>Ga0307514_10001846_pt1 | contig 23449 bp, 22 predicted proteins | sample 16_EM_MG_FD_203088 | JGI IMG/M metagenome (GOLD analysis project Ga0307514, IMG submission 203088) | Populus trichocarpa ectomycorrhiza microbial communities from riparian zone in the Pacific Northwest, United States - 16_EM | ecosystem: Host-associated > Plants > Roots > Unclassified | place...
AAGCCACTTGCTTTTGACCTTGTACATCGACTTTCCTGCCTGAGCTCGGCCCATGTCTTGAAAAGCGACATGGACCTTTATTCGCCAGTAGATGCGGTACGCTCTACAACATGGCTGATCTCGTGCCCAGACTCTTATCTACCTACGCTAAAAAATAAATCTGCTCATTTTTTAGCGTAGGTAGATAAGAGTGGCACGAGATCACAACATGGCCCAAATTCAAACTAATACCCAATACCTACGGCTTGCAATATGGCCTCCCCGAAGACTCGCCCCCCCCCCCTCCCCCCCTTCTACCCCTTACTATAGGCCGAATACCAGGCGAGTGAGCCTATGAGCATGGGGAGGCCTTTACCTATCACCCATACCCATCTCAAATGAGAATTGAAGTGGGAGCCTGCAAAATGGAAAGATGTTTTTTTACTAGGGCATTAACGGGCGCAAAACGAATAATTTCGAGAACTTTCCCAAATATACACTACATCTATACTCTCCGCGACTCCGCTATCCCCCCAACTCCCCATACCCCCGCCCTTCCCCTTCCACCGCCCCTGGGCACGTCTCCAGCTCCAGGGCCTCCCCCCCCCCCCTCCCCCCCCCCAGTCCCTCCTGAACCTCCACCCTGCCAAATAGTACAGGATGTAGGCCAGGATGGTGACCACACAGCAGAGGACCCCCGCCAAGAGGCTGGCCAATACCTTCCCTTCAAAACTGAGCCTATTTCTGTATTCAAGTGTCCTGTCACACAGCTCCCGCTACCACTTCTCCTCTCACGCCTCCTCCCCTACCTGTGTCGTCTGTGTAGCATACTCGCTAGTCTGGCTGCACTGCATACTCGCCACCCCTCATCTAGGTAGAATTTTTAAAAAATAAATAAATAAATAAAGAAAAAAGAAAAGAAAGAAGAATGAAGTCAATGCCAAGACTTGTTCGACTTCGGGTCCTGACACGTGCTACCTAACTCTGATTAAATCCCCAGTCAAAATATTCTCGGCACCGTCAAAATACAGCTCTCAAAAGTTTATTTCAACGTCAGACCCCTACAACACACCCGAACGTGACGCAAATAGTATCTACAGTAATAGCACAATATTTCCACCATGGAGCAATTTCTCCGGGAGTGGAGGCAGGATGCGATGAACAAGCACCAATACGAATCTGCCATTTTCATAGGTGACAAACTGTTAGCATTAACAGGTGAAGAACTTCTACACAATTACATGCTTGAATGCTGACAGGGCGCGCAGATGATCCTAAGGATGCATTTTGGCTTGCCCAGGTACACTTCAGCACCGGTCATTACACACGAGCCCAAGGGTTCCTCATGCGGAAGGACCTTATCTCCAAGTCAACAGCTTGTAAATATCTTGCTGCCCTCTGCCTCATCAAACAGTCAAAATACGACGAAGCACTTACAGTCCTCGGGGAGAAGAACCCCACTCACCTTTTCTCGTCACAAACAACATCCAATGGTCGAAAGCGAGGCGAATTCAGGCTAAGGGCACGAGCCGCCCATGACCCTGATAAACTCAACGATATAAGATTCGAAGCAGCAATGTGCTATCTAAGGGGTTTGGTTTACTCGAAGCAAAATGCTTTCGACAGGGCAAAGGAGTGTTACAAGGACGCTTGCAGAATCGACGTCAAATGTTTCGAAGCGTTTGATCAACTGATGAAAAACCACCACATGACCCCTGATGAAGAGTGGGCATTCCTGGAGTCCCTGGATTTTGATGCCCTGGAGGAGCAGGCTGGGGGAGATGTGCAGGCCCCCGAGTTCGTCAGGATGCTATACACCAGCCGGTTGAGTAAATACAAGGATCCCGCTGTCTTCAATATAGCCTTGGACAAGCTGAGCAAAGATTACAATCTGGAGAGAAACTGCGATATTCAGATTGCTAAAGCGGAGTTACTGTTTACCCAGTGCAAGTTTAGAGAGTGTCTGGACCTATGCGAGAAGATCATCCAGTTGGATCAATATAACTTCTCCATTTACCCAATCTATCTTGCCTGCATGCACGAGTGCAATGAAAAGAACAAACTGTTTCTTGTATCTCATGATCTGGCAGACCATCACCCAGAGGAGCCTGTGGCCTGGTTAGCAGTTGGGGTCTACTATCTCACGGTTGGAAAGATTGCTGAGGCGAGACGTTATTTCTCCAAATCTTCCATGATGGATCCCCACTTTGGTGCTGCTTGGATTGGTTTTGCACATACATTTGCAGCAGAGGGAGAACATGACCAGGCTATCTCTGCATACTCGACAGCGGCACGCTTGTTTCAGGGAACACACCTCCCACAGCTCTTCCTAGGCATGCAACACCTACAGCTCACCAATATTACACTTGCAGATGAATATCTCAACAATGCAATCACTTTGTGCAAAACAGACCCTCTCTTACTCAACGAATTGGGTGTAGTATTCTATCACAAAGACCATCTTAAGGAAAGCATAAGTCTATTTACAAGAGCTTTGGAGGTTGCAATGGACATTGATAGTGACGTGAAGGCATGGGTTGCTACTCGAGCAAACCTTGGGCACGCCTACAGACGGCTAGGCATGTTTGACGAGGCACTGGAACAATTTGAAACGGTTATCAACGGCACTACCAGAGACGCGAACATATATTCTGCAGTCGGATTGGTCAACCTAGCAAGAAATAAACCATGGGAGGCCATCCTAGCGTGCTTCCAGGCACTCGCTATCTCGCCACAGGATCCCATAGCCACAGAGATCTTGGAGAAGGCGCTGAAAGAGAATGCAGATTCTGGTGGGGGGTACAGGACAGAAGTATGGACTGGAGAATCTGTTAATGACGCTCGGGGAGGGGTTTTTCGCACAAGCATCATTGAAGACGAAGGGGAGTTGGTGGTAATGGAATAGTCGTTAGTGGGCCCATGAGGCAAAGTTACTGGAAGGGGTAACCCTCCCAATGCACTGGAGTGTGTGATTGTATCTTTGTTTTCAAAGTAATACTTTCACCTTGCCGTTCCATTTCGGAACTCTGCCCGTATTTGGCTTTGGCTTTACTGGGTCTATGTGGTGCCCTCGGAGAGTATTTATTGACATTTGACTCCTATATGCCATTGGTACTTCTCATGTTCTCCACCACAGTCCTTGGCTCCAATCGGCTATATGCTCAGGCCTTTTATGCAGTTTTTTGCTGCCATCTACACGTGTAGCTTGGTTGCAGCCTGCCTACTCTAGTCAAACTCGGAGCCGACGTCCATTAGTCAATCAGCAATCTGAACACCAGAATGGGGATTTCTTTTCCTTTTTTTCTTTTGAGTCTATAGCCTTAGCTATGAGACGGCCCCGTTCCAGTCTCTTTAGAGGTTTGGGTGTACTCACGGAAGCTCTTAAACACCCTGCCCCCCGAGCCTATGAAAAAAGAACCCCGACATATAGGAAAGGTCCGGCTTGACCGACTCCCACCTCCACGCCCTCACTTCGGCCAACCTTTCATCCATTTCCTCCCAGCAGCCGCATCTCCTGCCTATCGCCTCACCATGCGTACAGACCAGAGCCACATGCCTGCTTGTCCACATACCTCCGGCACTCCGGGTCCTCCATGTCGTCGATCTTATTCCACCAGACCTGTATCAAGCTTGCCCTTGCCGGTACGACAGTGTACGTAGTTAACCCGCTCCACCGAGTCACCCTCCCCATCCCCGTCCCCTTCACCTTCCTCTCCTCCTCCCTCATCTTCCGCCACCTCTGCCCCAGCCCCATCCGTGACCACCCTCTCCACTCCCACCCCTTCCCACTGCTTCGATAAGGCAGCCCCCTCTTTCGCCAGCTGGCCCACACCCTCGTTGCCCCTGATGCTGACATGTGCCTTCACCCAAGCGAACTGACGGCGTCCGGTCCTAACCTGCCCTGTCTCCCTTATCTCCTCCACCGCTGCTTTTAGCTCCGCAGCCCTAGCCCTCCCAGTCTGTCCTGCCTTTCGCACAGAATGGAGACTAGCCCCGCTCGGCAAGTTGAGCTTTATGCAATGGCAAATAGGTCAGCAATCACTGCTTTTCTTGGTGCCATGAGCTGTACAGGCGGCACTGGGGTACAGATGACTTGCATACCTCCACATAGTTACCGGTATTATCGATAAGGAATATCCGTCACCATATAATTTATTATAAGCATGTATTCTCGTGCTCAGACTTGTAATTTTTATTCGGGAATGCAAAAAGTACACGAGAACAATAAGCATATATTGGTACGAGAGAGTCATTTGTATCTGTTCCCCTGGCCACGGATCTCACCCCGACCACAGTGGCTCATTGAGTGACGTCGATGACATAAGTAGGAACCCGCAGGCAGGCCAGACGCAAACCTCAGACGCAAACCTCCAGGTCAAGTGTAGCGTGCTGCCGCAATTTCCCGTTGCCGTTGCCGTCCGATGGCTTGTGATAGATAATATCGGCATATATGCATGCAATGTCGATCAATCAACAGAAAATGGCCCAGGAAGAACAAAGGAAGGAGATGGAAAAAGCAAAGACCTACTGTACGGAGTATTTACCGTGCTGGACTTCCGACGACTTTTCGTTTCACCACCTGTAAGACGGAACAGAAAAAGGTCGTGCAACCAGACTACCAAAGTACGAGTACATACCCCAAAATCACCACATTGGGAGAAAAATAATATACTGTACCTATCACCCTTGTTGCAAAGCTGGAAAAATTGGACTGATGGCGAAAAACAACCCCACGTTGCGCCATGCACGGAGCGGAGCTCGTTGATTAGTTTGTTTGTATGAATCCTTCACCTGTTCCTGGATATCTACATACATAGTCCACCCAGAATAGGACAACGCATAGGTACTTCCATAAGTACAGTAAGTACAGTACATGACTGGTGTATGAGAACGAGACTTTTCCAAGTATTCCGACACCCTAGTAGTCATATATGGGCTTCATGATAGGCCATCCGTAGGGCATAATTATGAATACGAGGCTAGGGGGGCATGTCAATTTTGAGTTGTTATTAGCTAAGTGTACCTATGTACTGTACGAGTACATGAGTACATACTTAGGTAATTAATATTTGTACCTCTACCTCTATCCGAGTACGATACTGAAACGGCACAAGACTACTGAAACGGGAGGGTTACCCATAGTCTGGTTGCACTACGGAGTAAGTACCTAGATACCCCTCATAGGGTTACCAGGGTACACGCCACATAACAACGCAAGCAAACTTTTCCTACCCCGGTCAAGTATCGCTTAGTCTGGCGGGTACAAAATCGCTAGACTACGATGAGGTGGGGACACCAACTTTTGGGCGATCAGCGCTTAGCAGAACCTGATGGAGAAATAGGTACCCCGGCTGGCCATGGAGACAATAGGTACTGGTGTAATCGGCCTCTTGGGTGGAGTCATGTACTCCGTATAATGCCCATTTGCTAAGCAACTGCTCTAGCAGAAAATCTGGGTTTGAAGAAAGCTCATGTGCGGATGGTATTTGCCGTCGACGACTCATATGCCGCAGAATACGTACCTTTTGCTCTTTCTTGCACATGGTGAATGTGTAACATAGGCCGTGAGCCAAGCCAGAGCCAAGCATCCTCGCAATATTTTCTGTTCCTGCATGACTAGTGCGCGATTTGAGCGTCAGAACCAGGCTGTTGGGTAAAGTAGAGTGTGGTATATAGGTAGGTAGACTACGTACCTACATAAGCACGTACATTAAGTTGTACATACAATTCTGTATGTACCTACTCTAATAAGTATCCATACGCGACAAGCTATTTTGGTTGGCTAACATCAAACTCGAGACTCCCCCCACGCTGAAACGCCATGCCACAGCCAACAGCTGATCAAAATGAGGGCAGGTTTGATATGTTTGAGGTAGTCTGGTTTAACCAACCCACAATCCCAATGGTATTGTGTGCAGTACATGTGCTCCGTACCTATGCAGCTGCCATAAGCCACCCCCAAGCTGAAAGTACCTACCTACGTACCTCTACTGTGGGTACGTATACGTTCCAGGAGAGCGGGTGGATAAGTTTTAACTGAAACCGGCAAGCAATCCCTCTCTCCCAGAGTTGTATCACCAAGACAACCACAGTCACAGCCTTTGCATTTCCCAGAGCCAATGGTTCAACATCCTATCTATGTATGTACGCACCACTATTATTATATATATAACTATCAACAGTTCCACGACTAGAGCTGTATTACCTGGAGATCCCGACGGCCACGGGTGTATCAATGCCGAAAAAGAAAAAAAAAAGAAAAAATGACTCGCAGAGTGGGTGAATGACGCCCATGGGATGGTGTATTCATGCATGGCCAACACATCTGAAGTCGATGAAGGGGGATTACGCTACCCTGTCGTGCCCTTCGCCCCCACCCTGTTAATCCTGGCTCAGACGCAGGAACAGGCCATGGTGCTCGGACTGTGCCATAGCTGTAGGGCGTTGTTGGTGTGTGAGGAGGTTTCATAATCATCAGGACTTAAGTATATAGTGCGATACTTAAATGCCGGCCATGTGGAGGTCGCCACTAGCCTCAAGCCAAATTATTTATACTCAATGCCCCTCTCACTCTTTTAACATTTTCACTTCACCACGAACCTCTTTGTATCAAGCAAGCACACTCCTTTGTTGCTATTGCAGCGTCAGTCTTTCTTTGGGTTATAGCACCCTCACATTCAATCTTTACATTCAACGATACATTGCACTCTCATTCAGGTCCTGTGTTTGTATTCAGCAAACCCCCGATTCCAAGGTTCTCAGACTACCACAGAAAGCACAATGTTCAGCAAAGTGATGATTGCATTCGCATTAGTTGCCGTTATCCTCCTGCAGCTGGTTTCTGCAGGGCCCATTGGTAAGTCGTCGGACTCCCCTAAAGTTTGTAATTCAATACTAACCACCAAGCCCTTAGACACACGTGGATTGAGTAAGCCCGGCATTTCATACTCTCCATATACCGGAGTTCCTGGAAACACTCGCTGCAAAACTCCAGAGGAGGTTGGCAATGACATAGCACGCCTCCAATCTTATGGAATGGTTCGTTTGTACGGCTTAGACTGCGACCAAGTTAAGAACGTACTACCGCACACCAGAAAGTACGGCATGCAGCTCATGGTTGGCATCTATGAAGTGGACAAGTTGGACCAGCAGTGCAATATGCTTGCAGACATTGTCAAAGGCAACTGGAATGGCATTCACACCGTAACGATTGGCAATGAGTTTGTCCTTGCCGGCAAGAAATCCCCTCAGCAGATAGTTGACCTTACCAGGGATGCCAGGGCAAAACTCAGGGCCAAGGGATTCAATGGGTCTGTCGTCGCAGTAAATGTCTTTTATGAAGTCCTCCAGAACCCACTTCTTTGCCAGGAGCAGGACTACATTGCAGTCAACTGTCACCCCTTCTTCGACGGCAAGGTTCTTCCAGAGAACGCCGGAGCATTTGTTGCGGAGATGAGGAGACAGGTCACCGAGAAGTGTGGTGGAAAATACGTCTTGATCACTGGTAAGTAAACAATACAACCTGTTAAAATTATCCTATCATAAACTAACCCTTAGCTCTCATATAGAAACCGGGTGGCCCACTCAAGGTGCAACCAACGGCAAATGTGTTCCAGGCAAGGAAAACCAACTGAAGGCTCTCAACTCTATTCGCTCTACCTGTAAAGATGTTGTCTTCTTCACCGCCTTCGACGATACATGGAAAAACGACAACCCCGCCACCTTCAGCGCTGAGAAGCACTGGGGTATTGTCTAATCAAATCCTCTATTTCTCTTTCCCTACTCGCAAAATATATTTCTTTTGGTGTTTTATTACTTTTATTTGCGTTTCGGAGCTATGGGCGGAATTGGTCTAACGTGCTGTGGGGTAACTTGACTATGGTATCTACGCAACAATACCCTTGATGGGCTGGAGATGCTAGTACTTCATGGTGGATTGAATAGATGGATACTTCTGGAAAGGAAATACCAAAAGGCATTGGGACGGCACAACGGAATCATTTTTGCATTTTTGCATTTTTGTGTTATTATGGGTTATGACTTGTATGAATGTATGGGATTGGGCAGGCTACCAAAGTTAGGCCGTGGGATCCCCTCCCCCTTTTTCTTCTTTTCTTTCTTTCATTTCCCTTTTAAAACTACATTTTTAGGTGGAGCTGGAGCAAAGGCCAGGTGCCTCAGGTGGGGGCGTTTGAAACGATTTTTACTTCTAGTTGGATAACTGAATAGACTTCGGGGATAGCTTAAGCTTCCTATAACGAATCACTTGAGCCTCAAACAACCTTGCATAGCCTTTCCTTCTCGATAATATTGACATGAAAAACATAATTGGTAACATTTAAATCTGCATGCACTTGGATTCGCGGAATATGCAGTGGCAAGGTTGGTGTTTGGTATGTATCTTTTACGCTACGATAGGTACAAATCCATCGGGAGATCGATATACGACCAGCCAACCAGGCTATCATATCCCCAGCCCGCCAAGCCAATGTGTTTGTTTGTTCGTGTGGGCTCGTGCACTTGCAAGTGTGAAGACAAGACAGATTAGGTACATAGCTGTTACCCTGAGTGTTTATTTTTCCCGGGGGGGATGCAACAATAGGTATGCGATAAAGGTACGGATATGCACCATGTATCCAAAAAATTTTTTTTTTGGGTCAGCGGCAGTATACTAGCGACTCGGTACTACAGTATATATAGTAAGTCTTGATAGCAAATTCTAAATTCTAGAATAGGAAGTATTATCAATGTGTTATATATACGGTACATTACCCTGAGATTGTTCTGTGCCAACAACTCCCGGGCAAAAACACACCAACCAATATTGGGTACCATGTGAAATATATTCTGAAAAATAAAGTCACCGTGATCTACTATATACATACTGTATCTACCATAGATTGCAAAATAATGGCCATGTTCCGTTTCAGCACCATGGCAAAGGAGGACCAATTCTATAAACCAACAAGCTAGTGTAGTAGTAGCTTGTAATTGTCCAAACTCGGAATTTGCAGCGGCAATGACCACAGCATTAGCAGGCCAAATTCAAGCCAAAAACTGTACTACATCACAAACGACAGTGTAATCAAACAATGCGGGTTGCTGAGATGGTATCTTGTAATTGACTACACTAGTAATACAGGTTTAGGTAGAATACACCCCCTCCTCTTTCGATCTACCTATAAACTCGTACCCAGATGTAGGATGTAACCCACCCCAACAAAGACCTTACAGTCAGCCCACCCATGCTCATCTCTAGCCAACCAAGATAGCAATTGTACTTTGGCGGTGAGTCGTAGCAGAGAAGAAAATGGCGGAGCCTAGTACAATATCACCACGAGCAGATAAAAAAGGTCCCTGTAAAGGCTCAACCATAGGTGACGGTGGAACATATGCTTGACTTCGTAGTTCCCACCCCTCACAGAACCTCTTTCCATAAAAAAACCTCAAACCGGAGAATGCCGCGTGTTGTTTTAGTAAGGGCTTCAATGTGAAAAAGCCCAAGTTGGCGACAATCCCAGTATAACCTGTCGACTACCAGAACATCGACCACTAGCACAACCGAGTTTTGTGTTGACAAGGATGACTTAAGATTCGTTGTGCCAGAAATCTTTCGTCTGTCGTTTCCGATGCAATCGGCATAAGCCTGTCACCCCAAACACCCTCCTCCTACCCAGTGTCTCACCTACGCAACGCCGCCCCATCTGTTGGAATTGAGAAAGAAAGATCGTATCGATGGATCCGGCCAATAAAGGAAAGTAAAGACTAACCCCAACCCAACAAATCAAACCAAGAAACAGAAAAAGCCCATGCGCCCGTCCAACAAACCCATTATTGACCCGTTAGTACGAGTGCTATGCTGCCTTCAAAGGATTACTGGCACCGCCTGACTGCAGCAACCCATAATCGGAACCGCAACATCCCCCTAGCCCAAATATAGAAACATGCAAATTCACCCAACCATTCTGGGAATTGTTACATCCAACCACCTTAATATACAATGCCCAAAGCATTAGTAGGATCTGAATTGCAATCCTCCTCATACGACACACCAAGTTTCCAGCTTTTTTTTTTGTAGAAAATGATCGATCCTCATTAGCTCACGTCACATCTCCCTCCCCTCTTCCCGCCTATTTGGGGAGATCAGCACACTACATGGCCCTCACGGAGGGCCCCCCTTCATGTGCATTGAAGCCATTTGATCGGCTTTGCTGGTTCTGGCTAATATACCTAGGAGGGGGTCGTCGATTTTGATGATTTTGATGATTTTGAGCTGGTGAATTTGGGTTTTGGTACTGGCCCTGTGGAGGGGCTTGCTGGGTATGTGGGGGCGCTCCTTGCGCTTGCGATGAAGGGCCAGGGCCTGGCCTGGGCTTTTGCTGGGCATTCTGGGGTTGCCGAGGGGATTGATAAGATCCCGTACAAGTATTGTAGTTCTGTTGGCGTTGAGGCGTATAGTGATGTGAGTTAGAGGTGTTTGAGGGTCGGCTTTGTTGCCTTTGCTCAGCTTCCTTCTTCTCCGCCGTCGTAGGTGGGGGGGGCCTTGGGATTGTTTCGGGAGAGTCGTAGACATATAGTTTCTTATCTATGGTAGGTGGGATAGGCTGAATCTCTGTTCCTAACTCCTGCTCGATTTTATACAGATTGAACCTAGGGATTGTTAGCAATAAAAGTGGGGGGGGGGGGGTTGCGTGTCATACCGATCCTCCCAGTTAATTAAGTTTATAGCAAGACCAAGATGGCCAAACCTTCCTGAGCGACCAATACGATGAAGATAGGTTTCAGCGTTCTTTGGGAAGTCAAAATTGATAACGACGTTCACCGCTTGGATATCGATACCACGAGTGAGGAGATCGGAGCAAACAAGATTGCGACATACACCATTCCGGAAATCGTGAAATACTCTGTTCCTATGGTTTTGAAGCATCTTTGCATGGCTGTAGAAGCATGAATAGCCAAGTTCGGTGATTTTCTTGGCCAGTAATTCGACCCGGTTTGTCGAGTTACAGAAAATGATCGATTGATTGATTTGGAGCTATGGAGTCGGCACCACACCTGTTAGAAGAGCTAAGATTTCTATAACAGGACAGGCACTACCTTAGAAAATAGGGTATTAAGACAATGTACTTTCTGCTTTTCTTCAACGAAAGCATAGTACTGAGTAACTCCGCGAAGGGTGAGCTCGTCCATCAAATTAATCTCGTAGGGTTGCCTCAGGTGTTTATCCTATACGATGTTAGTTGCGTTTGCTAGAATACAAGAGAATTTGAGACGAACCATAAAACTCTTAACAACGAGTGGAAAGGTAGCACTGAAGAGCATGGTCTGACGATCAACGGGGAAATATGCAAGCAGTTGTTCTATAATCGGAGTAAACTCCGGGCTTAAGAGCTTGTCGGCCTCGTCCATTATGAAAATAGGACATTCGCTGAAATCCGCAACGCCCTTCCCAGCAAGATCCAAAATCCTGCCCGGAGTACCAACAAGTATATGTACTGCATCATTGAGTCGAATGATATCGTCCTTGAGACCTGTTCCTCCAGTAGTGACCATGACATTGATGCCTAAGTGTTTGCCTAGTGTCTTGCAGACCTGTGATGTTTGCAGAGCCAATTCTCTTGTGGGGACAAGAATTAGGGCCTGGGTTTTTGTGCTCTTTGGATTAACCCTCTCTAGGGCTGGAATAACGAACGCCGCCGTTTTCCCTGTTCCATTCTTTGCTCTTGCGAGGATGTCTCGACCAGTTAACGCGACTGGTATGGTTTCTTCTTGTATAGGTGATGGCTTATCAAATCCAGCTTCGAATATACCCATTAACAACTCTCGCTTAATGTATAAATCCTCAAATTCTAGACCCTTAGTAGCGGTGACATCCTATTCAACTCGTTAGTAATGGCTAAAGTGCTATCGAGAGTAGAGATCGTACTTCAGTCTGTGGTCTTAAATCTTTTGCTGGTGCTTTAAGATTTGCTTTCCAATCTCCATCCTGTCCACTGATTATTTTGTTAGTCGAAATTGGGATTTGTAGAGGGGCCGGTGATGCTTACCTTATGGACGTGTTCTCCAATTGCTCGGCAAGGGCCGCCGACATTGAGTATGTGTGAGTGAGTTATACGGTGATTTAGATCAAAGAGAGATGGTGCCAAGTTAGGAAGTAAGGTCCTGGGTATAACAGCTGGAGTAGATCCCTAATGAGACAGATAATGAAGATTGGATGCTAGATACTATGTGGTTTGTGATCTGAGGCTATGTAGTTTGTTTGTTTCCAGCAAGAACGTTGAAGGGGGTGAGGCGGGGGTGGGGTGTTGGACAGTTCTTAGTGCAAGAATCGACAGGTTTGCCTAACCAAGTATGTAAATAGCTTAGGGGTGGAATTGGAGGAAAAATGACAATCAAGCGTATGAATTATGGCTCCTATATTCCGCACTGAGGCTTCGACCAGAAAGTTAGACTGTTATTGATATGTGAGAATTATAGAGCAGATGCAAGGCGTGCTGTCACTGAGGGGAAGGGCCTCCTGGGACGACAGATGATCAGTGGCAAGGCGGAGGGTTTTGAATTGGAAGGTAGAGCGTAGGTTGTAGATCACAGTGGTGTAGAGCAGAAAGGATGAATAGTAGGGTAGAAATCGATTAACAGTGGTTGAGGAGTGTGGGTGTTGTGTGTGTTGAAGTGTGGTGGTTGAAGGATCTAGTGGTGGTGGAATCGAGATACAAGACAAGAGGAGCAGCTTGAACCAGAACGGCCTAGCATAACCCCATTGTAGCGATGACATGCCAAGCCCAGGCAGGAGCTTACTAAGTACGATGATATATTTCTTTACATGACACGTGTGACCATGTGAGAACTACAAATTGTTTATGGGAAAGTGGATATATGTACTAGGTACAGGACGTACCATCATTGTAAAGAAAAGAAGGGAGGACGAGTATCCATTACATCAATCAAGCTCGTGTTATGGTCTGACTCCCTCGATTACATTCAGGATCGCACAATCGTCGGAGCTGTCAATACTACTCATATCCTGGGGTGTAATGAGTATAAACTGCTTTCCAATGGACCTCCTCGCCGCCGCCTCGATCTGTAATGCCGATATCGTGAGAAAATCAAATTAAGAATAGGGAGTGGGTAACGCACCATCATTTTAACACTGATCATGCTATTTACAGAATCCATAAAGACATCAAACTCCTCAAGTCATTGGATAGGAGAACCCATCGCCTCCCAGAGTGCAAGGAGTAAGCAGACGGTTGGGAAAAAGCGTTCTCCACCAGACGCCGTCTTAGGGCCCCGGCCTGCTTCCGACTCTTGCTGGCTTGGTTGGACCTATGAAAGAGGTGAATAGCAAATAACACAAGGTGATTTCTTATACGCACCCCCCAATTTCAACTCCTGATTGCCATGGTCGATACGGAGGCGGCCCCTGAAGGCCCTCTGGGACATCAACCACATAAATTGTGTTCTGGCTCTCGCACTGATATAGTAACGGAATTCTTCCACCATACAGTTCCGTCCTTATAGCTGTGCTTCCTGATCTCGAGAAGTTTCTGCATCTGCCTAAGATTCTCCCCTGCTTGTAAATAGCTTCCTGCTGCGGCCTCACACGTTGCCGCAATCTCCTCGAGAGTGCCGCCAATGCTATGTATGGATTAGAATCAACCTGACTAGGAAGATTTTCACGAGGCTACTAACCGTCGATTGGGCTCATCCAACTCTCGTCAGCTTTGATCCAGCTTGTGTGCAGTGACTTCCCTAGGAACCTTGGCACGTTCATAGACCGCATTCGCTTTGGCAGTGAACTCCTACGTATAGTCAGCAAAGGTGAATCGAACCAAAGTTATAATGCCAACTCCCACCTGTACAATTCGCTCTCCTGGGTCATGCTGCTCTTGTCAGCGACGTAGTTCCCCTTGCGCCCCTTCGGGTGTGCCAGTGATTTTTATGTCAAAGCCTGTTGACGTTTGGCCATGACATCGCTCAACTCTTGCTGTGATCATGTCAGCTTATACCTTCGTCGAGGTCTTATACCAGCATACCTTGCGCTGGTGAACTGCCTTGCGAGCCGCTCCGATTCTGATTCTCGAGATTACCTACTTAGCTGTTTTTATATGATTCTTGCTCCTCATTCAAGGTCCGCCTTGTTATGGACTACTCCATATAAACCTGTTCATCTGACTTGAGAGTCTAATGGAATGTTAAAAACCTTATACCACGGACTGGTGCAACATACTTACCTCGGGTTGCGTTTCGAGAATCCCCAGTCTGCTATTTGCCACATTTTCCTCAATATCGTTGGCAATCTTTTCGATCCGATCATCGAGGCGTTGTCGCTGGATCCTAAGCAGCTTTTTTTCGATTGTCAAAAGCTCGCAGACCATTCCCTAGTGCGACAATAGTCTGATCTTTCTCCCTCTTGAGCCTCCTCAAATCCTCCAGCTCTGGATCTAGTTGCTCAAGCTCCAGTTGTATTCCTCTGCATGGCTTTAGCCGATGAATAACATGAATTGGGGTCAGGAACGTGATTGTCAAGGTCCGGTTTCATGCGTGGTACTCCAGGCCACGCCTTTACGGATTTGACTGCATTACTGCCGACTCTGTTACTAATTAGCAAATGTCACAAGAGATTGTATGCCCCACCACCACGCAAGCTCCAAGCGAGTCTGACAAAAAATGGGGAAAAGGAATAAGATTGTACGAAGTCGCAATTCTTAGGCCCCATCCCCGCCTGCCTAAATTTTTTGCATAGCAAACTTGGATATTCCTGCTATTATGTTCAGTCACGGTAGACCATACCGCATTGGCCTCTTTTTGGTCATCGAAAAGTAACGCCTGTTCAATGCCATTTTGAATGACCAAATGCTTCAGTATAAGTGGGTGCGATATCTTGAACGGTATTAGTGAGAATAAACTCCAATACAGATGCGCATAAAGTGTAGGCTACTCTTACTCGAGCACTCTCAGAATAGTATCAAATTGTTCGTCGGTTTGAGGGGTATGTCCCTACATATCGAGACCGGGAATCGGCTGTTATTCTTTAGTATGTTGCACAAGAGTTATGACATTGACGAAGATCGCTAAGGCGAGACCTCGCAATGGGGGTGACAAGTCGCGAGAGAATTCTCTAAAGCTTCACCAACATCTACATGTGGGCAATTCATGACAATATTTAATATTGCCAGACTGGCACACAGGCTATCCGTGACCTATTGTAAGTAAATAGTCAGCGGATATAACCAGTCAAGTTGGACGCATCTGGTTTGCAAACTATACACCCTCTGGGCTGGCCTCTGCTTCCTCTGGACCCACCTCTGATCTCCATCTGAATAAGAAAATGAGACCATAGACAGGCCTGTACTTATTAGTATCACGATAACAGTCCACAAGGCTAGGCCCATACTTTATTTTATTTAGAGTCATCGTCCAAACTGTATGCTTCTTCAACTTGGGAATCTCATATTCTTCAACAATTCGTTGAATACTGCCTACAAATATATATCATATAAATTAGGCCGTGCCATCATTGCGAAAATTAGAGCATGGGACAACATAGAGAGTATAATGGAAGTACTTACAGACTCTGATTCAATGGTGGACCACTCTGGCCACGTCCGCTTCTCGCCAGCAAGTTGGGTGATAACATCAAGTGATTGAGTGGTTATGGACATTGATGTGTTGGGGAGTTGATTATAGTAAATATGTGCTCTCTATATGAATATGAAATAGCCTGTGTTGAAGACAATGGCACTGTTGCAAAGCACTAAGAACCGCCATAACGCAGGCTATCCCGCACACTTACATACCGTAATATTAGTGAAGATCCCGTCCGCTCTGCCATATCTAAGCCTCAGATCGCCAGGCTAGTACTGCAGTGGGTGAAAGTCTCCCACCGCAGCACGGACTTCTTCTTTCGGTATTATGGTGGTTGCCTTTTTGAGATAGTCCGTTTTTGGCCCATACCTTTTCCGGTATCTCCCAGTCTACCCTTTTTGTGATGATAAGCTAGTCCTATCTTGGTAGCCCTACCGCATGATATATCGCAGGCTGAATATCTCTGCTGCCTCTAACATTCGCAACCTTGATATATGTCAGGAGTTCATGCATTCGCAACCTTGAATAAAAGAAAAAAAAACGGGGCACAAAGTGGTCAAGAGTCTATATTATTTCCTTGCAACCAAGCATCACTTAAAGTGTTCTCGAGCCCAGACCGATAAGCGAAGCTAGCATCATAAAACATTTGATTTAGGCGTTGACACCAAGCCTAATTTATGTTAATGTAGGATGAAATAAAATACATACTGTATTTTTGTGCCACTAGTAGCATATGCAAATATAAATGGCAGTTGACCATAAAAAGCCGGACTCTCTCCAGCGAACCAGCTCTATCATTATTTACCAAATTTACTGGAGAGTTCCATATAGGCATCTTCAAGATTTTGGTGGCACTCTTCTTCTCCCCTCGAAGAACTAGTACCCCTCGCATCCAACAAAGAAAATCCGGCCTTGCCTTGTCAGCAGTACTCCCAGAACGATATTTGTCTGTCGAATTTCTCAAAAAATCGAGCCAAAGTTTGTCCTATAAGTCATGAAGAGTGTCTGCATAATGATAAGATCATCCCAGACACAATGGTAGCTATCCTTAGTGAATTGGCCATGGTAAACCAGCCTGTCCAACAGGGCCATGCCAATGAGGCTGTTCATGTCTGTGAAGGTATGATTTGCCTGAGGGATAAGATACGGATGTGACTCTTGTATGTGCAGGGGGATGGAATCTATATAGGGTATTGAGGTAATAAGGGGAGACTCTAGGATTTTATCTACTTGATCTGCTGTTGGGTGATCTGGCAGCTCAGGAAATGGCGCTGTGAGAGCATCGCAGAATTGTTGAATCGTAGCATGAAGTTCTTTATCAACCGTCTTGGGTTTCTTGGGTGGGTGTAGCTCCCTATCGAATCAGCACAAGACATGGTTGTGGTAGGGGAGCAAAGTTAGTGAGAATTGGTGGCTAAAGAGTGGTACCCGACACTAACGGGGCCCGATTGCCCACTCTATGGTGGCCGAGAGAAGCTCGGAGGAACTTACCCTGAAGTTGAGGTTCTATATGCTCGGGCCCAACGTCGGTCTACTACTCTCATCATAGCTAAAACTTGAAGGCTGCATTTGAGTAAATTTGAGTAATGAATTATGAAGGAAAACGAAAAACAATAAAACGGCTCAAGCGGTGATATCACCATCTATCACCCGAAAAACATCCACTTCCTCTTCCCCCCAATGAACATCAAACTCATCCATACCCCCATTGTAATGGATATTGACCCTCTCCACTCCATCTTTCCTCAATGTGAGAGGGAGCAATGCTGTTTTCGAAATAAAATTTACAAGATAAATTGTGACATGTTGGCCCCAAATATTGGGCAGCAGTTTGATTTGAAATATAACGATTTTTTGTTGACGCTTATACTTGATGCATACCGGTAGACAGCGGTAAACTTTACTGGCAATGGTTCCGACAGAATTGCCCGGGGGCCTGGAGACCGATGCATGAGGATCCTGGCCGCTGTTGCTGTTCTATTGTAGAGGGAACAGGTCACCTCCCGTCAGTTAGACATCCCTACCTACTGTATATGTACCGCTCGAAGCATCGTGCCAACTGGCTTGCGGTTACCCTGAATGAAGCTAGCGCATTAAGAAAAATGTGGGCTGAACCCGGTTGCAATTGATGAGTCTAACCCCAATTCCATCCAGAGCAGAGAATAGATAAAATAATACTGCAACAACGGAGAAAACGAAAAAAAAAAGCCATGATAGCAAATGAAAATTTCTCGCCTCAACAGTGCCTTTGCCGTTGAACCTCACCCCAATATAACAAATACCGAAAGCACCCTACTCCAGGAACCAATTATCCTTCAAGGCATCTTCTGTTGATATTCCTCGTTCTAACTTCGCCACAAAAGTGTACCCGTTTCCCCGTCTAAGTAGTGAACTGTACTCCCTGATCATCTTGGCAACAGAGTAATGATATCTGAGTGACATAACATACCACTCAATCATGTATATAGATAGGTGATAAAGCCCTTCTGAGCTCATCACAGCTTCCATAGCTTCTTAATTACAGAACGCATAACGTCCAGATATAAATGATCTAGGTGAAGTGTTCCTTTATTGGCCACATATCTGTACCGCTGCCACTCTGATATAACCATATATTTCAACAGATGGGAGGGTAAGGTGACAAAGGATCTGTGTGTATGTATATAGATGGGAGATGGGCTGGGAGATGTGAGCACATGAATCTTGGCACCACGTGGCCTTCAAGAGGCAATCAAGAGACTGAATTTAAGCTGTGTCTATGTAGAGTGCTTGATATCCATGGAAGATTCTTCCGACGCGTGTGGGTCGCGTGCAGCTCTGTTTTCTTTATACGAGGCACTGGTACAGAGTACAGTTTTTCCTTCTTCTTTGATCTATACGTCTGTGAAGCCTCAGGCTATGAGACGGACACTGGTACAGTAGTCTGGTGCAGAACTGGCCCGGAGCATAATAACGGAGCATTCTTACAAAACACAATATGGCCTTCTCTTCTGATGCAACATTGCATGTATTCCATTGCATTACAGCTTGACAAATGAATTGAATCCCACGAAACAAACGGGTGCCCGCTTTGGAGGGTAGGTACTCCTAGGTACAGGAGGTACATGTAGGTACTAGGTACTTGTTTTAGTTCAGGCTACTGTTGCGCTAGCCGCATACGTTTAAATGTTTCACATCTTATGGAAAAACACTTGAAACAACAAACACCAAGGGAAATTCTTCCTGCCATCACTCAACTCCCACTCTCCCAACAGCGACCCCCCCCTCTCCCACAGAACACATTACGCTCTATATCCTACACCCCTTGACAACCGATTGAGGCAGGCTCCACGATTTCTAGACAGCCGCTCTGAGTGCAATCCGCCACCCTCGTCCTGCCCTCACCAGCCCAATCTAACGCCTGCTTGGACTGGTGAAGCCCTGTTCAGCTTCCGGTCGGATTCCCCGTGCGACTATCCACCCCCTCATGCTGGTTCAACGCGCAAGATGGTAGAACCAAAAACACCCAAACTTCCGAGCTCGTTTCCAGCGAGTCCAGCGCCTGCTCGGCAACAGGCTCGTGTTCCGGGGATGACACAGGTACCACCAGGCCGACCACCACCACAGCCGCCCCGGAAAGGAACCCCCTCTTCAGCATCAGCAGCGGATCAGTCAGTAGGGCCAGAGGAGATAGAACCCCGCATACCTACCAATGTCATTGATGCACCAACACAACGATTTTATGCTGTTGCAGTATTCCTCACGATCCAGGCAATCAAAATCGCAGACATAGCGAAGCTATACACTGGGGATGAGGGGGACTCAATATCTGAGCTCATGTTCTGTTTCAAATGGGTGGCTATTGACGGGCTTTTCTTTTGGTTTCTGCCGTTCATGCGGATACCATGGCTTACATTCTCACCTTCTACCACCTTTTTGCAAATCTTCGGCTCCTTTGTGATCAATATGTGCTTTAGCTTCAAATATAGTGTAGGCATCTCGAGGGGTTCCCAGAAGTTTCAACCGTGGGTTTCGTGCTGAATATTGGCTTTAGTTGATACCGTTCGGCTCCATATGGTATTCGATTTGGAAAAGTATGTTATGACTACCTTTTGATATGCAAAACACTCACTGACGTTCGCTACTTAGCTATTTACGATAGGGAACTGTCCCTCTCCGAAAGAAGTGTAAAAATCTATGACATTACACATAATTCATCCCACATTCAAGGAAAATACACTGTTCACATTCTTCCCGAAGGGTTTGTCCTCATGCGATGGGTGCTTATCTGAGCCGTAGCCATAACTGACAATCCTCCAGTGCCGCGATGCTGAACCCCGACCAGAATTGTTATTGTCTCGACGACACTTCCTCTTCTAGCATAGTCCTTCCAATTCGAATCAATGGAACCGAGCCCTTAATTATCCAGTTAATGAAGGCAGACTTCGAAACTGGGGAATTACAGACAATTGATATCAAGGAAAAGGAAACGAAGAAGCTACTGAAACAAGCCAAGAGGGATGAAGATCCGAACCTGCGTTATTTACAGTACACAGTAAAGTCACCTGGACTCTACCGGTTAACGAAAGTCAGGGACGTCTCTCAGCTGGATGTACGGATCACGCAGTCAGAGGCTTTGGTTGTACAATGTCCAAGGGCCAGCATCCAGGTCGCTGATGCTAAGAAAAGGGACAGATGCAGTGGAGACCTCTCTGACCTGTCTGTTGCTATTGAAGGTCTTGCCCCTCTCGACATAAAATACAGCCGTATTGTGAAGGATACACCCGTTATGTTTCAAGTGTCACGGATCTACACAGAGAACTTCCAGTCGCCGCTCCTGAGTGGATGGAATAAGAAAGAGTCACTGCTAAGAGATGGCACAAACCTCAAGTGGGGAAGGCGCGAGACGATAAACATGCCCTTGAACGAAGCTCTGTCATCACCTGGGGATTGGACATATGCCATAGACTCCGTTAGGGATGCTTGTGGGAATCTGAGGTCCTATACTAGGGAGAGTGAGGATGGTGAGAGGTTGCTTCCTAAGGCGGAGCACCTTTCCCATACGTTCACAGTCCATGGGCGCCCGCAGGCATCGTTCCTTAAGTGCGACCCGCTGAACCCTATGAGCCTTCCGCCAGGTAGAGAAACCAGCATTCAATTCAATTTGGACTTCCAGAAAGGGGATGGACCTTATACACTTCAATATGCATATAGTCCTCATCAAAGCGCGGAGCCCGGGGATAAAGCGATTGAACCTGTGGTCAAAGATGTAAAAATCAAGACCCAAACGAGTGGCATAACCATCAACGAGCCAGGTCTATACACCTTGAAATCAATTGCCAACAAATACTGTCCGGGAGATGTTATGGAACCTTCGACTTGCCTGGTCATCACTCCCCCCAAGCCCAGTGTTGCTATTACCCACGAGAATATTCTCGATAAATGCAGCGCCTCCTCAGTGGGTGTCACGATTGATGTCACCCTAGTGGGAACAGCACCTTTCAACCTATGGTATCGCTTGATCAGGGACGGCGCAACAACCGAAGTGAAGAAATTTGTGATCGACCGTACCCGCTATCAAGCAACCATAACCCCAAGCACAGCTGGTCATTACGTTTACGAGTTCTACCGCCTGGACGACAAATGGAATGAGGGTTTAGTTTTGGACCACACAAAGTTGCGGGTTGAGCAAACTATCAAGCCCTTGGCAGGAGCAACATTCGCAGACAATGTCTCGGTTACACGCAAGGCATGCATTGAGCAGCCCGTTGAATTCAAGATTAATCTACAAGGTATCGGGCCTTGGAAGCTGAAGTATGACTTGATTCACGCCGGTAAACGTAAACATTTCGAAATGAAAAACATCACCGAACCCGTCTACACCATCCGGACTCCCAGTCTCAATGTCGGAGGGAAGTATGGGCTGGCATTGGTAACCGTTGAGGATGTGAGCGGATGCCAGATTTTCTTGGATTCAGAGGCCAAAATTGATGTTCGTTTCGAAAAACCAAGGGCGGCCTTTGCCCCTGTAGACGGTAAGATGAGTATTCGCGCTTTGGAAGGAAAAGAGGTCAGCATCCCACTGAGGATGCGTGGTGAGAAGCCATGGGCCCTTCGTGTACGGAACCTTGATTTCCCCAATGAACCAGCAATTGTCCAGACTGTCGAAGAGTCGAACAGCCATCTTAGAGTCAAAAATGCTGGGCGATATGAACTGATGGATGTCAAAGATGTTGCAGCTTGTCCAGGCACAATCACAGACACTGCAAAGTCATTTGAAATTACTTGGATTGAGCGTCCCACCATCCGCCTTGCTGAATCAACAGTGCAAAAGCGTGAGAGGGAAAATTCGTATGTTAGAAAAGATGTCTGTGAAGGTGACGAAGATGCAGTGGAGCTTGGATTCACGGGTAATTTCCCTGGTGACATTCTACGATGACAGGTTATGTGCTAACAATGCAAACAGGATCTCCTCCATTCCATGCTCAATACTTACGATCAGTTAAGACAGACGGTTCTCCCACGACTGGCCGTAAGAAGCTGGAGGATGTCCGTGCTGGTAATTATGTCACAACCGTGCGACTCGATACATCATCTCCAGGTCAACACCGATATGAGTTCGTTTCTATTGCCGACAGTCTATATGATGACCCAAAAGAGGCGCGACTACCAAAGGCTTTAGTCCTCTCACAGAAGGTCAACGCGAAGCCGAGCGCAAAGTTTGCGGATACACCAGGCAAGATGTATAGGTACTGCCGTGATGCGGGAGCTGGTGATGATATTATCCCAATCCAATTGACTGGGGTGAGTGAAAATCCTCCAAGAACACGGGGATGTCTATCTAACATCATTGAATTAGGTTCCACCATTCCAGCTTCAGATCAACATCAAACATCACAACACTGGAAAGAATGAGATTGTCAATATTCCTGCCATTGAGACTAGTCAGTTCAATTTCAAGATCCCCCCTCACGCTCTTACGCTTGGCAGCCACTCCGTCAGCGTTCTCAAAGTCCGCGACTCCCGAGGCTGTGTTAGAAAGACAGCACCCCAGGACGCACCATTTGTCTATGTCGCTGTCGCGGATCTCCCAACAATTACCCCCGAGGAAACCCGTAACGACTACTGCGTCGGAGATCGTATCTCTTATTCTCTCCAGGGATCTCCTCCATTTGCGGTTGAGTATGTCTTCGAGAATGTTGTCAGGAAGGCATCTTCTGGAGCTAGGTTTAGTCGAGTTGCACCTGGTCCTGGTAACTTTACGATTACGGGATTGCTCGACTCAGCAAGCGATTGTAAGGTGCATCTGCAGTTGACAAAGATCATTCATGAGATTCCGAGTGTGAGGATTAGTGAGGGAACGAAGGGGATTCATGAGGGTGACCAAGCGGAGATTCACTTCCAGTTCTTCGGGACGCCGCCATTTACGTTCACGTAAGCTACCGTGTAGGAGGCTGTTTAGTGATCGTGAGGCTAATGTGTTGTGTATATCTAGATATACGAGATCCGAAATTCCTAGAAAGGGTGGAAGGCCTCGTGTCATGGAGCAGCATTCCCAGACGACAGATGAGTTCACATATAGTATGTTTGCCTCGCAGGAGGGAACATATGAGGTGACGAGTATTGAGGACAAGTACTGTAGCTACTCTGCTAAGGGCAGGAAGTAAGGGGGTTGAGAGTTGATTGGGGCTGTTAAGTTGTGGTCGTTTGTTGGTAGGCCGGGGCCCAGGGCCTGGTTGTTGGGACGTAGCTGGCATTGATGTAAATTACATGAGATGGGCGTACAGGGATAGCATGTTCATGATGCTGGCTTTTTTTTTTTTTTTTTTTTTTTTTTTATTTTTGTTTTTTTTAAAATATAATAATATTTTTTTTTTTTTTTATGATGAGGTATAAACCTCGG
>Ga0307514_10001847_pt1 | contig 23445 bp, 14 predicted proteins | sample 16_EM_MG_FD_203088 | JGI IMG/M metagenome (GOLD analysis project Ga0307514, IMG submission 203088) | Populus trichocarpa ectomycorrhiza microbial communities from riparian zone in the Pacific Northwest, United States - 16_EM | ecosystem: Host-associated > Plants > Roots > Unclassified | place...
TCTCGCTCCTCATGCTCTTGCTCCTCATGCTCTTGCTCCTCATGCTCTTGCTCCTCATGCTCTCGCTCCTCATGCTCTTGCTCCTCATGCTCTTGCTCCTCATGCTCTTGCTCCTCATGCTCTTGCTCCTCATGCTCTTGCTCCTCATGCTCTTGCTCCTCATGCTCTCCATGCTGATGCCGTTCATCCTGGCCCTCTGGATGGCTTTCATACGACTCTTCCTCATGTTCTTCCCCACTGTCACTGCCAACATGGGAAACATTTTCCACATCCCGTTGACTAGCATTGTCACTGGCAGACCGCGCATCGTGAGCATCTTCATGGTATCCTTCGTGGTCAATGTGACTATAGATTTCACTGTGACAACCGTCCTCGTGATGATCGTTAATGCTTCTGTCATTTTCGTGGTGACCAATGTCGTCGGCACCACCCTCCTGCATATCATGGTCACCTTGGCTTTGAATGTTGCTGTGTTGTCCCTCGTCATATTTCTGGTCCTGTGTTTTATGATTTTCATCAACCTCTTCATTGTCGAGTTCCTCAAATGCATGTTTCCCCTGGTCGCTCTCATATTGCTTCTCTGTGACTACATCATGCTGCGCTTCGGCATCAGGATTGCTCTGGGTTTCTCCTTGGTGGCCCTCGAGCGACTTCTCATTGTGCTGGTCATGGTGGTCCCCATTGCCTCTATGATCCTCCCCTAATTGCTCTTCACGGAACTCTCCATGACACTTCCACTGATCACTTTCGTAGTTTACCTCAGTTTGTCCACCATAGTGATCTGCGTTGTCGTCATAAAGTCCGTCGTTGACTTCTTCAAGGTGATCTTCATCCCTGTATTGACTACCAGCATAGTTATGCTTCTCTCCTGGTGGGCTGTGGCTTCGGCTGCGAAGATGGTGCTCGGCTTCATGTACTTTGACTTCCCTAAGCCTAATGTCATGCCCTTCATCATGCTCCTCCTGTCCATGCTCTTCTACATATTCCTCTCCCTGTGTCTCTTCATACGACACAGCCTCACCATCACCCTGCTCCTCATGGTCACTCCAGTAATTCACCTCCGGTTGGGGACCATATTGGCTTCCGTGATCGCTTTGATCATGGTTCCCCTGAACTGTATCATGTGATTCTTCACCCTCATAAGCTTCATCATTATCCTGTGCTAGTCGGCTTTGGGCTCGACTGTCAAGATGTCCTTCTGCTTCATGTTCTGCGACAAGCTCCTCACGATCTCTCCATGAGTGTCCTTCCTCGTGCTCCTCTTCACTCTCTGCTTCTTGATCTTGCTGGTGCTGATCCTGTGCTTCTCCATTGTCTCTCCCCTCCTGATCGCTATCATAATTAATTTCAGTTAGGGGACCATACCCACGCCCGTGGTCGCTTTCATAGGCTGCTTCATGAGCTGTATCACGGAGTTCTCCATCCTCATTGTGGCTGTTGATTTCATCATTATCCTCCCTGACTTGGCTTTGACTGCGACTCTCATGGCCCAATCCACCGTCCTGTTCTCCCATTCCTTCATATCCCGCTTCATGCTTCATCCCATGCCTCACTTCTTGCGCTTCTTCACCTTCCATTGCCTCTTCATTATGCTCCTCCTCCGAGTGGTGATTGCTCTCGAAGTTCGCCTCAACCTGTGCACTATATTGACTCTCGTGATCACTTTCAGGATGTGCTTCGTGACGTGTATGGTATTCTACAATGACCCGGTCATACTCATACGACTGTTCCCCCTCCTTTTGGACACCTCCGTAGTCAATTTCAGTCTTCCCACCATAATCTGTTCCATAATCACTTTCGTGGTCTTCGTCGAATTTTTGTTGCTTCTCATCCCATACTTGGCTGCCTTTGTTGGAGTATTGTTCTTGCTGGCTTCGACCTCTGGATTCAACATACCGATCACCCCCATGCCCTTCCTCTTCCTCGTCTCTTTCCGTTTCGATAACCTTATACCCACCAGTATACTCAGGCCTTTCCACCACCTCGTCTCTTTCTACATCCTGTTGTTCCTCCACTCCCTTATACCCTACTGTATGCTCCTCATTGTACATGTGTTCCTGCCCACCCTCGTGCTCCTGCTTATGCACGTTCTCCTTCACACCACCACCCTGACTGTCAGCATCGAGTCGATTGTGGTATTGCCGGCTGAGGTCTCGGCTTTCAATATGCGGCTCACCCTGATGTACTTCCGCTTCATCATGTCCTACGACATATACCTCCTGGGTATTTCCCGCATGTGCTCCCTCCCTGTGCCCATCTCTTTGATTCTCATGTCCTTCGTGAGCCACAAATTCCAAACCCTTCACCACAGTCCTACGTCTAGCATCATTTATATTGCTGTCTTCCTCCCCACTAGACTCCATAACCCCATGTTGAATCTCCCAATCTTCCGCTGCCCACTGGGGGTCCGCCCCATAGTCCTCCCTATCACTCTCAGTACCCAAGCCAAAGTCAAAGCTGGCTAATTCAACCCCACCAGGTGTCTGCCCCTCCAATGTTACTGGTGGGAGAGGTTGTAGTTCAGTCAAACCTTCTTCCTCTTCGCCGATCGCAGTTCCACGAGCAACGCCCCCTTCCCCATCTTCACCCATTCCCCGTTCATAATCACTCTCCTCATCATCTTGTCCCCCAACACTTGCCTCACAGCTGTCAAATGATTCGTCATCGAGATCGGGCACTTCCTCGCCTGGCTGGCTGAGGTACGTTCCACCCCCATCACTGTAAATGCTATTGGCATCTTCATCTACCTCAAGGCCTCTATTCCCATTTATGAATCCCCCCGCTTGCACCCCCACCTCACCAATGTCCGCCTTCACTTGTTTCACCCCCTCCGCCGCGGCATTGGGTCTCAACTCGCTGTGGTGATCATACTCGCCATCGAACATTGTGGCCCCACCCGCTGGAGTAGGGTCATGTCCCTGTAGGGGGTTGATGGAACGGTTTTGTACTAAACGATCTTTAGATATTGGTATGTGTGGGTGTTCACCTTCATAAGCGTGTATATGCCCTGTCATATCTTGTTCCTCACCCTCTGATATATGAGCAACCTCGGAATGGGGCCCTGGTTCTGATAACCTTAGCCAGATCGTAGACACTCCCTCGTCGGCCGGGAGACCCCTATCCATGACCTCCGGCACAATTTCCCCCGTATCATGCTCGGTAACGTTTTTTCTTGTCTGTCTCATCGTCTCCTCTGCAACTTCCATTATGGCATCTTCATTTGTAATCTCCGTCCGCCCAGCAATAGCCTCTGGTATGGCTCTTCCCACCTCGCTCTCAGCTGCTCCTCTAAAAAAGTTCTCTGTACCCATTGATAGTATTGAAGCAACTTCCGCAATCCCCCGACCTAGTGTAGACACCTCAGCGTCGCTCATTACGTCGCTCCGCACGTCGTCTGCTTCCTCTATCGCTTCTAGCTTGCTGCTCGCCCCCCCTCCAACCGCCGCTGTTAACGTTTTGTCTTGTAATAGGTCCCCTTCTGTCTCGGATTCTAACCTCAATCTCTCGGCCTCAGCTTCCGCTTCAGCTAGAGCCTGTAATTTCTGCCTCTCAGTCTCTCTTTCTTTTCCCTCGGCCTCGGCTTTCAACAATCTTTGCCTTTCTCTCTCCTGCTCTCTTTCCAACTTCTTCGCAGCTACCTCAGCCTCGATTTTAGCTCTCACTTCCTTCCTCCGTGTTTCTCTCTGCCTCAGCCTTTCCCTCTCCATCTCTTCCTCATCAGCACGCGCTTTTGCCTCAGCCTCCAACCTCAACCTCTCCATCTTTTCTTTCTCCTCTGCAACCAATTGAGCCTCCGCCTCTTCTGCATCCCGGATTTCCACCTCAACTCTGACTAGCATGTCCTGCTCAGCTTGCCACTGCTCGAGCTCAGCCAACTCCCACAAAGCCCTTTCTCTATCCTCGTCCTCCACTCGCAGTACCTCCAGTTCCATTCTCGCCAATTCTTGTGCTGCTTCAAATAGCCGCTCTCTCTCTTTCTGCTCTTTCTCTTCAGCAATTAATTGTGCTTCCGCCTTTGCGGCATTTTCGATCTCAGCCTCTATCCTTAACAGGGCCTCTAATTCTATTGCTTCCATGAGGGTAGTCTCTCTAGCCTCTTCCTCCTCCTGCTGAGCTTTGATCTGTACTATCCGTACTTCCTCCAACATCTTTAGCTCTTTCTCCTTCTTGGCTTGGATTCTCCCAAGCTCCCTCTTCTCAGCCTCCCCTCGTTCCGCTTTTAGTCGTGCTTCTTCTTTCTTTTTCTTTTCAAGCTCTGCTTGGAGCCTCGCCTCTTCCTTCTCCTTCAACTTAAGTCCTTCAAGCTCCGCTACCCTCTGTGCTTCTTCCTTCCCTCTTTCCAACTTTTCTTTCTCGGCTCTGATTTGTATCTCCTCTTTCTCCATCTGCTGAGCCCTCATCCTAGCATCCCCTATATGGCGTGACACAGGGGAGTCGTCGACTGCTCCATCAGATTTTCCCAGCTCTTTTCTTCTCGAAACACGATCTTCTCCACGTGAGCTTGAACTAGAGCTCGGGATTCCTAATTCCATTTCCCGATGCAAGACCGGTAGACAATCAGAGAACAGAGCTATTCCATGCGTGAATACATGTCCATCATCCAGCACAGTATCCTGTTGAGAGATAGATGGAACTGTCCCCTCCCTGTAAATCAGGGGCAGCAGATGCAGCGTGAGTTTCCTTCCTCCGGTAGACCTTTCTTGTATTACCTCGACAAGCTTCGAGTCTGATACATATGGGGACTGTTTCTCATAAAGATGATGTTCCCATGCTGGGTCATCAGCCTCAGTTTCCATCTTAGCCACAAACATTTCCTTCTCTAGCCGAGCATATCGCCATGTATCGATTGCACATTTTACGACTCTTCGTACCCCAGCGAGAATCCTATCCATATTTTCGGGCTCCGCAAATGGGCAGATTTTCGTAATGATCTCGTCAATCACAGTAGCAGCTGCAGTCGCAGCGTGTTGTTTTGCCGAGTTGGCAGTATATGCCGCAATCAGAGTGTAGTTCCGCCATACAGCCTCCCTACGTGTGGATTTCTTGCGTAGATGCACAGACATTGCTTTCAGCAGGGAATCGGCATTGTCATAGCGGTTAGCCAGGGAGAATAAGAAGGGGGAGAATATCTTGTTGCAGAGAGTCGTAGATATGACATGCTGGATGTACGCCTGTCTAAGAATACGAGATGCATCTGTATCAGCGAGTATGTTTGGAAGGTTTAATGGGATTTCGGCAATGACATCCTGTCACCATACAATTAGCACAGTCGTTACTGCATCCAAGAGTTTTGGTGGCCAGTACCCCAGGTGGCAACCTAGGTAAGTTTAGGAACTTTGAAGAGATGTCCACGATGTCTTTGGTAAGAGTCGTGAAGGCGTCAATACTACCTCCATTAGTTTAATTGTCTGTCTGCAATAGCATCAGCACTCACTAAAACCCGTCTCCTCGGCCCATTATTTCTTGCCCCCAGTCATCCCCAGTTTTCTTGAGAACATCATTGATCCTCTCGTTCTCCTTCTCTAATTGACGGGTCAGTTGTTCCGAGCTCTGAACCTTCTCCAACAAAGAACTTCTCTCGGCTTCATGTGTGAAGGCTGTTGTATTCTTCTCATACTGGAGGTATTTAATTTGACCTTCAAGCTGTTCTTTCTCAGCTATCCAGAGGGCTCGCTCCTTTTGGAACTCCTCCTCCCGAAGTTTTTTCTCCGCTGCATGAGCCTTCTCCAAGTCAGCCCTTCTTTTACCAACATCAACTTTCAAGGTCTCCAGCTTTGCATAAAATTTGGACTCCAAAGCTCGCATTTCCACCACATGAGCATCTTTCAATGCTGTGAGTTTCGCTGCATGATTGTTTTCTAGCTGTAACGCAACCTGCCGATGAATCTCGTTCACTTCACTGGCTCTCTTCTCCAATAGCTCATTTAGCCCGGCTTGGTGGCGCTCTTCGAGGTCCTTGATTTTCGATTCGTAAGATTTCATCATATTCTCCTTCTCTCTTGCATGTGCTTCCTCAATTTCTTTGATCTTGGCATGGTGCCCCTCCTCCAATATCTCAATCTCAGCGTCATGCCTCTCTAGCAACTCTAGCTTCCTCTCTAAGAGTGCCTCTCCATTAGCGGCGCCCCACTTTTCCCCTTCCCTTCTCAGGGCTTCCTTTTCCTCCTCAAATTTCGAGGCCAACTCCTGAATCTCGTTGTTCTTCGCTGCTATTATATCATTAAATATGCGAACTTCCCCTTCCAAACTGCCAATCTTATTCCGCAGCCGGCTCCCCTCTGCTGAGTGTATAGTGGCCATTTGGTTAAGTTTCTCTTTCAAGGAGAATATCTGCTTCTCCTTCTGCTCAATCATTTCTTCCTGTGCACAATTTACCTCCACCAGGGCATTATACTCCAGCAACTTTTCTTGTATTGACCTATAGCGGTCACATAGTAGCTGTAAATGGGGTATACTGAGGGTAAGTGAGGACAACATCCCATTAACACTATCCAAAAAGCGACTGAGCTCTTGATAAGGATCCCCGCTCCTTAGATTTGCCTTCATTACTGCATTCGAAATCATTTGTAAATTTGGCATGCCCATCGAAGCCGGTATGCCTAGCCCGCTGTCTTCCTCTGGCATGAGACTCTCGTCCACGTTGTACTCCTCGGGAGAATAGCTATAAGCAGGCGTTCCTGCGTGGGGACTCTCAAAAGTGTAGTGACTCAACCGCCGTGCTGAGGAAGCTGTTGCGGCTGATGAATGACGTTGATTAACATAGATAGGCCTGCGGGATGGGAGAGACTGGGGGCCCTCGTGGTGGAGTGATTTGCGGCCATTCTGATGAGTAGATGTTACTCCACTGTAATTCGTGTAGTCAACTGAGTGGGCACGACTATAAGAGCCGCTCTTCCTACTATAATTCTGTGCCACATTTCCCGAGTGCGAAGGTGCATCTACGGATATGGCACCATCAATATGGCGGGGCGAGGGTGGTGCAGTTACACTGTATTGATGACTAGCTAATTTACTATCGTGTTTGCGAGACGGACTGGCTGGTCTCCGAGATGCACTTGATTGAGATGAGGGTGGTGCGGTAACCGGAATGGAGTTCAATACTTGGTCCGCGAGTTCCTCGTACCCCGACGAGTGTACCATGTCATCTTGTAAGATTCGAGGTTTCGGCTTGATGTCTCGGTTTGTTGTTTGTGTTTTCCCTGTCTTAAAGGGCTGCTTCTTTAGATCCAATGGCTGCACCACAGTTCTCTTTGGCGATTGCTCCCTTGATGATATTGATCCATCGCGCTCACTCCACTGTGGAGCAATGTTGTGATCCGAATTAACACCCGCCATTATCTCGATGCCACGAACCTACTGCCAAAGGAATGTGCAAATTTGACAACAGATTCCAGATTTCTGTCTTCCTCCTCGGTAGTTTTTCCGACAGGGCATCCAGTTTATGGTCCTTGTTGATCACTTTTCGACAAATGGGTCATTTGTCGTAGTGCTGATTTGCTCAAAAAACAAAGATGTGATTGGTGAAGCAAACAACAACGCGCATGTGAGCGGCTGGGGTTTGACCAAGCCCAGATACCGTATAACTCACGTCGATCAAACTGCAAGTGAAATGTCAAGATGCTGCAACTAAGTACAACCACACGAAACCAGCAGATATCATGGATCTGCATCTGCATACCTATACCTGTTTCACACTATGGAAAGTTTCATCAAACTTATACCATCCCAAATAGCACCTTAACTGGGTATCAAATAGGACTGCCTGTGATACATTAAATATATCGACCTGCCGCCAGATACCTGGTAATAGCCCACAACCAGTCACCGCATAACAATGACAACAGGGTGCCGGCTCCCATGCCGTGATGGGATGTGAGTAAGCTGTTGGCGTCCTGCCTCTGGGGAGATTTTCGGACCTGGGCGGTGCCGCATGGCCTGGCAGAATGAATGGAGATGTTTTGTTTTTTTTGGAGCCTACAGTACTCCGTATATGTCTGTGGATACCGCCCCATGCACGTGACCGACGTACTTTTCAAATTCCTTGTTCACGTGCTTATTACCAAACCATACTAACACCTACCAGTAAGGCATTACCCTGAATCGCTACAAGATGGGCATCCAGTATTACCCTCAGATTGCTATCATGCGCCTTTATGCTCAAACTAAGTCTAGTGCTGTTGATTGCATGTGCGGAATGAGGCAGACAATGTGTGGAAGTCTAGCTCAACCCTTCAAGGAGGGCTCAGAAGATTCCGTACGGGTATACATAGTTCCTTCATACCGTCCTTGTGAGACTATCTACCATATATATTTATATGCACCAAAACAGCCCCCACCAACTCTATATTCCTTCAATGATAACAGCCCTTGGGATACTGCATTAGCCCAAATTGAGGGAAATCTCTCCACCAAACACAACAATAGCTTGTGGGGGTCGGCTCTCCTTACCCCATTCTACAAATCATTATCCTAGCCCTTGGAATGCTTGGACATTTTTCAATTTCCAAAAGACCTGATAACTGATTCTGAAAATGCCTATTTTGACAGAGTTTGTGAAAGGGCCCGCAAACTGCACAACGTCCAAGGTCACCCAAGGTCACCCTCGTGCCACTCCAAGGACCAATGGAACCCCGTATTAGCTATCTTACATAACAATGGCGTTTGGTATTAGGTATTATGAAATTACCGTAGTCCACATATGACAAGTAGGCACTGTGGGTTTTCGCTGTGCATAATTGGGGGCATATGCAGCAGAAGCTTGTATTACAGCTTGCTTCTTAGCTGCCCCTGGATCATCTTCAACCTCCCAACAGCGTTACCATGACTCGGTCCCTTTCCTTTGCCCTTGGATTCTGCAACCTCCTTCTGAGCTTCTTGAAGAAGCCCCAGCATGTTCCCCCAAACTTCTTCCGTGTATATCGTACCCTCCCGGGAAAGAAATTCCACAATATCTTCCACAGCAATGAATTCCGTTAACCAAGCATGCAAACCCGGCCTAAGTACCTCTTCTGATGCATTTTCCTCTATACAGGAGGGTGGTACTGGCTCCCAGATAGCCTCCGTTAATGTTGAGGATGACAACAACTGGATAATGTCCTCTTGGAGTGGCGAGTTCTGGAATGGCTCTGTCATTTCGCTATAGAGTGTGGCGGAGTTGGTTTGAGAGAGTTCAGTGCTAAACCTTTGGAAATCTCCATTGATAGACTTCATAGATGTAATTGAGGTACTCCTGAACTCCATGGCGTTTTGCCCACCGGGCAGATGACGAAAGGGTTGTGCATAAGGCCTAGAGGCACTGGATGCGTCTTCCCAGTAGTACTGGGAGCTCTCTCCCCCCGTAGGAGTGGAAGATTGACCCTTAGATTGCTGAGCTGTCTGTACGGTACGGCTGGCTTCGCTGGCTGCGGGTCGTAGGAGAGATTGGAATAGTGAAGAGGCAGAAGAAGCAATCTCACTTCTACTGGAAATGGCTCGAGTAGTTCCATCTGCGGTCGAGTCAGCCGCCGAGGTTTTTCCCTTCTGCGCGTTTGATGACATTTTCACGGAGGGGAGTGTGGGCAAAATACTCTGCCATGTTGGTGTAAAATTTCGTTAGTCGCTCCAATAGCTCGGCTACGGCGGGGTAGTAGAAAACTCCGCAATCCCTACCCCCGGCTTGGCAAGATTCAAGCGGGATATGCCACTGGAAGGACATGCCACAAGCGAGGGATGAGGCAAAATAAGTACCCTGTCATAGATCCGAGGGGGGTAACTCTGGGGGAGGGCTCAGATCATGGAATTAACTGATTATAAGATTCTCAGAGGGGTTACTTAGGTATGGTAAAGACAGTGAGCGGAGACTCGGCCGTTGGAGGATGGGGCTACCGTCATGAGTGAAGGTCAAGGACACAGCTGCTATAATATTGCCCAACAACAATACGAAATGGCCTTACTACTTGTGGCTGCCTCAGAATCTAAATGTCAGATATTATCGTGGAACCAAGTAAAAGGTCTAAGGCTCTACCACTCACACACCACCTCCCCCCCAAAAAATAATATGCTTGAGCTCTACACATTCGAATCCGGCCGCTTCATTTCTACTGACCCATCACTGGTTTTTTGATCCAGATTGTGCTGGTATTGCTTGGCCCATAGTAGCACAACACACAGCTGTGCATGCTGAAGTAAACTGTACACTGACCCTGAAAGAACATCCCATCTTCCCCCTCGCTGACCACACCAACACTACTTTAACAACACCCAGTCTATACACCCCCACTCTTTGATATTCATTTACGATAATCGATAATAAAATATCTCTGAGCTCGTAGCCAGCTGTTGCTTTCCCACGTCACATCCCTTTCAAACTCTACACTACCGCACCCCACCCCGCAGCCCCACTCCCAGGAAACGGTGCTCCGCAATCTGGAACCTGCACAGGAAGCTTTATCCAATTCTTCTGTGTAAGTATCTTCAGAGCAGGTCAAGCACATCGCTTCGGTGTTTCATTGCAGGTAGGTTTGAATCAGACTCTTTTGAGTTTGGTTACATCGTTTCCACGGTTCCGACGAATACTTATTGGTAGACCCATACCCCTCTCCATACCACAACAGCGTCAGTATACCCACACGACAAACAACGCTCGCCCGCTTTCAAGTTTCAAGGGCCCCCCTCCGAAAAGGCAATAGTCTGTTTCAGTAAATCGAAGCTTAAACAGCATCCGTGGCGTAGTTGTGCTCGATTGAACAACTCCGGTCTACATATCACTCTAGAAATCACGGCATTACGACCTTTACTCGACACAAACAAAATTTATCACGGAACGGAGGGTCCAAATGGTCGAATCAGAGACACAGACACCAACTTGGAAATTCACACAGTAGGCTCACCCCTCCCCTTGTCAATGCCCTTCGGGAATGATTCATTACCGTCAAACAACCCCCAGCCTGGTCGAAGAAAAAGCTGATGCTAATGGTCGACCCAATAGGTGCTTTGGGGACAAAGGAGATGTAGAAGATATCACAGAGGGTAGGATAATATTCCTGGAGTGCCTAAACGCCTCTTCCCGCTGCACTCGGGATCCGCAGACCAACAAACTGACACAGTTTTCCTCCAGCCGATATCATATCGACCGTCGAGTTTGACCATACCGGCAACTATTTGGCAACAGGTGATAAAGGAGGGAGAGTTGTGTTATTCGAAAGAAACCACGCCGTGAGTGGGATTGTTCTGATGTCCATTTAATGGGCGCTAACAGATTTAATTCTAGAAAACAACCTGCGAATATAAATTCCATACGGAGTTCCAATCCCATGAGCCGGAGTTCGATTACTTGAAGTCTCTTGAAATAGAGGAGAAAATCAATAAAATCAAGTGGTGCCGAAGGTCTAATGCCGCTCATTTCCTTTTATCCACCAACGACAAGACCATAAAGTTATGGAAGGTATTTGAGAAGTCTTTGAAGGTTGTAGCAGAGAACAATCTATCTACAGAATCGGTGAGACACCGTATGCCCATGTCGACCGCAGTCACCAATATCACCAACGCTTCTGCCCTCCGGTTACCTCGCCTAACCCACCATGATACCGTGGTTGCTGCAGTTCCCCGGAAATGCTATGCTAATGCACATGCATATCATATCAACTCCATATCGGTCAACTCTGATGGGGAGACATTTATTTCTGCTGACGATTTGCGCATCAACTTGTGGAACCTAAACATCCAGGACCAAAGTTTCAACATCGTGGACATCAAACCAGCAAATATGGAGGAATTGACAGAAGTTATTACGGCTGCAGAATTCCACCCACAGAGCTGCAATTGGTTCATGTACGCCAGTAGCAAAGGCACAATTAAGTTGGCGGATATGAGGGTGAGCGCTTTATGCGATCAGCATTCTAAATGTGAGTCATCTGATTCCCCTAATATCCTCACGGTTTTCTTAATGCCGTTATGCTAACCGGAATTTCACCTCGTAGTGTTCGAGCAAGAGGAAGATCCCCAGAACAGATCCTTTTTCTCAGAAATCATATCCTCCATTTCGGACGTGCGATTCTCTTACGATGGACGATACATTCTCTCCCGTGACTATCTCACCGTAAAGATATGGGATGTAGCCATGGAACGTACTCCAGTCAAGGTCATACCCATCCATGAGCACCTGCGTCCCCGACTCTGTGATACGTACGAGAATGACTCCATTTTCGACAAGTTTGAAGTTGTATTCTCTGGAGATGCTAAGAATGTTATGACTGGTTCCTACAACAACAACTTCATGATCTATCCATCTGATCCGGATAAGGAAACCGAGGTCGTCTTACAAGCAGATAAGAGTGCATTCAAGGCTAAGAAGATTGGTGTTCCCACGCCGATAAACGGCAGTAAGAAGGCCGGAAGTCGCGCTGGTAGCCCAGCTGCGAACACAGGACCAGGTGGGCGTATGAGAAAGGAGACAGATGCGGATCAGATCGACTTCAACAAGAAGATCCTGCATATGAGTTGGCATCCGTTTGAAGATTCAATTGCCATTGCAGCTACGAACAATGTGAGTTTTATCACTAGATACCATCCTTTCTACCGCTCTATTGCTAATTCTGTGTGCGTAAAATAGCTATTCGTTTTCTCCGCAGTGTAGATTTGAATTGGGAAAGAAAACAAGGTTACTGCCTGCTACTACTAGGTTTTTTTGATGATAATTGGATGCGTGCGATACGAACATGGCTGTTTCTATTCTTTTTTTTTTGTTGCAGATTACATTAATCGCCGTCTAAGATAACCCCAGAGTAGTGGTACAGCATATACCCACCTCTGACCATACCTTACGTTTACCTAACATTTACTACCTCTAATACAGGGCTGCCCATTCTTACGCTCCGTTTTGCCCTATTACATATGCTTCACGGCCTTGGCGCAGAGAGGGGCATTTCTTGTAACATTCACCACGAAAGTATCAGAGAATGATGAACCCATATGAGCAATGGCTTCCAAGGAGGATTATGGATTTAGAGTTTGAAGACGGGAAATGATGTTGGACCCCAATTCTAGGCTAGCTGAGAGTGGGGCATTCAAAGTTTCCGAAGTGCGGCAGGGTACTTTTCCTTAATATCCACCTTGAGCTTCTCAATTGAAACTGAAAATTTCCTATCAAAATTCGGAACTCAGCTGACCTTTTGACAATAAGTGATGTGCTCTTAATTCCCCCCTCTCCCACCTCCCCAAGTCGCTTACCAATTTGCGAGTGACTGGGGGTTGGAGTGTTTGAGGTTTATTTTGCTGTTATCAGGGTAAATCGTAGTTACAATATTGGTCCCCCCTCAGTCCCTTTGCAACCAGACTATGCAAGAGCGGGACACGTACCATATATTGCCTGCTGATAGTCTGCATAAATTGTGTCGATTTTTTTTTTTTTCCCCTTCTTTGAGAGACTATGAGACGGAGTATGTAGAGCTTAATGCAGGAATCCATTTGTCTTGGCAACAGCTTTCGGAAAAACTTTCTTCCTAGGTACAGTCCATAAATAGCCTCTTCGGATCAACTTCCCCCAGTTTGCCACCCCGCTTCCAGGGTCTGGGCATCGAGGCACGATCAAATCAGCAAGTATATGGATTTCGATTATATGACGTCACCTTATAAATAAAGGGACCGGACCAAAGTTCCGCGGGTACAAGCGGAAAGGTTTGTTTACCGTTACTTGTCCTCAGGGTCCTAGAAACAAAGAAATAAACCGTCAACCATCTAGCGCAGGGTGGGGGCGACATTAAGAAAACCTACCAATCGAAACCATTCATTACACTTTGTATTCAACCTCATCTTGGGCACGCAAGCGAAGGGGTGTAATCACAGTGAAGCAATATATTCTTTCATTACATTGTGGCAGTAGAGTACATTTGTACACAAACACCCAGCGAGCACAAATAAGGCAATAATGTTTAGATATCAGCCGATATTGGAGGCGCCAAAAAGCGTCTCCACCAATTCAGGAAGACAATGCAATGCGGATCAGGTAGTAGACGGAGAAAATGATGCAACGAACCAAAGCAACGCCCAGTAAACAGAAAGCCCACCCACCCACTTGTGCAAGATATAGAAACAAATCCGAATGCAATTTGCACGTGCCACAAAAATATACAGCCCAACAATGAAGTAGCTGAGAAGGTGAAATTATTTTGGGTACAAATCCAAGCTACGGAAAATCCCATTGAGATTAACTGTCGTAGCGAATTCGGGAATCCAAATAGCTCACGAGTTTGATATAAGAGAGCATACCGAGATATTGCAACACCACAACTCCGTATTGTGGTTGTGGAGGAAAAATCCGTCTAATTCGTAAAGTCGCGAGCAAATTTCATAGTGCCTCTGCTGGTAAATTACCATTCAGGCTGGAAGTCGAGGACTGAAGTAAGTATTAGTGTAGTCCCATACGGTGCGGGCGTAGAAATAGGCCTACCAAAACAGGTGATACTCCAACCAGAACACTTTGCCAGCAAAAACACAAATCTCCCATCGTTTGGTGTTTCGCCTCCGCTTTTGACATCCATAAATATCATTGGCCCTGTCTTGACCGGCAGCAATTGCCAATCCTCTTCCTCCTCTCCAAGGTTGTGCCTTCTTCTTCGCCTCATAATATCGGGCTGAACAAGTTTATGACGCGAGCTTTGGAGGAAGTGCCGAACCACTGGTTTCCACGTCGCTTGAGGTTTCGTTTCTGTTGACTTGGCATTGTGAAAGGGTGGGCCAAGTGGGGGAGGATACGGCCGAGAAATAAAGGGGACATACGCCCTCCAGTCCCAGGGCGTTTGGGTTGCAGCATGCACCAAGTTCACTGGCAAGCTATAGTGGAACCCTTCCACAAGTGGCGGTGTAGAGCTTAACAAGTCGGAAAAGTGTTCTTGTTTGATTGGGAGGCCAGTGTCAATTTCCCTCGAGAATTGCTCCTCATAGCACATTGAATCTATTCTCGCGCCACCACTCTCATACCATGCCCTAACTGGCTGAACCCCATTCAAATGCTGATCCTCCTCGGCCGTTACCATGGGCTCCTTCTTCTTGTTCTCATCGTAGTAAATATATGATATTCCCCGGATCGCGTCTAAACACTCCAAGCGAGTATATTCCCCGGGCTCCTCTCTACTGCTCTCCATCATGGGAACCTTTTCATTTTCTGCGTAGGTAGAGAAATATCGCCGGATCTCCTCCACCTCGTGTGTGTCTGGGTTCACTATCCAAGCAGACAATACGGGGTTATTTGATTGCACCTTATCCAAGCGCGTGTACGGTTCATGGCGGCATTGATATGGTCGAGATGTTGACTCAACTAGCATGAGCTTCTCTGGTTCCCCTCCCCTCGTAGCTGGGAGGATAGTAAAGCGGAGGGACAAATCAGGCCGATAGCGGCTAACATCCATGGCAGGACGGTCGAGATCAAACCTATGCAAGAATGTCCCATCGACCGAATATACCCGAACCACAGATCGACATGCACCGTTAAGAGCCTGTACATCATAAGTTGCAAAGATTTTCGTCGGTTCCGCTGGAGGGTAAATGATGCAGGAGCCAGGCACTGCTGAACAGTCCCCAAAGGCTGGCATTTGCAGCGGCGCCTTATGAAGAAGCTTGCCAGTTTCCAGTAAGTGAATATAGATGTCTGTGTTCCTGACCTCTGGTATAATGGGAGGCGGGAAGTGGGCGCCAGGATTGGGGACACCAATTGTGTAATAGATATGTTTGCTTGTAACTTGCAAACAAATCGGTAGTTGCATCGGGTTGATCTTCCATATGACTTTGTCAGTCTGATGCTCAAGAGCCATTAGGACCAGATTCCATGATCCAACTTCCCGGAACAGGACAATGACCAACCCTCCTTCTGTAGCAACTATTTGGTACAGGTGAGCGATGGTATCTCCAAAAGACCTTAGCCGTAAGGAGCGCCTTCCCCCCACCCCTTCCCCAATACTTTGCACCCAAATATTCCTGTTTGATTTTGCCCAGAAAAGGTGGGTGGAAGTTGCGGTGAATGATTTCTCAGAGACATGATGTAGGCGGTATTTGTGTACTTTGCTGGGTTTTGCTAGTGCTCGAGTGTGTAGGCGGAAAGTAGCTCTTCGAAAACCAACGACCTCTGGAGCTGGTTTCCGCTCGTCGATTTTGTTCTTCCTCCGTCTCTTCACTGGCTTCTCTAACTCATCCTTTTGACCATCTTTTGCCTCTCCCCTTGCATTGTTGCCAACCAGCTCTTTTGCCTCTGGAGAATGTGGGAAGTGTGCCAACAGAGCAACCCTTGCAATGTATTCCGATCCAAGAATGTTATTCCAATTATGGCTCACTCTCTGCAGCCTGACAATGTCGACAGGATTCAGAAGCTCGACCATCAACGCAATAACATTCAGGTGTAGCCGCTCGAATGGATCTACCATGGCCATGATGCTGGTTGGAGTGATCACGCCGTCAATAGGTAAGTTTTAGATGTCAATTACGGTGCTGCCCCAACAACTACATTGCCCTCAAAGTTAGTATAGGCTTCTAAAACAGCATTTGCTGAATGATGGTATGGATAAAACATCTCGAGGTTAAATGCCCAGTAAGCAGGATGGGAGGTAGATACCTAGCAGATATTCTTCGTACAAAAAGTAAGCTAAGTGAGGTGTTCTCGGAGCCGTATCCTACTTGTACTTAGAGGTCTAGAGCGAAGGCATAGATATTTGTACCTATTGGGATAACAAAGGAATAGCTTGGGGGAAGTATGAGGCGGATGGATAGAAAGGGAGGGGCGAGGCGGGGGGCGTTTGGGTTTTTCGATTGTTTGCCGTAATTAGATAGCTAAGTACTAAGTACCTTGGGTTAAGTAATAGGCTAATAATAAGTACTGTGTACAGTACTTCCTACTTGTGGAGCTGTTGGTCAACTAAGCCTACCTATGGGTGCAGTCAACCAGCTACCAAGAAATCCATCACCAGAATTACATCAGGGCAGTCAATTTGGGCCATAGTGCCATAGACTTAGCTGTGAGCATGATCTTGATCATGAGCACATTAGATTTTATTTATTGGACAAGCATAATCAGGGAAAGCGAGAAAAAGGAAAGAGCAGGCAGGGGGTTTCTGAACCTTGCCACATGTGTATACGTAAATGCCATGCTTAGGGGGAGGGATGATGAGCTGGTTGGAGCTGTTGAGGTCTAACTAAGTGCATTGTAAGGGCCAGGTTCGAAGAAAATGTGGGCTTTAATCTTGTGGCCAGTGAGCCTATCACCGTCCGCCGCTGCGTTCCAGCAAGCTGTGAACATCTTCGTGTGGCCTGCTACTTATATGCCTGTCAAGTCATCGGGAATCTTCTGCGTTGTCATGGGATTTGCGGTTGTTTTGCTGGCAGTAAGTAGGGTCTTCAGGTTTACTACTTGTGTTTACAGCTGTACCGACCCATAAGGTACCGAGATACCTATTGCATCCCGATTTGCGGGGCTGGGTCCGGCGATTAGGTACTCCGGTATCCATCTCCTACTTAAGACATATTCCATCTTCTTTTCATTCCTGTAGTGCACAAGTAGGTACCTAGTGGTGTGCAGATCGACCGGCAGCTTCCCACGCCTATGATCAGCGGGCACCCAGGGTCTCGGGACTTTTCTGGTCCAACCAGTTATGGTCAACACCATTGAACAAGACAAGACGAACTCCCCCACCCAGAAATGTATCGGTACTACCAGGAGAGCTGGCAAGTAAGAGTCCTGATCGAAGTTTGGTAGCAGGTTGACTACTGGAAGGCAAATTTGACTTATTCCACAGTGAGGTTTCACATTTGACAAGGGCACTTACTCCCAGCAGCTCTCACTTACCACTGAGAAGACTAATCAGAAAACCGAGAGTATATATTCACTACTCACCAACTTACACTTCTTCCTGGTTGATGAAATCTGTTGGATCCCCTTGGCCTCCTCTCGGTAGGTACCATGCATATCCATCCACGTGCAGACAGGGGCCTATAAAACGACAATCTGAGGATGCCACACTGCAGGGGAGATGTAGTGGACAACAGACAGCTCGGTGTGGGGTACAGTATCTGTTTACAGCTTGCAGAGCATTCGAAAAAACTTATGTATTCTAGCTAGCATGCAGGATACTCCACACATATTACCAGTTATGGGCACTTTTGGCAAACAGGAAACAATTTCCAAACACGCAATGAGATAATCACTGAGCAGACATCGGGGCTATGAGAGAATATACTAGATTTGATCCATTAACAAAACTCTAGCTAAGGCCTCTACCTAAGTTCATTCAAGCTACGGCCATGTGGGAAATGTTTACGCTACCTAGGTATAAGTAGTCGGCTGGCTGATGTGGTGGGAGACCTTTCTAGCCGACAACGACCTGGTGGAAGCAGTAGACCAAGAGATCTTAGCGTGAAACCTGTCAGCCAAAGGGATATCCATCCATATATATATTATATATCATATCATATTCGTATGCTAAGGGTCAGACGTTTTGCTTAAGTAATGTTTCCAAATCGAGGGTGCCGAGACTAAGTAGTAGTACGGCTACCTAGTGTGGTTTAGTCTCGTGCCTTGCAACCAAAGTTGTCTATACTCTGGCCTGGTCCCTTGATTTATCGGGACGACAAGTGCATTACTAAAATAGGCAACCCGCGAGTGCCAAGCTACTTCGAACTTGGAGTCTCCTTTTGTACTCCATATGGTCAACCTCATAGGTGCAATAATGTGAGTTTTGCGCCCCAGAAAGATTTCAGAAATGCAACTTTCCTTTCCCAGGTTACAAGAAGTGCTTGCAACTGCGACTAGTTCATATCTTTTGACCATAGCAAGGTTGAATCCAAAGAATTGAGCGCTTTGGCAGTAGTAATGGATGGATTCGGGCCCCAGCCATCTGCCTAAATTTCCGAAGATTCATATATTTCGTGTTATCAGTACGCCGGATTGTTTCGAGCGGAGCTCCCCCCAGCCAACGTGGCACGTGATATACAGGTATGTAGAAGCTAAGAACTTAATAAACTCGAAGCGTAATTGGATCCCTTCCCCTCTCCTCCTTTCCATCTTCAGTTTTGCTTCCTTCATTCTTGTGCTCACTTCTTATCATCAAGATATTCGTATCTGGAATACCTCTACTAGCAAAGGATCTCAACATCCATTCGGAGAAAATAGCAGTTCACCATGGATCACATAGGTGTGCAGCTATGTCCTCATCTTTCGCTCCTGTGCTCCCGTGGTCCCATCCTAGCTATATGCTTTTAGAGCAGCTCGATGCATTTTCTCTTACCTCATCCTGGGTTAGAGCTAACAATTGGAGGCACCAAGGTGATCGCGACCTCATCTACGAGAGCGATGACGACAATACTCGAGTAGACGATGTACATTCGGCCCCCGAGTCCCACGATGGTGGAGAGGATGGATATGATGAGCAACAGAGCGGTGCAGCCCAAAGCTCAGATGGTGTCTCCGCAACAAGCAACACAGGCGAGCGTAAATCTGCCTTTTACGATTACAAGCAAGAGAAGACACTAAAAGACATGGACGCCAAACTTTTTTATCACCAACAGCAACACAGCCAGGTACACACTCCTCTTGGTGGGGTGGGTGGGAGCTACTACTCATCTCCACTTATACGGGCACAGACATTACCACCAAATGTGGGGAATCCGTTGTCCAGAACGGCTAGTATGAAGTCGTTTGGGTCTCATCAACATCAAGCTCAATCCCCAGGCCCCGGCCGGAGCGCAATTCCAACTGGATTAGCTAGCTTGGATAAGCCCGCGGAAAGTGACGAAGTCCAAGCCCCAAGCGGGATGGAAAGATTTGACCCGCACCGTGTGACCGACAAAAGTGTTACCGGAAGTTATAGCCAACCTTCGAGCTCACACGCCCACGGAGCAGCACAGGACCAAGGGTTCGCTAGTAGTACGTCCCCCAGTTCTCCCAGCCCTGACCGTATTTGTAATACACGGAATAAGGTTTAATACACTGCAAGGAGGGCTCTAGTTTTGTCAGGAAGGTTATCTAGCCTCGCACTTTTGTACTTTGTACCATGGAGTGTTTCCATGCCATCCCATTCGCCTATTCTTAGTTGTATTACTATCATGATGCCTCTCGATCTTGCTTCTGCTCAATTCCAATGTCTTGTTCTCACAGCCATCCACGCCCTGATCCCTTCAGCGTTCTATCTGCCATCATTGCTAACTTACGGCATGAAGGAGATGCAACAATATCGAATGAGTTGTCCACTATTTATACAAATATTCAAAAAGTCCTTGATCTTCGCCATAAATATCTGCGCATCTCCCTCCAAGAACCCACTGACAACCCGAAGGACGAGCCCTCATGGAATGTCTATCCCCCTCCTCCGCCACCTCAATGGGTTGAAGAGAGGGATAACCTCTCCATGACTGGTAGCCAGACGTTGAACCCAGATCAACGCGGCGGGGGGTCTGTCTCGGGGGGCTCCAGAGAGGGCCGAAAGCAAGGTGTTGCAATTGGATCGGATTTTGTTTTTGAAGAGTGCGAGATTCCTGGGGAGGATGAGATGGAGTTCAAATTGGATGCCATGGGAGTGTTTCAAGTGTATGAAAATCAGACTGGTACGTCGACGTTTCAAGGCCCGTTGAGGTGGCTGCAGTACCTGACATTGATTAGCGCTTCATGCCGACGTTCCTGTTGTAACAATACCCACTCTCAAGGACTACTACCTGGATTTGGATCAGATTCTAGATATATCCTCTGATGGTCCCAGTAAGAGTTTTGCGTTCAGGAGGCTTCAATATCTTGAAGGAAAATGGAATCTGTATATTCTTTTGAATGAATATCAAGAGATAGCAGACTCGAAGGTAAGCCCATAGACCTGCAGCCAGAGCCAGGTGAAACAGTGAACCAATTGTTACATCACAGAGAGTACCACACAGGGATTTTTACAACGTCAGAAAGGTCGATACTCACGTTCACCACTCTGCTTGCATGAACCAAAAACACTTGCTGCGGTTCATCAAGAGTAAGATGAAGAAATGTCCAGATGTGAGGGTTCTGTATCCTTTTCCAGTACTCGCATAGCACTGATTCTATAACTCGTAGGAAGTTGTGCTGTTCAGAGATAGAAAGAACCTTACCCTTGCTGAGGTATTTGCGAGTTTAAACCTGACCGCGTATGACCTGAGTATTGATACCTTAGATATGCATGTAAGTAGCTGCGGTACTGGGTCCACTACCAAAGGTTGTACGCTGCTAACAGAAAACCTCATGTAGGCACACACGGACTCATTCCACCGCTTTGACAAGTTCAATCTTAAGTACAACCCTGTGGGAGAATCGCGTTTAAGAACAATCTTCTTGAAGACGGATAATTACATCAAAGGCAGATATCTTGCTGAGATTACGAAAGGTATTTCATAACAATGTATATGGCAATGTAGCAGCAACTTCTGACATTTGACCGTAGAGGTGTTTACTGATCTTGAGGCGAGCAAATACCAAATGGCGGAGTACCGCATCTCAATCTATGGCCGCTCAGAAGATGAATGGGATAAACTGGCTTCCTGGGTCGTTGACAACAAACTCTTTTCTCATAATGTTCGCTGGCTAATCCAGATCCCTCGTCTATATGATGTCTACAAAGCGTCTGGTCTTGTCCAGTCATTCGCAGAAGTCATCACGAACATATTTAAGCCATTGTTCGAAGTCACGAAGAACCCACAGACACACCCGAAGCTTCACGTCTTCTTGCAGAGGGTTATTGGTTTTGACAGCGTCGACGATGAAAGCAAAGTGGAGCGACGATTATACAAGAAGTTCCCGTTTCCAAATGTCTGGAACACCAAACAAAATCCACCATATAGCTACTGGATATATTACCTCTTCGCTAACATGGCCTCTCTTAATGTATGGAGGAAGCAAAGAGGTTTCAATACTTTCGTTTTGAGACCACATTGTGGAGAGGCTGGTGATACGGACCATCTTGCAGCTGCAGTTTTATGCTGTCACTCTATATCCCATGGTATTCTACTGCGCAAGGTTCCTCTATTGCAATATATATTTTACCTGGAACAGATTGGGATTGCCATGTCCCCATTGTCCAATAATGCGCTGTTTTTGGCATATGACAAGAACCCTTTCCTGCAATACTTCAAACGGGGACTGAACGTCTCACTGTCTACTGACGATCCTTTGCAATTTGCTTTTACTAAAGAACCCCTGATTGAGGAGTACTCTGTTGCTGCACAAATCTACAAACTGAGCGCTGTAGATATGTGTGAGCTGGCAAGAAATAGTGTCGTGCAGTCTGGCTTCGAAGGGTCTGTGAAGGCAAGGTGGCTAGGGCCAGAATGTATGCTTCCAGGTGTTGCGGGCAACAATATGGATAAAAGCAATGTGCCAAACATCAGAGTAGCCTTCCGGCATCAAGTCCTGATGGAGGAGCATGCAATGTAGGCTTATACACACCTTCACCTTCCTCTTTCAATGAAGCTAAAATTTGTATCCTAGGATTGACCGCTATACCTCTCTTACCGCTCCACAGCCGTATACTCAGTATACCCAAGACCGCCCGCTTAGTCTCTCTCTGCAACTTCCCCCACCTGGATCCGTTAACGGTAACGCCTCAGGCCCACAGTCCCCGACAACCAGCATGTACACGAACCCCACCATAGCCACGCAAGCACCATCTCTCTATATTCCCCATGCACCTGGTTCAGGAATTTACACACCCCGCCTTTCTCATAGCTACTCTGCCGCTGACATGCGGGTTCCGAGGCCTGCATCTCCGCCTACACCAGCAGCTAGTGCTCCCGTACGGGCAACCACGGCCCCGCACTTGCTTGCACAACAGGCAGCACAACATGGGCATCTCCATCAGCGGGCAGGTGCAGAGTCCCCGCGTATGCCAGTGAAGTTGGCGGGGCAGCTGGAGGCCCAACTGAAGGATCTGCACCTGGATGGCTCGGAGCCCAGGATTTTCCCCGGGGCAGTGTCAAGCAGTACGAGGACCAAATCGCAAAAGGGGAAGCATAGAAGCTGGAGTGGGGGGGATGGTGGGGGAAGTCAGTGGGGAAGTGAGAGCGGGAAGGCACAACCGGCTCCGCAGTGACAGGAGGTGAATATACTAAGTGGATGGATTTAGTTGCGAATTGGCATCCTAACTTGTTGTGTTGTAATGCTGGTTCTGTTTTCCCAAAAAAGATCCTGTCTCGCTAAGGGACATGGTTATTGAATCAGCGGGGAGGATATTCTTTTGTCTATACCAGGCTCACGTGGAAATAAGCTTCTAGTACCCAGGCGGGAAAGTCAGCCGTAAGAGCACGTGATATATCGCGAAGGACTCAAATATACAACATGGCAAAATGTGCAACTCTTAAGAGCTCTGATTGAATCAATCTAATCCTCCACATTTATGCTCTCCTCGGCCCGCCTTTTCAAACACCTTTCACAAATCACAACACCCCCAATCACGGAGAGCCCCCCACTAGCAGCCCCCAATA
>Ga0307514_10001848_pt1 | contig 23434 bp, 20 predicted proteins | sample 16_EM_MG_FD_203088 | JGI IMG/M metagenome (GOLD analysis project Ga0307514, IMG submission 203088) | Populus trichocarpa ectomycorrhiza microbial communities from riparian zone in the Pacific Northwest, United States - 16_EM | ecosystem: Host-associated > Plants > Roots > Unclassified | place...
TCGTTTTGCCACAGCCGGACGGTCCGACGATGGCCACCGACTCGCCGGCCGCGATCTCGAAGCTCAGGCCACTCAGCACCTCGGGTTCGGTGTCTGAATAACGGAAATGCAGGCCCTGCACCGTGAGCCGCCCGGTGATGGTCGGCAGGTTGCCTCGCTGGCCAGGCAAGGCCGCCTCCGGGGGGGTGAGCACGATGTCGGCCAGGCGCTCGCCCTGCAGCCGCAGCAGCCGCAGCTCACCCGCCTTGTCGACCAGTGCGCTGGCGCGGGTCGCAAACTGCTCCTGGTAGGCCAGGAACGCGAACAGCATGCCGGCGCTGAACTGCTGGTCCAGCACTGCCAGTGCACCCAGCCAGATCACGGCAACGCGCTCCAGCCCGAAGATCAGCCGCTGGCCCACCGACATCACCAGCTCGTGCCGGCGCAGCGCCAGCGCGGCGTTCATCGAATCGACCACCAGGTTCATGAAGCGCGACTGGCGGCCCGCCTCGCCGTTGAACAGCTTGATCGCGCCGACGCCGCGCAGCGACTCCAGGAAGTGGCTGGCCTTCTTCGCCTCGTGCACCAGCGCCTCTTCAGAAGCCTCGCGCATCGCGCCGTCCAGGCTCCAGCGCAGCAGCGTGTACAGCAGCACCGCGCCAATCGCCACGGCCGCCAGCAATGGGCTGTAGAGCCCCATCAACGCCAGCGTCAACAGCACCATCAGCCCGTCGATCAGGGCCTCGGCGAACTTGGTGCTCAAAGTGTCCTGGATCTGCTGCACCGCGCTGAAGCGGGACCAGATGTCGCCGGTGTGGCGGCGCTCGAACCAGTCCATTGGCAAACGCAGCAGGTGGGCAAACACATTGCCCAGCCACTGGAACTTCAGCATCGCGGAGAGATGCAGCACCGCCCACGAGCGCGCAGCCGCCGTCAGCACCTGCAGCAGCACCAGGCCGGCAAAGCCCAGGCCCAGCGTGGTCAGCAGGTCGCGCTCGCCACTGACCAGCACGCCGTCCACCACCCACTGCAGGAAAAACGGTGTCAGCAGCAGCCACAGCTCCAAGGCCACCGCCAGCAGCAGCACCTGGCCCAATGCGCGCTTGAGCCCGCTGACGCGGCCCAGCAGCTGGCGCCAGCGCAGCGGCCGCCGCGCCTCGCCCACGTGAAACCCGGCCCCTGGCGTGAACTCCAGCGCCACGCCGCTGAAATGCGGCGACAGCGCCGGAAGGCGCATGCGGCGCACGCCGCGCGCGGGGTCGTGCACCGTCGCCACGCCGCGCTTGAACTCGGCCAGCACCACGAAGTGGTTCAGGTCCCAATGCAGGATGCAAGGCAGCGCCAGCTGGCCAAACTGCTCGGGCTCGGCGCGCAGCGCGCGCGGGGTCAGGCCCATCGCCGCGCCTATGTCGGCCACGTCGGCCGCGGTCGCACCCTTCATCGAGATCTGGAAGCGCTCGCGCAGGCTGGGCAGGTCGGTGTGCATGCCGTGCGCGCCGGCAATCATCGCCAGACAGGCCAGGCCACACTCGGCGGCTTCGGTCTGCAGGATCAGCGGCACCTTGGGCCGCAGCCAGCCAAAGCGCAGGCGGGGTTCGGCGGGTTGCGCCGCCTCTGCCGGCAAGCTGCTGTCGTCGACCGGCCCACCCTCGGCGCCCGTGCCCTGCCCTCGCATGCCTCAAATCCTCTTGCGCCAGCCCAGCAAGGGCTCGAACAACCACTCCGCCAGCCGGCGCCGCTCCAGCAGCACGTCGGCCTCCAGCTGCATGCCCGGCAGCAGCGGGCGCGCCTGGCCGTCGGCGCTCATGGACTGCATGGCCAATGCCACGGTGATGCGGTACATCGGCTCACTGCCCGCGCCCTGCTTGACCGTCAACGGCACGCTGGCCAGCTCCCCCGCCTGCACCGGTGCCAGTGCCACCTGGATGACGTCCCCGTTCAGCCAGCCATAACGCTGGTACGGATAGGCCTGCAGCCGCAGCTGCACCGTCTGGCCAACCGCCACGAAACCCAGCGCGCTGGACGGGGCATACAGCTGGGCCTGCAGCTTGGCGCCGGCTGGCAACAGCGTGGCCAACGCAGCATCTGCATTCACCGGTTGGCCAGCGCTCACATTCACGCTACTCAGCGTGCCGTCAGATGGGGCACGCAGCAGCAGCGTGCGTTGGGTCGCCGCCTCGTTCGCGCGGGCGGCCGTCTCGGCAATCTCGTCGCGTTGGCGCAGCAGGTCGCTGACCTGCTGCGCCGACTGCAGCGGCAACTCACGCTGCTCCGCCTGCAACTGGGTCAGCTCGCGCGCCAGCGTCTGGCGCTGGCGTTGCAACGCAGCGGCCTCGGCGCGCAGGCCCAGCACGTCCTCGGCCCTCGCCTGCACCTGCGCCGAAGACACGAACTGCGATTTCTCCAGCGCCTCCAGCCGGGCCTGGGCCTTTTCCGCCAGCGCCAGCCGTTGCGCCTGCAGCCTGGCCTGATCGTCGAGTTGCGCCAGCTCGCGCTGCAGGCCTTCAGCCCGATCGGCCTGGCCGTGCGCCTGCTCGCCCTGCAAGCGGCTTGCACGCTGCGCAGCTTCTTCCAGGCTGCGAATGCGGGCATCGAAGGTCTGCTGCAACTGGGCCTGGGAGCTTTCATTCAGGCGCGCACCGTCCACCCTCAGGGTGAACAGCAGGTCACCAGCATGCACCTGCTGGCCCTCGGCCACCGACACCTGCTGCACCGTGGCCGCCAGCGGCGGCACGATGCGCACCAGGCCCTGGTCGGGCATCAGCACGCCGCTCAAATGCGCCCGTCGGCTGGCCTGGCCCAACACCAGGAAGGCGCCCACCAGCAGCAAGCTGAACAGCACGCCTGTCGTGATCCAGCGCAGGCCCAGCGGCCGCGACAACTGGATCGCGCCCAGCCATTCCTGCTGACGGTGCTGCACCGCCTCTGGCCTGAACAAGCTCATGGCAGCCCAGCCCCGGGCCGTGCTGGGTTGGCAATGCGCATCGGCAGATAAGGCCTGGGGCTGCTCATGGCCACATGATAGGAGGCCGACCCCCTCGGTTGATGGCGATGGGCCACCCGCAGTGCACGCGACGGGCCCCAAAAAAGCAAAGGGCGACCGGACACGAAGTCCGGTCGCCCATGCAGTTTTCGCTTCTTATATTCCCAAGACGTCCGTCCTGGCCTTCCCTTTTTTCCTTCTGGAGACCGAGTGACAGCGAGAAAAATGGCCTGCGCTTACCGCAGGCAGCAACCGGATGCTTTGCCCGGTCGCGAGTGAATCAGTGGGGGCTTACCAGGTGCCCTTGGGCAGGTCGCCACCGTCGGTGCCACCGGACACGGCGCGCAAGGCCTGCCGATCCAGCGTGCGCAGCGGTGCAGCAGCTTGCGGGGCGCGCCGGGCGACGGCACCACGCGAGGCACCGAAGGCTTGGCGGACGAAAGATTTCAGGGCTTGCTTCATGGGGTCACTCCGGTGGGGTTGCGCGCATCGATTGCGCATGGCCTCATTGAAGCAAGTCTCGCCATTTGCCGACACTGTCAACTCTGACAGGGTCCCCGCGTCCGGCCCGCGTGCTGGCGGGCGGCTCACTAGTGGATCAAACCCAGGCGCAAGGCCTTCAGTACCGCCTGGTGCTTGTTGATCGAGCCAAGCTTGTGCATCGCGTTCTGCAAATGCAGCACCGCGGTGCGTTCGCTGATGCCGAGGATGGAACCGACTTCCCAGGCGGTCTTGCCTTCCATGGTCCAGCGCAGGGCTTCCAGCTCGCGCGGCGTCAGCTTGGGCCGCTCGAGCTGGCGCCCGGGCGGCACGAACAAGCGCATCGCGGCATCCTGCGCGTGCACCGCAAACAACTGCAGATCGGCCACGATGCGGCTCAGCGAACCCGGCTCGGTTGGCAAGGCCTCGTCGCGATCCACGCCCAGCGTGAAGTGACGGCCGTCAGGGAAATGCATGGCCAGCGCAACGCCGGTGCGGTAGCCGAAAGCAGCTTGCTCTTCCCAGAGCTCGCCGGCATCTTGGCTGACGTAGGTGTCCTGGTTCCAGATGATCGGCAGCGTGCCACGCCTGCAGTGCTGCATGACCGGGTCGCGCCGGCCATCGGTGTTGTTGGTGAACACGTCGCGGAAAGCCTGCGGCGTGTTGTCGACGGTGATGAACTCGGACTGCGTCAACGACAGGTCGATCACCGTCATCGCCGACACATAGGTGAAGCCGAGCTCGTTGGCAAAACGCACGATCTCACTGCGGAAATCGTCCCGCGATTGAGCCTGCATCACCGACAGGAAACTGCCGCCCAGCATGGGGGAACTGGTCATGCCAACGCCCCCATCGCGGCGCCAGGGCTTGTTGTCCAAGCCCTGACAGGTCTTACATCTAGCAAGCGCAAGACGTGCACTCCAGACTACCGGTCATGCTCTCGCCACAGAACGCTCCAACGCCCCACAGCCAGCGCAGCACCATGCCACCCCCCTGGTCCATCTATTTGTGGCCCACGGTATTTTGTCAGGCAAACACGCAACGCAGGCTGCAATTCGTGCACTTAGGTACACGCATCACACGCGGTGGCCCTCATGGCGAACGCCTTGCGGGTCAGACCATGTGGTGCGAGCGTACCCGAAAGCGAGAGGCCGGGTTGCTGTGGGACTGGGCAGAAATCCAGCACGGGGTCGTCGCGATGGTCGACCCGATGGGCGTGTTGACCAATCTGCGCCTGGTCAGCGATGCCGGTGACGTGCTGAGCGCGCCGGAATCGGCGCTGCACCTGAGCCAGCTGGTTCGGCAATTGCCGTGGCAGGACGAGGTCTGGCGCGCCGTCTGCCAGGCTTGAATGGGGCACCCGGCTCCGCGAGTACGCGAAGCCACCCGCCAAGCGGGTTGCGCAGGCCGCTTGGGGCGGCCCGGCGCGGCCTGCGCTGGGCGGTGATCCAGCCTCGCTTCAGCGCACCGCAGCGCGCTTGAACTGCCGAGCCACGAAGGCCAGGCACAGCACGGTCAGTCCCGCGCAGGCCAGCAGCGGCTCGGCCCACTCGATGGGCGTGATGGCCTCGCCGCGCAGCACGCGGTTCATCAGCGTGGACTGCGCGAGTGCCGGCAGCCACAGGTGCCAGGGCTTTTCGCCGTCCTGGTTGATCATGTTCATCATCGGCAGCAGCGAGACCACCAACACGATCACCGTGGCGCTGGCCTGCGCCTCCTTGAAGGTCTTGCAGCGGATCGCGATCGCCATCAGCAGCGCCGACAAGGCACCGGCCAACGGCGCCAGCAGCGCCAGGAAGGCCAGCGCCTCGGGCAAGCCGTACTGGAAGGTCGCCGCCAGCGTCTCGCTGCGCAACAACCATTGCCCCGGCAGGAAGCTGAAGCTCGACAGCAACGCGATCAGCATCGCCACTGCGGCCACCGCGCCCCACTTGCCCAGCACCAGCGCGCCGCGGCTGGCCGGGTTCATCAGCAAGGGCTCCAGCGAGCCCCGCTCACGCTCGCCGGCCGTGCTGTCCAGCGCCGCATTCAGCGCACCGTAGAGCACGGCCATCAGCACGAAAAACGGCAGCATCGCGGTCAATCGCGCCGCGCGTGCGGCCGGATTGGCCAGGTCGCGTTGCTCCACCTGCGTGGCCTGCAGCAAGCCCATCGAAACGCCGCGCAGCGACAGCCGCAGCGCCGCCTGCTCGCGGTTGAAGCCCTGCAGCAGGTTCATGATGCGGTTCACGCTGCCTTCGGCGCGCTGGTTGGCGCTGGAGCTCACCAGCTCGACCAGCGGCATCTCGCCCTTGGCCAGGTCCGCCTCGAAGTCCTTCGGTATCACCACCACCGGGTCGCCCAGCTTGCTGGTGTCCAGTTGCCGTTCGTAGTCGGCCGGCGCTTCACTCACCGTGTAGGTCTGGCGCAGCAGGTAGTTGTGCAGCGTCGGCGCATTCGCCAGCCCGGCCACCACCACCTCGCGCGCCTCGGCCCGCTTTTCGATGCTGGAGACCAGCGTGGAGATCAGCACCAGCACCAGCGGCCCCATCGCGACCGAGCTGAGCAGCACGGTCAACAGCGTGCGCCGGTCGCGCAGCGCATCGACCAGCTCCTTCCAGAACACACTCCACGCGGCATTCATGACAAGCCCCTGCTCGCGGCCAGCGCCTGGCTGGTCCGCTCTTCTTCACTGAACGCCAGGCTCACGAAGGCCTCCTCGAAGTCCTTTTCGCCGGTGCGCGCCAGCAGCGCCGGCACGGTGCCCTCGGCCACCGTGCGGCCGTGGGCGATCACCACCACCTCGTCGCACAAGCGCTCGACCTCCTGCATGATGTGCGTGGAGAAGACGATGCACTTGCCCTCGTCGTCGCGCAGCCGGCGCAGCGCCTCGCGCAGGCTGCGCGTGGCCAGCACGTCCAGCCCGTTGGTCGGCTCGTCGAGGATGATGTTGGGCGGGTTGTGCACCAGCGCGCGGGCGAGTGCCGTCTTCATGCGCTCGCCCTGGCTGAAGCCGTCGGTGCGGCGCTCCAGCAGCGGCGCCATGTCCAGCACCTTGGCCAGCGTGTCGGCCCGCGCGCTGGCGGCAGCGCGGCTCATGCCATGCAGCCTGCCGTAGTAGACGATGTTCTCGCGCGCCGTGAGCCGCGGGTACAGCCCGCGCGCGTCGCTCAGCACGCCCAGCCGGGCCAGCGCCTGCATCGGCTGCTGCGCCACGTCGATGCCGTCGACCGTGATGCGCCCGGTGTCCGGTGGCAGCAGTGCCGCGACCATGCGCAGCGTGGTCGTCTTGCCAGCGCCGTTGGGCCCCAGCAGCCCGGTGATGCGGCCGTCCCGCGCCTGCCAGCTCACGCCGTCCACCGCCAGCACCGTGCGCGCCTGCCTGCCTCGGCCCTGCTGGAAGCGCTTGGCCAAATCCTGTACCTCAATCATGACGCGGCTCCTGAGGCGGCGAGGGAAGTTGCCGGTGCCTGCTGCAGCGGCAGCAAGGCGGGCGGGCGCGGCAGCAGCTTGGTGCAACCGGCATCCTTGGGCGCGTCGGCCAGCGCCTTGGCTGCGTCGTCCTGGTTGATGAAGCGGTACACCACGTCGCGCATGCAGCCCTGGGCCATCACGCCGTGGCCGCTGTTGGGCACCACCACGTGCACCGCCTGCGGGCCCAGCGCCTTGGCGACACGCGCCGCATGCCGCGGCGGCGTCACCGGGTCGAACGCGCCCGACAGCAGCAGCACAGGCGCCGTGGACGGGTGAATCTCGTAGAAGGCCGGCGGCAGCTCGCCGCGTGGCCAGTCGGTGCAGGCGCGCTGGTACATGCGCGCCTGGCCGTCGCCAAAGTCGGCGCCGGGCTTGTCGGTGCCCAACGGCATGCGCGGCACGTCCTCGGCGCAGACGACAGAGAAATGCATGCCGCTCGCGATGCCCAGACCGCGGCCACCGCCTGCGGCCCCCAGGCCCAGGCCAACCAGCCCGGCAAAGCGCCCTTCGCTCGCCTCCTGCACCGCCAGCGGCAGGCCGGCGGCCAGCCAGGGCGCGTACAGCGGCAAGCGCACCACGCCGGTCAGCATGTCGCGCGTCAAGGTGACCTTCTCCTCGCGGCCGGTCATCGGCTGCGGCAGCGTCACCTCGCGCGGCAGGCTGGCCAGAATCTGTTGCCACTGGCTGCGCAGCGCGGGGTATTGGGCGTGACAGGCGGCGTTGCGCTCGCAGTCGCCGAACAAGGCGTCGAGCGCGGCCTGCGCGTCGGTCGAGAAAGACAGCGGCAGCACCATGTCCGGCGGCGCCACGCCGTCCAACACCAGGCGGCGCACCTGCTGCGGGAACTGACGCAGGTAGTCCAGGCCGGCGCGGGTGCCGTAGGAGCCACCCATCAGGTTGATCTGGCCGTAGCCCAGCGCCTTGCGCACGGCTTCGAGGTCGGCCATCGCGATCGGGGTAGTGAACTGGCGCAGGTCACCGTAAGGCAGCTTCTGCAGCCGCTCGCGGCAGCGCACCAGCAGCGCGGCTTCCTGGGCCGGATCGGCGCTGTCGCGCAGCGAGCGCGTCGGTGCCTGGTCGTCGCAGCGCAGCGGTGCGCTGTCGCCGGTGCCGCGCTGGTCGACCAGCACGATGTCGCGCCGGTTCAGCAAACGGGCCGTGATGCGCTGCACCGTGCCAGCCAGCTCGATGGCGCTCTGGCCGGGGCCACCGGCCAGGAAAAACACCGGGTCGGGTTTCGGGTTGCGCGCCACCGCCGGCAGCACGGCGACATGCAGGTCGATCTGCACGCCGTCAGGCTTGCTCGGGTCCAGCGGCCGCTTCAGCACGCCGCAGCGCGCACCGACCTCCACGCCCTTGAGCCGGCAAGGCTGCAAGGTCAGGCCCGGCAGCGTGGCCGCGCCCGCAGCTTCAGCTGGTGCCGGCAAACAGGCGAGCAAAGGCACGGCCAAGGCCAGCGCGGTGGCGCTGTTGCACAGCAGCCGAACTGTCGACCTGGGATCTGGCGAAGGCCGGCGCCCGCGGCTTCGCGGGGCGGGCCAGAGGGGAAGGATGAATTGCATGCGGCGCATTCTCGCCAGCGCTCGCAGTCGCCAGGCACCGCCCCCCATGAATGGCGGATCGGCCGACACGAGCGGTGGCCTTTCGCGCACGAACTGCGGCCGCAGGGTGTCAAAACAAGGAGGGGCCCGCAGGCCCTCTCGTGGGATCGAACGCCGAAAGCTCAGGGTTTGAGGTGCTGGCCGAAGAAGCTTTCCATCGCGCCGTAGAACTCGAACTGGTTCTCCTCGTTGTGGAAGCCGTGGCCCTCGTTGTCTTTCACCAGGTACTGCACCGTGACACCCCGCTTCTTCAGCGCCTCCACCACCTGGTCGCTCTCGGCCTTGTTGACACGTGGATCCTTGGCGCCCTGGGCGATCAGCAGCGGGGTCTGGATGCGATCCACGTGCAGCGCGGGCGAGGTGGCGGCCAGGCGGGCGTTGTCCTTCGGATCATCCGGGTTGCCGACCATCGCGTACATCTGCTGGCGGAACGGCTCCCAGTACGGCGGGATCGTCTTCATGAAGGTGAACAAGTTGGACACGCCGACGTAATCCACCGCGGCCGCATAGAGCTTGGGCGTGAAGGTCACGCCGGCCAGCGTGGCATAACCGCCGTAGCTGCCGCCGTACAGGCCAATGCGCTTCGGATCGGCAATGCCCTGGCCGACCAGCCAGGCCACGCCGTCGCTGATGTCGTCCTGCATCGACAGGCCCCACTGGCCGAAGCTGGCTTCCCAGAACTTGCGGCCGAAGCCGGTGGAGCCGCGGAAGTTCATCTGCAGCACGCAGTAGCCTCGGTTGGCGAGGAACTGCACCTCCGGGTTGAAGCCCCACTGGTCGCGCGCCCACGGGCCGCCGTGCGGGTTGATCACGCAGGCCAGGTTCTTCGGCGCGCGGCCGACCGGCAGCGTCAGGTAGGCGGGGATCTCCAGCCCGTCGCGGGCGCGGTAGCGCACCGGCTGCATCGTCGCCATCTGCGCCTCGGGCAGCCTGGGGTTGATGTCGGCCAGCTTGCTCAAGGTGTCGGCCTTGGCGTCGTACAGGTAGCGCGTGCCAGGCGTGCGGTCGCTGGCGGCGGCGACCACGAACTTGTCCTCGGCCCGCGTGCTGGCCTGCAGCATCAGCTCGTAACCCGGCAGCTTCTGCGCCAGCCTAGCGTAGAGCTGCGTGGTCGCCGCGTCGAAGCTGTGGCGGCCCTGCTTGTCCTCGGTGAACTCGGCCACCGTCAGCACCTTGCGCAGCCGCGAGTAGCTGGCGCCGGAGAGGTCCACCGTCGGGTGTTCGTAGACCACCTGCTCCAGGTCGGGCTTGCCGGGGTCCAGCTTGACCAGCGCCTTGCGGTCCCGCCCGCGGTTGGACAGCAGGTACAGGCCCTGGTTGTCGAAGTCGAAGAACTGCGGGCTGACCTCGGTGCGGAAATCGGTCGCGATGATGGCCTTGAACTCGTCGGCCTCGGTGGCGCGGTACAGCAGCTGGTTGTTGACGCCGTCCGACGCCACCGCCACGCGCAGCTTGCCGGCATGGTCCGGCAGCCAGGCGACGATGTTGCCGGGATTGCGTGCCACCAGCGTCTCGGCGCCGGTCTTCACGTTGACGCGGTAGACGTCCATCGCCTGCTTGTCGCGCCTGTTGTGCTGCAGGAGGATGTTGTCCGGGTCTTCGTCCAGCGTGTCGATGATCTCGGCCCGCGCACCTTCGTACGGGCTCAGGTCGCGCACCTGGCCGCTCACGGCGTCCACCGCCACGACGTGGAAGTTCTCGTCGCCGCCAAAGTCCTTCTGGAACAGCAGCGTGCCGTCGCCTTTCCAGAAGTAGTTGGCGATGTCGCGTGCGCTTTCGCGCGTCAGCTGGCGCGGCTGGCCGGTCGGCTTGCTGCCGTCCAGGGTCTGCACGAACAGGTTGCGGCGCGGCGTGGGGCCGCCATCGCCCACGGCAGGCTGCATCCAGGACAGCCAGCGCCCGCCATCGCTGACGCGGAAGAAGCCTTGTGGCGGGCTGGCGAAGAAGTCGCGCAGAGGAAACTGCGGCGCCGGCGTGGCGGCGGGCGCATCGGCCGCATGGGTTCGCACCGATGCGGTGGCCAGCAGGCCGGTCAGCAGCGCCGGGGCCAGCAAGGGCAGCACGGTCTTGGCATCAAATGGCATGAGCAATGACTCCCGAAATTTCTGGAATCCTGATGCTCGCTCGCCACGGCCACTGCGGGTAGCCGGCTGCGACCGGCGCGCGTTTACGCCGCATGAAGCGCAGGCCGGCAGGATGAGCGGCGCAGGCCGCCCATCGTCCTCGCGCTCAGGCGCGGGTCTTGATCAGACCTTCGCAGGTCGTCTTCTGGCCATCGGCCGCCGGCAGCTTGCCGCAGACCGGTGCCAGCTGCGCGCGCAACCGGTCCAGCGTGGCCTGGTGCGCGCCCTTGGCGTTCCACTTGCCGAGTTCCACACCGACCTTCTGCAGCGAACGGGCGCTGCGCTCGTAGAACGCGCCCTCCTGGCCGGCAGCTTCGGTGAACAGCTGGGCCGCGACCTTCTCGATCTTGGCCGAGTCCTGCGGCGCCATGTCGACCAGCGCCGTCAGGTAGCTGGAGCCCCATTGCAGCCGCGTGGCCGGGCCTTCGCTGGTGTTGAAGGCCTTTTCGTACCAGCCCAGTGCCTCGGCCTTCTTGCCCTGCTTCTTGGCATTGCCGCCCAGGTGGCTCATCAGGTAGTACGGCGAGTGGCTCTTGCTGAGGTTGCTCTTGAGCAGCGCATCGCTTTCGGTCCACAGGCCGGCTTCACCCAGCGCGTAGGCCGCCGAGCTGATGACCGCCTGGCGCTCGTAGCCATCGGTGATCTCCTTGTCCATGGCCGCGGCCATGTCACGCACTTCCTTGAGCAGCGGCGCCGGCAGCTTGGGGCGCAGCGCTTCCTTGGGCTGGTCCAGCCGGGCCACGCCGACGCGGGCGATCAGCGCCGAGACACGGTCGCTGCGCGACAGGCTGGCGTCGGCCTGCAGGCGCTGCAGCGCGCTGTCCATCGCGCCGGCCAGGGCCGTGCGGTCCGGTCCGGCGGCCGGCGCCAGCGCGTTGACCACGTCGGGTGCCGCATTGACCAGCACGTCCATCAGCGTGCGGCTGGCCACCGGGTCAGCCAGCAGTTTCTTGACGCGTTCGCGCGTCGCAGCGTCCGGCTTGATGCCCTTGCCTTCGTCGCTCTCGGCCAGGGCCTTCAGCAGCAAGCGCGTGCTGGCTTCGGCCTCGCTGGCCGGGGCGGCAGCCGAAAGCTGGGCCAGCAGGCCCGGGCGGTCGTTGGGAGAAACCAGCTGGGTCTCGTCGGTGTCCCAGGAGTAGAAGGACAGCATGCGCCACTCGTTGGCGCTGACGGGCTTGCCGGCGCGGGCTTCGTCCAGCACGGTCTTGATCGGCCGGCCGCCGGCCAGGCCCATCTGCAGCACGTTCATGACCTGCGGCGCGTCGACCTCGCCGGGCAGGCGGGTGATTTCCTGGCCGTCCGGACTGAACAGGATCATGGTCGGGTAGCCACGCACCTTGAAGCGGGCGCCCAGCTTCTGCGCGCCGGGCAGGTCACCGTCGATGTGCACCGCGACAAAGCTCTTCGAGCGCTCAGCGAAGTCCTGGCGGTTGAACAGCGTGGCCTTGAGCTGGTTGCAAGGCGGGCACCACTTGGCGCCCCAGTACACCAGCACCGGCTTCTTCTCGGCCTTGCCTTGCGCAAAGGCCTTGTCCACGTCGGCATCCGCGCCGGCAGGCAGCCAGGCCACGTTGCTCGAAGGTGGGCTGTAGGCCGCCTGGGCGGCCGGCAGGCCGGCGGTCACCAGCAGCGCGGCGGTGGCCATCGCGGCGCACAGCGCGCGGGTGCGGAAAGCAAAAACAGGGGAAGACAAAGGCCGGTTCAGCACGTCGGGCTCCGAGAAAGCTGCCGTCGGTGCCGAGCCGGCTCGTGGCCGGCAAGGCGCTTGGCGGCCAGCCGTTGAAGGGTGGGGGAAATCCAGCCGCCGATTGTGCGCCAAGCTGCTTCAGTCCGTCTTCAGTCCGTGACCTGCACGCCCTTCCAGAACGCGACCCTGCCCTTGATCTCGGCCGCCGCCTCGCTGGGCTCGGGATAGAACCACACGGCATCCGGGTTCATCTCGCCGTTGACGAACAGGCTGAGGTAATGCGCCTGGCCTTTCCAGACGCAACTGGTGCGGTGGTTGCTAAAGGTGGTGAACTCGCGCTTCAGCGAGGTTTCGGGGAAGTAGTGGTTACCTTCGAGGGTGACGATGTCGTCGCTTTCGGCGATCACGGTGTGGTTCCAGATGGCTTTCATGGGGTCTGCTCCAGTTGAGGGGCCGCTGCCATCGCAGTGGCGGCGGCCGAGGGTGGCAAGGGTTCAGCGACGGGCCGCAGCGCCGGCAGCGCGTGCCGCAGGCCGGCCGCCGCCTCGTGTTCGCGGCAAGGCGCGAGCGCATTGACCAGCGTGTCGATGAAGGCCCGCGTCTTGGCAGGCATCAGGCGGCGCTCGGGGAACACCGCCCAGGCCGGCACCGGCGGCAGCGTCCAGCCCAGCAGGACCTGGACCAGCGTGCCGTTTCGCAGGTAAGGGTAGGCGAAAAAGTCGGCCACCGCCGTCACACCCAGGCCGGCCGCGGCCAGTTGCAGCAGCATGGCCGGTGAATTGGCCAGCGTGCGGCGGGTCGGTATCCCCGTCCACACCTCCAACCCGCCCTGCGCATCGCGCCAGCTCAGCGACCACGGCGGCGGCTCGCCAGCGCGTGCACCCAGCACCAGCGCATGCAGTGCGCAGCGCTCGCCCACCAGCTCGGAAGGATGCGTCAGCTGCGCATGCGCCTTGGCCCAGGCCGGCGAGGCGTACAGCGCACCGTGGAAGGTCACCAACCGGCGCGCGCCCAGGTGGGCATCGTCCGCCAGATCGCCCATGCGCACGGCGAGGTCCACGTTCTCGGCCATCAGGTCGACCTTGCGCGGCGACAGGTCCAGTTCCAGCGTGACCTTGGGGTGGCGCAGCGCGAAATCGGCGATCGCGTCACCCAGCACCAGCATCGCCACGTCGCCCGGCAGCGAAACCCTCAGCACGCCGCTGGGCTCGGCCTGGCGGTGCTGGGCCAGCGCCAGCGTGCTGTCGACCTCGGCCACGACCTGGCGCGCGTGCTCCAGCACCGCGGCGCCGAACTCGGTCACCGTCAACCGGCGCGTGGTGCGCAGCATCAGGCGTTCGCCGAGCAGGCTTTCCAGCGCAGAGAGACGGCGCGACACGGTGGACTTCGGCAGGTTCAGCCGATCAGCCGCCTTGCTGAAGCTGCCGGCGTCCGCCACGTGGGCAAACAAGGCCAGGTCACTCGGGTCCACGGTGGGGGTGCTCATCGCAAAAGCTCCAGAAAGCATGGGCTGCCAGGGCTTGATTGTTCCACCAACAGAACAAAGAAAGCCAGTAAACCGGCTTTATCGCCAAAGCGCCGATCAATACAGTTCATCCCATCGACTCTCTCTCCTGCCCTGCCACCCCACTCACCGGAGCCACACCATGAACATCCTGCAAATCAACTCCAGCGCCCGTGCCTTCGAAAACGGCACCGGCTCGCATTCCACCCGCCTGGCCAACGAGCTCAGCGCCGCACTGCTGACACAAGCCCCGCAGGCCAAGCTGGTCGTGCGCGATCTGGCCCGAGAGCCGCACCCGGTGCTGGACGAAACCGCGCTGGGCGCGCTGTTCACGCCAGCCGAGGCCCGCAACGAAGCGCAGAACGCCCGCGTGGCGCTGGACGACGCGCTGATCGCGCAGCTGCAAGCCGCCGACGTGGTGGTGCTGGGCGTGCCGATGTACAACTTCGGCATCAGCAGCCAGCTGAAGAACTGGATCGACGCGATTGCCCGCGCCAAGGTCACCTTCGAATACACCGCCAACGGCCCGCGCGGCCTGCTGACCGGCAAGACCGTCTATGCCGTGCTGACCCGTGGCGGCATCTACCGCGACCAGCCGCATGACAGCCAGGTCCCGTACCTGCGCGCCGTGCTGGGCTTCCTGGGCATGACCGACGTGCGTTTTGTCTACGCCGAAGGCCTGGCCATGGGCCCGGACGCCGAAGCCGCCGCGCTGGCCAATGCTCGCGCCGAGATCGTCGCCCACCTGGGTCAGCCGGTCATCGCCTGAGCAATTCTTCAATCTTCCGCCGCACCAAGCTGCGGTCCCACAGGAGCCTGCCATGAACACCCCCGTCCTCTCCCCTGCCACGACCCCGGCTGGCGCTGCGCTGAAGCTGCCGCGCCGCGTCGAACGGCTGGTGGCCGGCCAAGCCACCAGCGATGGCGCTGGCGTCAGGCTGACGCGGGTGCTGACGCAGGACCTGCAGTACCGGCTGGACCCGTTCCTGATGCTGGACGCCTTCGGCTCGGACAGCGCCGACGACTACATCGCCGGTTTTCCGGACCACCCGCACCGCGGCTTCGAAACCGTCACCTACATGATTGCCGGCCGCATGCGCCACCGCGACTCGGTCGGCCATGAAGGCCTGCTGCAGAACGGCGGCGTGCAGTGGATGACCGCCGGCCGCGGCCTGGTGCACAGCGAGCTGCCGGAGCAGGAGTCCGGCCGCATGGAAGGCTTCCAGCTGTGGCTCAACCTGCCCGCCAAGGACAAGATGGTACCGGCCTGGTACCGCGACATCCCGAGCAGCGAGATCCCGGAGTTCAAGTCCGAAGGCGTGACGGTGCGCGTGATCGCCGGCGAAGCGGCCGGCGTGAAGGGTGCCATCCAGCGCCAGCACACCGAGCCGCTGTACCTGGACATCCACCTCGCCCCGGGCGCCAGCTTCGCGCAGGCCCTGCCGCCGGAATTTCACGCCTTCAGCTATGTGTACCGCGGCGAAGCGCAGATCGGCGACAAGCCGGTGCCGGTGCAGCGCATGGCCATCCTGGCGCAGGACCCGGGCAGCGACGGCGTGGCGGTTCGCAACGCCGGCAGCGAAGAACTGCGCCTGCTGCTGATCGCCGGCCGCCCGCTGCGCGAGCCCATCGCCCAATACGGCCCGTTCGTGATGAACACCAACGAGCAGGTGTTCCAGGCTGTGGAGGACTTCCGGGCGGGGCGGCTGGGCTAAGCACCCTTCGCGCTGGAATGCAAAAGGCCACCCAGGGGTGGCCTTCTTGTCACTGGATCAAAAGGGGCTGCTGCCCCTAGCGATCAACGTTCCTGCAGGAACAGGCCTTGCGGCGTGCCGTCCAGCTTGTCCAGGATGAACATCGTGTAGACCGACTTGGCCGTCAGCGACAGCGCGTCACTGCCCGACTTTTCATAGACGGTCGAGCCGTCCGAGTTGGACGAGACGACCACGTCGGCAGCGGTGCTGGACGTGCGACTCACGTACGACGAACCGGTGCCATACGTCAGGTTGCTGACCACCGGCGACAGGGTGACCGTCAGGTTCAGGCTGCCAGCAGCCAGCGTGTTCGACACGTGCACCATGCGGATCTTGTACTTCGTCGTCGTGGTCGGCAGGCGGTTGTCGTCAGCCAGCGCCGTCACCGTGGCGGCGGCCGCACTCGCACCAGTCACCAGCAGCGTGGTGTCGGAGCCCGCACCCACCGTCAGCGTCAGTGGCGACAGCGTGGTGCTGCCTGCCGAAGCGTTGACCGTGACGCTGCCGGCATCGACCAGCACATACGGGTTCTGGATGCCAGGCGAAGGCAGTCCTGCAACCAGCGTGGTGTCACCCACGCCGGCTGTCACCTTGGCACCGCCGGCCACCGCTGCCACCACGCGCATGCGCGCCTTGGTCGTGAACTGCTGGGTCACGTCGCCGCCTTGTTGCAGCGTCATGCCGTTGACCAGCAGGCCGCCGCTGGTGGGCGTCAGGATCAGCGTCATCACACCTTTGCTGGGCAGCACGACATTCGAGACATCCAGGCGCACGTCGTCGGTGTCGCCAGCTGCGGTCACGCGCAGGCGGTAGGTGCCCGAGGTGACGGTGCTGAACGAAGAGCGGGTGCCCCCATCCACCGCCGCACGGACTGCGGTCGACGAGGCCAGTTCATCGTCCTCGGCCGTCAGGTAGACGTCCAAGCTGCCCGCGTCGCTCGACGTGTTCAGCACGCTGTACTTGGTCTTGCCGCTGTCGGCCTCGTCTTCGTCTTCGGTGATGGCCGCCGACTTCAACGCACCGTCCCAGCCGTAGGCCACGATGGAGTACTTGTCTGAACCCGAGAAAGTGCGGGTCTGGGTCAACAGTTCGGTGGCCGAGCCGGAGACGGTCAGGGCCGTCGTGACATCGCCGCTGTCCACATCATGGAAGCTGCTGGCGGTGCCGAAGCCCACGCCAGACACCTTCAACGAGTCCTCGACATACAGGTCCAGCGAGCTGTAGCCCGGGCTGGCATTGATCAGGCGTGCGGAGGTACTGCCGCCGCTGTCGCTGCTTCCGCAAGCGGTCAGCAGGCTCAACGGCAGCACGGCCAGCAGGCCAAGCAGGGTTCTCTTCTTCATGCGAACGGTCCAGTCTCTTGCAGACAAAAATTGGGGGACGTGAAAGGAATTGTGAAGCGGGCTTCGTTGCTGGCCTGTTGCCAGGCACCGAACACTTTCGTCCAACCTGCGTCAGGCCACGGCAGCAAGCCGCCGCAACCCCCAGCCTGGCCACCGCGCGGTTGGCCTGCACCCAAGGCACATCACCCCCACGCCGCGGCCCGGCACACGAGCCCAGGACGCGGATCATAGTCGCAAGTTCGACGCTTGCCCGGCGGCAGCCCTGCACCGCGCTGGGATGCACGACAGGCTGGCAGCCCGCCAAGGCTGCAATCGCCTTGCATTTCTGGCTATGCTGCGCCTTTCGTCTCACGTCTCGCGCCTGGCTGTTGGCCAGGCTGCCTGCCCGCCCCCAGCGACCGATGTTCCCACCCGCTGCTCCGCCGCCGCCCGAAACCCCCAGCGCCGACTGCTCGACGCTGTACTGGGACGACTTCCACCCCGGTGACCGCCACGCCTACGGCCCGATGACGGTCACCCGCGAGGCCATCATCGATTTCGCCAGCCAGTGGGACCCACAGCCCTTCCACCTGGACGACGCCGCCGCCGAAGCCTCGCTGTTCGGCCGTCTGGCCGCCAGCGGCTGGCACACCGCGGCAATGTCGATGCGCATGGTGTGCGACACGCTGCTGCTGCGCGCCGCCAGCCTGGGCAGCCCCGGCGTGGAACAGCTGCGCTGGCACCAGCCGGTCTACGTGGGCGATGTGTTGCGCGGCCACTTCGTGGTGCTGGACCGCCGGCGCAGCGCCAGCCGGCCCGGTGTGGGTTTGATCAAGTCGCGCTGGGAAACCGTGCAGCAGGACGGGGCGCTGGTGCTCACGCTGGAAAGCTGGGCCATGTTCCGCTGCCGGCCCGCCGCATGACGCGCCGCCCCCGCACCAGCACTGCCGTCGCCTGGGGCTTTGGCCTGCTGCTCGTGCTGGCCTGGGCCGCCGGCCTGCTGCTGCTGGCGCACCAGCGCGACCAGGCCCTGCAGGCCGAACAGCAGCACAACGCCCAACTGGCCGCGCAGCTGCAGGCCCGTACCGGCCAGGTCATCGCCGGCGCGGACCAGGCACTGCGACAGATCCGCGACGCGCTGAGAGCCGGCACGCCGCCGGACCTGGTGCGGCTCGCCGCCGCCAGCGGCCTGGGCAAGGCACTGGTGCAGCTTTCGCTGGTCGGGCCGGACGGCCACTTCGTCGGCAGCAGCCTGGATCCGGGCGGCCAGCAGACCGGCCCGATCGACCTCAACGAACGCGAGCACATCCAGGCCGTGCTGCATCCACCCGCAGGCGGCAATGCCGATGCGATCTTCATCGGCAAGCCGGTGCTGGGCAAGGTCTCGCAGCGCTGGACCATCCAGCTCTCGCGCCGCCTGGTCGCAGAAGACGGCCGCACGCTGGGCGTGGGCGTGGCCTCGCTGGACCCGACCCACTTCGAGTCGCTTTATCGCACGGTGCCGCTGGGTCAGCTTGGCAGCGTGGCGCTGGTCGGGCCGGACTTGCGCGTCCGGGCCCGCGTGCTCGGCGGTGTCAGCCAGGGCATGGGCAGTGACCTGCCGGCCAACCACCCGCTGGTCACCGCAGGCTGGCCGCCCAGCGGCAGCGGCGTGGAAGCCCACGAAGGTGCGGACGACGCGACGGATGCCCACATCGTCGCCTTCGCGCAGGTGGGCAGCTACCCGCTGCACGTGGTGGTCTCCACCGCCTCGACTGAAGCCTTTGCCGAGTGGCACAGCCTGCGCAACCTGCTGCTGCTGGGCGGCACACTGGGCACGCTGATGCTGCTGCTCGCCGCCAGCATCACGACGCGCCGGCTGCGCGAGCGCGAACAGGTCAGCGACGAAGACGCCGGGGCGGCCTACCCGGTGACCGAGGTTGCCACCGAAATCAACACCGAGCCGACGCCGGGCGACGCCGAAGTGCCTTCGGCGAAAGACTGAAAGCCAGGGCTTGCGCCCCGGCCTGCCGCCTCACCAGATGCGGATGCGCTGGTCCACCGGCTTGAACATCCTGTCGCCCGGCTTGGTGCCGAAGGCCGAGTGGAAGCCGTCGTGGTTGGCCACGGTGCCGTTGGCGCGGAATTCGTCCGGCGAGTGCGGGTCTGCCGTCAAGAGGCGCAGCGCCAGTTCCTCGCGGCGCTGCGCGCGCCAGGCGTGGGCAAAGGCATAAAAGAAGCGCTGCTCGCCGGTCAGACCGGCGATCACCGGCGCCGGCTGGCCGTTCAGCGAAGTCTTCCAGGCCTTGAAGGCGATCTGCAGGCCCGAGAGGTCGGCAATGTTCTCGCCCAGCGTCAGCTGGCCATTGACCTTGTGGCCCGGCAGGCCCTCGTAGCCGCTGTACTGCGCCACCAGCCTGGCGCCCAGCGCGGCAAAGGCCTTGCTGTCTGCCGGTGTCCACCAGTTGCGCAACCGGCCGTCGCCGTCGTACTGCGCGCCTTGGTCGTCGAAGCCGTGGCTGATCTCGTGGCCGATGATGGCGCCGATCGCGCCGTAGTTGGCCGCGTCGTCGGCGGCCATGTCGAAGAACGGCGGCTCCAGGATCGCAGCCGGGAAGACGATCTCGTTCAGGCTGGGGTTGTAGTAAGCGTTGACGGTCTGCGGCGTCAGGCCCCACTCGCCTCGGTCCACCGGCTGGCCCAGCTTGGCCGCCACGCGCTCGTGCTCGAAGCGGCCGGCGCGCAGCGAATTGCCCAGTGCGTCGCCATCCTTCACTTCGAGCTTGGCGTAGTCGCGCCAGCGGTCCGGGTAGCCGATCTTGGTCGTGTACTTGCTGAGTTTCTCGCGCGCCTTCTGGCGCGTGGTCGGGCTCATCCACTGCAGCCCGTCGATGGAGCGGCCGAACTCCGCCAGCAGGTTGTTGACCAGTTGCTGCATGCGGGCCTTGTGATCGGCCGGGAAAAAGCGCGCCACGTAGACCTGGCCCACGGCTTCGCCGAGCGCGCCGTCCAGCGCGTCGGTCGCCTGCTGCCAGCGCGGCGGCTCGCTCTGGCGGCCCTGCAGCGCCTTGTAGCGGAAGTCGAAACGCGCCTCGCGCCAGGGCTGGCTCAGCAGGTTACCCTGGCTGTCCATCAGCCTGGCCTGCAGGTAAAGCTTCCAGGTCGCCACCGGCACGTCGTGCACCGCCTTGGCCAGGTCGCGCGCATAGCTGGGCTGCGACACGTTCAGCCGCATCAGGCCAGGCATCGCTGCGGCCTTGAAGTAGCCGGCCCAGTCCAGCCCCGGCGCGCTCTTGGCCAGCACCGCCAGCGTCATCGGGTTCCAGGTCTTTTGCGGGTCGCGGTTGGCCACCTCGGTCCATTGCGCCTTGGCCAGCCGGGTTTCCAGGCCCATCACCAGCGCCGCATTGCGCGAGGCCTGGGTTTCATTCGTGCCAGCCAGCGTGAACAGCTTGACCAGGTAGGCCATATAGGCACCGCGCGCCTTCAGCATGCGCGGGTCGCTGGCGATGTAGTACTCGCGGTTGGGCAAGCCCAGGCCGGACTGCCAGGCCAGCGCCAGGTTCACGTCGGGCGCCTGCTGGTCCGGCTGCACGTCCAGCGCCAGCGGCAGCGTGGTCAGGCCGTGCAGGCTGCCCATCAACACCGCCACATCGCCGCTGCTGCGCGCCGCGGCAATCTTGTCCAGCCAGGGCTGCAGCGGCGCAAGGCCAGCCTTGTCCATCGCCGCAGTGTCGAGGAAGCTGCGGTAGTAGTCGCCGATCTTCTGCTCGACGCTGCCGGCCGGGTGACTGCCCTTGGCCAGTTCCTCCACCACCTCGCGCACCCGCGCATCGGCCCGGTCACCCACGATGTCGAAGTTGCCATAGGTGGACTTGTCGGCCGGGATCTGCGTGGTCCTCAGCCATTCGCCGTTGGCCGCGCGGAACAAGTCGTCCTGCACGCGCACCGACAGGTCTTCACCACTGCGGTCGAAGCCCGGTGCAGAAGCCGAAACCGCGGGCGGCGCGGCAGTCTGAGCAGCGGTCTGGGCGGTGGCCGTCAGGCCCGAGAAGGACAGCGTGGCCGCGGCGGCCAGCGCAAGTGCGGAGTACTTCAGCAAGATCGTGATTCCTGAACGGGATGGGTTCGTCGGACGGCCCCCGGGTGGGGTATCCCGGCGCCGGGCCGCAGGCTATCACGCGCAGGTCAGCCCGCTGTAAACGGCTATGGCGCTGCCTCTGCCGTTGTCGCCAGCATGGTCTCCAGGCAATGCTCGCGCACGCCATAAAAGGCCTTCAGCTCGGCCACCTGCTGGCGCGCCGCAGCGCGCCGTGCGTCTTCGGCCGGGCCGCTGTCCTGGCGCCGTGCGGCCAGGATCATCTTGTTCTTGCTGGTGTGCTCCAGCGCCACGAATTCGAACACCTGCGCGTCATAGCCTTCGGCCTCCAGCAGCAGTGCGCGCAGGCTGTCGGTCACCATCTCGGCCTGCTGGCCCAGGTGGATGCCGTGCTGCAGCATGGGCCTGAGCAATGGCGGCAGCGTCATCTGCGGGCGGATCTGCTTGTGGCAGCACGGCGAGCTGAGGATCAGCGCGGCGCCAGCGCGGATGCCGGTGTGCAGCGCGAAGTCGGTCGCGGTGTCGCAGGCATGCAGCGCGATCATCAGGTCCAGTTGCTCGGGCACGTGGCTGCGCACGTCGCCGCAGAGAAACTGCAGGCCGTGCATCTCGCGGCGCTGAGCCGCGGCGTTGCACAGGTCCACCATGTCCGGCCGCAACTCCACGCCGGTCACCTCGGCCTGCAGGCCGCGGCCATGTGCGAGGTGCTGGTGCGTCGCAAAGGTCAGGTAGCCCTTGCCGGCACCGAAGTCCACCACGCGGATGCGGCCCGGCTGGTGCAGCGCCACGCCGTCCAGCGCATGGTCCAGCACCTCGACGAACTTGTTGATCTGCTTCCACTTGCGCGCCATCGCCGGCACCAGCCGGGCCTGCGCATCGGTCACGCCCAGGTCCTGCAGAAAGGGCAGGTCCAGCGCCAGGTAGCGCTGCTTCTCGCGCGCATGGCCGGTCGCCTCGGCGGCTTCGGTGGGCGCGGCCAAGGCCCGGCGCGTCAAGCCCATCTTGCCGCGCTTGCTGACCATCAGCTGCCATTCGTCGGTGGTCGTGAACAGCAGCGCGTGGAAAAAGCGGCTGCCCAGCAGTTCGTCGACCTGCTTCAGGCCTTCGGCGACCGTCGGGTTCTTGGTGATGTCCTTGGTCTGGTGGTGCCACAGCAGGCTCAGGCAGGCTTCGCCGCGCAGCGCCAGCGGGCGGGCAGTCACGCGTTGCAGGTCGCCCGCATTGCGCGGCTTGCTCAGCACCAGCTTGGTCAGTGTCTGCTGCGACAGGCTGTCGGCCAGCAGTTGCAGGAAGCGCTCGCGCCGGGCGAGGTCGGCCAGCGCCGCAGGTTCGTCGCGCAATGTCTCGGCGGCGGTTTCAGCGGCTTCGGGAATCGGATTCATCCCTGGATTGTCCGCCGGCTGCCGAAATCCGGGCGGGCGGGGTCAATACCGTGTCACGTGTACCGATGCGCGGGGCGGCGGCTCGTAGGGCTCTGGCCAGTGGTCGGTCACGCGGGTGATCCTGCCGTCCTGCACCTCGAAAAAGGTGATGCCGGTCATCTGCTCCGCCTGCGGGTTGTCGCGCTCGGTGAGGAAGTTCAGCACCGTGACGGCCTGGCCTTCGTCGGCAATGGCCTGCTGCACGTCCGCCCGCCAGTCGCCCGGCCAGGTGCGGAAGAAATCCAGGTAGCCAGCCGCGCCGCGCACCTGCTCGCGCGTCTGCGGCACCTGGTAGACGAGGTCGTCGGCCAGCAGTTCGGCAAACGCGGTCCAGTCGCGGTCGTTGGCAGCCTGCCAGTGGCGCAGCACCAGCGCCTTGCAGCTCGAAGTCAATGCGGTCTCCTGTGAGCGTGAGGATGAAGCGAGCGCGGCATTCAGGGCACCACTGCGCTAACCACCACGGAAGGCGCCGAACGCACATTCGGCCCGTGGAACACCGCCTCGATGTTGTTGCCGTCCGGGTCCAGCACAAAGGCCGCGTAGTAGCCCGGGTGGTAATGGCGCTCGCCTGGGCCGCCATGGTCGGTGCCGCCAGCGGCCAGCGCCGCCTGGTGAAAGGCCTGCACCATCGCCGGGTCCGCGGCCTGGAAGGCCAGGTGGACGTGCGAGACAGGGCCGCCGGGGTCGCGCTGGTCCACCCACAGCTCGTCCAACGCAAAGTGCTTAGGGTCTTCCTGCATCGCCTCGGCCCGGCCCAGCGCCGTGAACACCGCGCGGTAAAAGCGCTTGCTGGCGTCCAGGTCGGCCACGCGCAGGTGCAGATGGTCAATCAATCGGCCCACGTGGAATTGCTGCGGCATGGCGGTCTCCTTGGCTGGCATGCAGGGCTGCAAGTTCAGTTTGACCCTGTATCGGCCGGCAGTTCCTCAAGGCCCTGGCCCCAACTCACCCGATGGCTGAAAAACGCGTTCGACTCGGGCTCTAGGTCCACCGGCGTGGTGAACAGCGCGCGGGCAATGTGCAGCTCACCTGGGTAGGCCGGCGACATG
>Ga0307514_10001849_pt1 | contig 23430 bp, 26 predicted proteins | sample 16_EM_MG_FD_203088 | JGI IMG/M metagenome (GOLD analysis project Ga0307514, IMG submission 203088) | Populus trichocarpa ectomycorrhiza microbial communities from riparian zone in the Pacific Northwest, United States - 16_EM | ecosystem: Host-associated > Plants > Roots > Unclassified | place...
CCATACACTCCCTCCCCACTACACCCCCCCGAGCACCAGCAGAAATCAAAACTCCAAGCCCAAGATCAGGCAGTCCCAGCGCGGGTGTCTTGGCACTGGAAGACCTTGCAAGTCAACAGATGCAGGCGGAGACCGGGGTCAAGCAGCATATTAGTACGAGTATTAAGAGCTTATTTAGGTTAGCGAAGGTTGTGGGGATGGGGAGGGAGGAGTTTGATAGGGTGGTGAGAACTGAGTTGGAGGTTTTAGGGATGGTGGAGGAGGTGGAGGAGGGCGGGAGTCTGTAAGCGGGGTTGGGGAAGGAGCGTTTGGAGGAGGGATTTGTTCTTGTTTTTTTCCTTGTTGGGGTGCATATGGAAGGTGAATGGTGGCTGTTGTCCTGGGGTTATGGGTTTTGGATAATGTTATGTGTTGTGTAAGGGTTGGCGTTTAGTATTTATTTATCTTGATTTTTCTGGCTATTGTTGGTTTGATTAACGCATTTTTAGGAGGGTGGGTGTACAATCATACTTTATGTGAGTACGGTTACCCTGAACCGATATAGTTATTGGTACAGTAGTCATAAACCATAATCACATTAGGTAACAAACGGCATCAGACTCTCGTCTTAAGGCAGGTTTACAATATAATCATATCTTTAACAGAATGGATATGTACGCCAGGAGATATTTGGTAACGCTACTTGACTAACCCTTTTAAGAAGGGGTAGTAGGTCTATACAAATGATATATTGGATGAAAATGAAAAAGGGTCACACTTTATTAGTATTTTTGTTCTCTCTGCTCACCTTCAACCTTTTTTTAGGCTCCGTATAATTGTGGGTATAAAATAAATAAATAAAATTAAATCAATACTACATATGACATCCTAGCAAGTCAAATATTTCCTTTGATCACCCCCTCCCTCTCCCCCTAGATCCATACACACTCCATCGAGAGTTCAGGACATGGGAAGCTGCGCACGAAGATGAAAAGTGGTGCGCGGCGGTGGCGAGGTTCATTGATTGATTGGAGGGAGGATGAGGAATGTTTGTACTATTTCTCCTTTTGTTAGTAGGCAGCTGCAGTCCATCGTCATAGTCTAGATAAAGACCTGTATACACGTGACCGATATCCAAAACCAGAAGTAGCGCTACTGTAAGTTTATCTTGGCGTTTCCCCATATCTGATCCTCCATTTGAATGGGGAGGGATTTCAAGGTTTGAAATAGGCATCATACTGGTACTGTAGTCTGGTTGGCATCACACCTAAACAGGCACTTGTCACATCCATGCTTCGTCTCTTGATGTTAGGTTTAACATTAGTAAGCACCATAAATATCTTGGCGGTTCTCTTTATCTGATCCTCCATTTGGTCTGGAGGTGTTGAAAAGTCACGGCGCTATGTATCATGAACTGTTCTTTGTCGCTGCTGTTCTTTGTCACTGCTGCTCTTTATGGTGCTTACTAATGTTAAACCTAACATTATATAACAAGAAATGAGCGCGAAATGAGCGCGAAATCCCTTCCGATCAAGTGGAGGATCAGATAAGGGTAACCGCCAAGAAGCGCAGTCAGCGCTCATTTCTTGTTATATAATGTTAGGTTTAACATTAGTAAGCACCATAATTCATGACAATCATACACAGCAATCTCTACCTCCCTCCGGTCGGAGTTCAGGGTCTTGGCATGAGACTAAGCAATCTCCTTTGCTTTCGGTATATTCAATTCTTCATGTAAGGTAGTTACATACGTATCCACTTTGCCAGATCATGTATAAATACAGCTCCGAATACCCAAAACAAATTGGTTAGCACTTCCTGTTTGAGATGCTGGCATAAGCCCTGGCATATGCAAAGCCAATGCATCGCATGCAACCTGACATTTCCCTGTTTGAGACAGACTGTGACATATGGAATTGCCAGTTGTGAATGCATTGTGCGTTTTTTCGATGGCACTTTGAAAACATGTATGTAGTATGTATGATACTTATGTCATGTCGTGAGTGACCACATCTGTAACATATTTCGTGGTTAAATGCTAAGAGGTACAGCATGAACAGTACTCTACATACCACATCCAATAACCCCACCATCACCACCACCACCCCCACCACCACCCCATATACGAGAGTTATAAAACCGCGCAACAAGCACAAACAGGACTAGCAGAAGGTGATTGAGCATACAGGAATGGCAGATACAGCTGTGGAATCGGCACCGCTGCTAGAACCCCAGGCAAAGAAATTAATTTACTGCGGAGGTGAGCACATATAGGCAATCTGACTTTGGTATCAGCACAAGGCACTACGCAGATGTAGCAGCACAGCACATAGCACAAGCACAGGCGCAAGCACAAGCACAGGCACAGGCACAAGCACAAGCAACAAGAAGAACGAGAGATTATTTCTCTTGACAATCCCTGAACCCATGACATCGCCCCTCCCTTACCACTCCTTGTATCGTCTCGGTAGAGTCCAGAGCTTTGGTTGGCTCGAGATAACGACCGCGGTAGATACACGGGTTGGCAGAGAGCTTCTCTTCCGCCTGTTGCGTGAGAGTTTTATTATAGATATATGTTATTAAATCGTGAGCTGAGCGCTGATGCTTAGGGTCCTGCAACCGACATGGATTGTATCACAGTGTGTACATTACCTCCTGAGGTACGTGGTTCGGATTTCTACTCTTTGATCACTTTAATATCCATTATCTTGTTTTCGACTGGGGGTGGAAGTGAGGAACCTATATACCCAGAGCGGATGTGATGTAGTGTTGGATTATGATATCGTACACCGCGTGGAACAGTCGCATCTAATTTATCTCTCATTATCTCCCTCACTCTCATCCTTCATTACCGTCACTAACCATCATCGGCATCTACCATCAATTTATAAAACTCAATATCTCATCCATTTATTCTGCACATCTATTACCTTGCCTATCTAATTTGCAACTCCCCATGCTGTTATATTACATAGGCGAATTCAAAGAAAGAAAGGCTAAGCCTGTCATTATGGACATGGTCATATAGTATTGCGAATTTGGCGGCACTACAAAGAAATGTAAAGACTGGTTGGAGACAGCGGCTAAGGATTTGTACCAAGCACTGTATTCTGAGGGTTAGTCCTTACCCCTTACATACCATTTATATCCCGCCCCTCTCTTTCCCTCCTCTGGTTCACTCCACTAACTCATCCCGGCTCGGCCCGCCCAATCTCACATTATCCTATGAGAGCGTAAGGCTAACCCCCCGCACAGAAGCTGTCGCCGCAACACTCTCCACCCTATCTATCGAAGCCCAGGCAAAAGCAGAAAAGGACTCTGCAAAGAAAGCCGCTAAGGCAGCTAAAGCGGAGCAAGCCGAGGCCGATAAAAAGGCTGCATCAAAGATTATACTTAAGCGGGTTGAACGCACAAAGAGGAAGCATGTCATTGTTGTTTCAGGGCTTGAGGCGTTTGGGCTGGATTTGAAGAAGGTGGCCAAGGAGATGGGGAAGAAGTTTGCATGTGGGAGTAGTGTTACGAAGGCGCCTGGGGGAGGGGAGGAGATTGTGGTGCAAGGGGATTTGAGTGATGAGATTGAAGAGTGGTTGGTGGAGAAGTATAAGGATATTCCGAAGGATAATCTTGAGAAGGTGTGTTCTTTCGTACATTGCCCGCCACGGGGGGGATTCTGAGTTGGGCTACATGGTGGAGAGCTTCAAATGGTCATGTGCTAATGTTTGTGGGTACCATAGGTCGAGGATAAGAAGAAAAAGAAGGAGGGTGTGGCTGCATAATTTTACACTGTGTAGAAGATGTGCGGGGCGGGGTAGCGTACGTGTATGCTTTGCCTTGCATTTAAATGAATTACTGTCTATGAAATACAATTCCGGTAGTCGAGTTGCAAAAGAGACGGAGAACTCTAGATCTACGTCTCAAAAGAAGTAATAGATAAGAGTTACCAGTAGACCCTATCTCAACCGCTGCATAACCTAGCAGTTTTTTATTGCAATACGGCAGTTGCAGTTCGCCTCAAATTTAATCCTGACTGCCGAAAGCTTAATACTCTATACGTCGGGGCTTTCGATGGAGCCTAGGAACAAGTTAACATCGAAACAAACCCGCCGGTGAGCACACCATATCATGGGATGGATCGGGTCTACAGTAATATTTGTTTTTTTGCAGGCACTAGTGGGGGAGAGAGCTCATTGCAGAATTTCATTTTTATAAGATACTGTACTCGTACATATTAAGTACTTACCAATGGAACGTCTTGCATATTCAGATATACTGTACATGCATGTATATACTTGGCCCCGCCTCATAGCCTATGGCTCCCTTCGGGGGAAATGCATATAGACTCAATATGTATATACTTAGCCGCCGGTCGACATGCGCTTTCCTACACACGCAACTAAGGATTTCCTGAGGAGAAACTCAGGAAGGACTTCGCCTCAGGAATAGGCCTGAAAATCCCCTGAGGAGAAACCTGAATTTCACTCGTGGAATTAGCTTTGCTCTGAGGACAAATTCCTCAGGTATAACCCCTGAGGAGATCCTGAATGCCGGGTTATATTTTGTTAGATACATGTGATGATAACAAATGGTTGGCTAGAAAGGTATATGTACATACATACATACAAGTGAGACAAGGGAGTGCGTCCAGCGTCGTGTAGATTAATAGGTAGGCAGGCACCTGAAAAATCCCTGAGGAGCATCTGCCAACTAACACCTGCATACTTAACAGTTGTAAGAGGTGAAAATTTACACTTGACTTCCAAGCTTCAATTACATAGGGTGGAAGCCTACTATCTATATTTCATGAGGACTTTTTTGGGGGGAGTCTATACGTCTTTAGGAGCCTTAGGCTATGAGAAGGATTTCATGAGGACTGCTACTTAGTGTACCACTTTCTAATCACTCTCGTCTACCTCCCAAAAAGCCTACTCTCCCTCACTCCCATGTACACTGCCTGTCTAGCCCTACTCACCCACAGTAATATCGTGCTTTTTGCACTTGTAGAAGGTAGGCCGGGAGAGACATCCGGGGGTCCTTGCTCTCGAGTGCGACTTGGGAGAGCATACCTGAGTTCTTTTAGTGTTTATAGCCGCCGGATAGAAAACACCAAGGAAGAAGTCGAACTCTCTGGTATGTTGAAGGGGTTTAGGCACTTTCCATCTCCAAAGCCAGTTCCTATTACGGATAGTGCCTATTTAGGAAGAAAGCAGCGACAGCTTAGTTTTCTACTTATTCTAGGAGATTTTATAGGGCTAGTAGTATAGAGTATATTATATTTAGATGTATACTGCTTGTTTTACAAGCTATTACAGCCGAGATAGTCCGCCTCATAGCCTAAGGCTCCCTTCTGTATAGACTCAAAAAAAACAAAAAACATCCGAGATAGTAATGTTACCTTCAGGGGAATGGCGTATAGATTAAAAAAAAAACATTTAAGAAGTTTTGATAAAGTGATAGATTTTGGTAATGCATAATACTATCTGAATAAAGAATTGATACATTTATTAAAAGAATATAAAGATAGGAATTAGAGGTGGTGTATTTAATTCAGGGTAACAAAAAATAAATCGGTCTGGGCACGAGAACACTATATAGCCTTTGAGCGATAGTATTAATACCTAAAGCCTGAGGAGTGTTGCCGATGCCCTCCATCTATGGCTTGTAATAGAATCACCGTTTTTGGGAATTGTATATCATCAGCAACTTTACCAAATGCAGGCATTGTGTCGAGATATTAGTGTGCCGTGTTGAATAAATTGTATAGAGCTCTTCTTACATATGGGAGGAAACTACTATGGGCCGAATTCAGCACCATTACTATGAGTAGCGACAGGGCCATAATGTTCATCCGGTTTTCTCAGAATCTCATTGTGTATTTTCCACCAATATGGTAGTTTGTACTTTTATAGCAATTAGGTGAGCTGAGCTCTAATATACAGGTGTGAGATTCTCATAATGAGTAGAATGACATGAAGATCAGAAGAAAAGCGTTGCCAGTACTAGTACTCCAACATGCGAGCCATATCTCTCCATTTCTTGCTGCTATTGGTAAAGAATCTACACCAGACGGACCCGTCCGGCCCATAATAGTAGCCACGCTATCATCAACCAGCACATCAACTTCATCTCGCTAATTGCGAGTTAGCAGTCTTACCACACTTGAGCCTTTGGAAATATGAAGCAGTATTGGAGCCAACACAACAGGAACCAGTATTGCCGGCTCAGATATCTATAAACCACATTAGCGCATGGGGTGGGTCCAGGCCTCCAGCAAAAACATGGTCAATGCATAACCTTTTCAGGAGAACCACAAATATAAATTTTGGGCTTTATCGGTGGAACTACATTTTGATGGACTGGATTCACACCCCACACTAGGCTCAGGTTATCCTATGATCAACTCCACCCTACTGCCTTATTGGCTTATCTCTCGAGACCTGGAACTATACCGCTTCGACCTCGACCTCGACTTCGTAATACCATCAAAGGCATTGCGAGGCCACTTTCTTAGTCTTCATTTACTCCAGGTCATCATTGAGCCTAAATTTCTCTCCCTGTGCATGACTCGGGATGTGGGCTAGGCACATAATCAATCTTTCCACCTGGAGGTAGGTTCAGAGTGTTCAATAGGGTCTATCTCGGAGGACCTATATTCTGCTCGGCAATTGAGTTACTGCTATTGTATCTCAGTGGTCAAGTGAGCCAAGTAGGATATTTTGCCCACTAACCACCACTAATTCGACCAGAGCTTATATGGGTATGTAGGAAGAAATGGATGAGAGGAGGCTTTTAAGCATTGAGTATACGATGTAAGACTAACAGTTGCTCTGTACACGGGGCAACGGATACGGTCAATCAGCGGGAAGCAAGTAGGTATTGGCCCAACTCCCCAACAGCCCTAACAGCAGCCACGTGCTCAGCCCAACATCCGCACACTCTGTGGTATATCAACCCACCACCGTTGTCAAGGGCTTCCCTATGAGAGGGGTGCCCCCCCTCGTGACCTCAGCAGCATCCCATATGGCTCAACATATATTCGAGCCTCAGCTCATCATCCATATACCCGCTAGGTGGTACCACGAATGTTGCCTCATGTTCAACCCGCCGCTCGCGGTAATATGACCCCCTGTAAGTCTTCCCCTGCCACACAATGAATGTGGGATAACCATCCCTGTAGCATTAACTGTCTCTAATCTGAATGGCCATGGTTGCTTACCCATGATGATACCCTTATCACAATTCCAGAAGTTATCTTTTGCGCCGTATGAGATCTGCTAGCCTTGAGCCCAGGCTCTTATGTGAGGTCTGCCAGCTTTTGGAGAGAATCTGCCTGCAACTCTATATTACTAGGCGCTGCTGCCCTTGCACTCCCCAGTTACCGAATATATATGTTTCTAAACCCTGAGTTGCAGGTTAGATATCTATTAGCCCAGTTCGTATCAACCGCGTGGGGGGTGGAGTGGCAGAAGAGGTGGCAATACCCCCTTTTCGTTCATTAATCATATGTTGAGCAATCTGCCGTGAAAGCTCATGATTCAACGGAAATTTCGCATCTGTCATCATGCCAATATACCCTCCAATTGCCTTTGCTTCCCCAGGGTTAAACAATTGCTCATGTGAATGAGCTGTAGCACTATCTTGGTGCGTCCCCAGCACCCTCCGACGCAATGTCTTCCGATTAAATCTACCCCGTATGGTGGGTATGTCTGGAGCTCGTTGAGCGTGTTTAACTGCTTCCTGGAGTTATGAGGTTGGATCATTCATATGATTGCCAAGGGGGGGGAGGTTGAGGAGGCCGCTCCAAATGCAGACAGGGTATTCTACAATTGTGGTGCATGCAGCTTGCAGCTGGCCAATTATCCAACCAGAAAAATTACAGTACCAATATGAATTCGGGTCTGCAAGCTGCATGCACCGCAATAATTTATTGCTGAAGTCTTCTACCTACTCTACCTACTCTACTTACCTGTCCCTGCCCTATCGCTTTATACTGCATTGGGGCACTGTGTGTTCTGGAACAGGGGAGCCAACTCGCATAGAGAATGGAGAACTCAGGTACAGCAAAGCACTCCGCAGAAGCATCTCAGCATCAGGTGGCCCGTGTTTTTTGTGCTCAGAACAGGGCCCTTCCTCCCCTCTTTTCTCTTTCCTTGAAAATTTGGTTCCTCATTACATAGTTGATTCTCGCTTTTGCTGCCCCCTTCTGGCTCCTGTTGGCATCATATACGAGCACTACACACGGTGGCAGTTGAAAGTTCCACCTGTCTCGATAATCACAATCATCGCGTCATATTCAAACATTTAAAATATATTATATAGCAACCATGAGGGGTGAAGTATGTTCATCCCATACGCAGCCCTGCAGCTGCCCAATACTAGGAATCAATGCGACTGGCAAGTACTAAATGTGTAAACAATACAGGTGCTTCACGTCCATGTTGGCCAGGCTGGAGTGCAGCTTGGTACAAGTGCTTGGGAATTGTTCGTAACGTCCTCTGACAGTTTTCTGACATTGTTAGTATTGACTATGGACTCAGGTACCTCTTAGAGCACGGCCTCAAGCCTGATGGAAGGCCCGATGGAGAGCTCAACCAAGATGCTGGCTCATTCGACACTTTCTTCACGGAAACCGGTAGCGGCAAGTATGTTCCTAGGGCACTTTTCGTTGACTTGGACCCCTCTGTAAGTTGTGCGTATGTGTTTGAAGACGAGGCATTTTTTCTAACAACCTGTTTCAGCCAATTGATGAGATCCGTACCGGTGAATTTCGCCAACTATTCCACCCCGAATTACTCATCGGCGGGAAGGAGGATGCTGCCAATAACTGTATGAAACGTTGCATTCCATACTGCTTGGTAGCTGCAGGCTAAAAATCAAACAGATGCAAGGGGTCACTACACCGTTGGAAAGGAATTAGTCGAGAGTGTTATTGACCGTATACGGCGTGTTGCAGGTGAGTAGCAGACACATGCATGCCATATCATAAAATTCCCGAGATTGACGAGCACCTCAGACGGCTGCTCCAGTTTGCAAGGATTCTTGATTTTCCATTCCTTTGGAGGTGGTACCGGTTCTGGCTTCGGATCTCTAATTCTCGAGCGCCTGGCAACCGACTATGGCAAGAAGTGCAAGTTGGAATTCTCAATATACCCATCACCAAGAGTCGCCAATTCGGTCGTCGAGCCGTACAATGCTGTTCTCTCCACCCACAGCACTATTGAGAATGCGGACTGTACCTTCCTCGTTGACAACGAAGCTATCTATGATATCTGTCGCCGCAACCTCGATATCCCTCGCCCGTCCTACGAGCACCTCAATCGCTTGATTGCCCAGGTTGTTTCATCAATTACCTCGTCACTCCGGTTCGAGGGTTCTTTGAATGTTGATCTCAACGAATTTCAGACCAACTTGGTGCCTTATCCTCGTATGCCCTCTGCACAAGAAGCGTTCCTGCATTATCAATGCTAACCATGTTTCAGGTATCCACTATCCGCTGATTTCTTATGCACCTGTCGTCTCTGCCGGAAAGAGCTCCCATGAGAGCTTCAAGGTTTCTGACTTGACCCTCCAATGTAAGGCACCTGTCAATCAACAATGTAGTGTTCCCACTAACTCCCCTCCACAGGCTTTGAGCCAAACAACCAAATGGTCGTCTGTGATCCCAGGAGCGGAAAGTACATGGCCGTCGCCCTTCTCTACCGTGGAGATGTTATACCCCGCGACTGCACTGCCGCCATTGCCGCCCTCAAAGCCAAAGCTACCTTCAACCTCGTCGACTGGTGCCCCACGGGTTTCAAGCTCGGAATCAATTTTCAGAAGCCATACACTGTCCCTGGCAGTGAGCTTGCTGCGACCGACCGCTCAGTTAGCATGCTGTCAAATACTACAGCTATTGCTGAAGCCTGGTCCCGCCTCGACCACAAGTTCGACCTGATGTACGCCAAGAGGGCGTTCGTCCACTGGTATGTTGGCGAGGGAATGGAGGAGGGGGAGTTTTCTGAGGCGAGAGAAGATTTGGCAGCTTTGGAGAAGGATTATGAGGAGGTTGCTAGTGATTCAGTTGCTGAGGGGGAGGCGGATGCAGAATATTAACTATATATCTTTTGGGGCCTAGGGCTGATTGGGTGGATGCATCATCACTTGAAATTTACCGCTTGCCTACTCGGTTCCTGCGACTGGTGTAACGTCCCCAGAATAGTTCTTTAATCTAGTTTATAGTAGACAATTAATCTTCGGTTATCCCTGCCTTTGCCGGATTCACGATGAGCGAGCCTAAATAAACTCCGATACAGCTTTTGCTATCCAATTATTAATACCATGAAAAGAATATATCACGAAGTAAATACAAGTAAAATCCATTCCATTCTTCCTCTGCCTCGTTCTATCGATATGAAGAATGGCAATGTTCCCGTACTTTCCTCCCTATCTACTTATCTATCTACTACACAGCTCCTCTGGACCCAAGATACTGGACCCAAGATACTGGGACCCCTCCAACGTCATCCATCCTCCAAGTATTCCCCCCCATCCCTCCCACCCCAGAAAAAAAACTATAATAGAGCAGACAGAATGCGATTTGGAGGTGACAGCAGATAAAGAGCAGATTGTGGTATGAGGAAATGTTTGGTGAAGTTGAATCCGTACGGTAGAGCATGGGTATGTGGGGTATTGCTACCGCTGTGTTAGCTAGGTAGCTAAGTGTTTGTTTGTTAACGAGAATGTGACTTGACTAAAGGAGGGAGAAAAAAAAAGAAAAAAAAAAAAGAAAAAAATCAAATCAAAACCTCAGTGAGAAATGACTGCCTATGGTAGTGTATCCAAGGAATCCAAGGTAGCTAAACCAAAACTTTTCCCGAATTTCACCCACCCCTTCCTTATGCCACAATCGACTCTGCATCACTCTCAAACTCACTTCCTCCCCAGCTCTCCCTACTCCCCCTCCTACTCTCCTCTTCCATAACCCAGCTGTCGTTCTCATAACAAATCTCCCACTTCAATGCACTCGCCATCCAATCCCTATTTACCCTCGCCCGTTCCTTAACAAACCATGCCGTGACTGCCCCACAAATGGCCACCCACGCCATCCCACACCAAAGCAGCAACCCCATGATGCCCATCCCCTCACCATCATCCCCACCGAGGAGCCACGCCGCTCCAGTCCCGGCAACCGCAAATCCTCTAAAAACACTAGCCGAGTGCATAAGCCCCATGATTGACCCAAGTGAGTACGCATCCGGCGAGGCATTAGTGACGAGGAACACCACCAACGTCTGCGCAAAGGAAGCAACAAGTGTTTTGGTGAAGATCGACCCGGCAGAGGAAATAGCAATGACAGTTTGGCTTGATCTGAACAAGGCAGAGAAGACTGGTGTAAGTACATATATCAAGGGAAACAACCAACAACAGACTCGGTAGAGCCTCAAGAGGCCAACTCGGTCAACAGCCTTACTGAAGGTAGTGTATACAATCACCGCCGCAGAAGAACTCGCCCCAAGGACGACCAAGGAAAGGAAAGAGCACGGGAGGCCAAGACCACCATTCTCAATTGACGCATTCCCTAAAAGCGGGAGAAGCTGGTCAAAAGATGCAGAGTGCAGGCAAAGGAAGGAGAACGAAGCAAGGAGTACCAAAAGCGATGGTGCGCGAATAGCAGCAGAGAACCCGAGAGGCTTCGGCTTATCGTTGTAGGAGTAAGTATAAGTCGTATACTTCTCCGTTGGCGAAGAAACCTCCTGTCCAAGAAAAGTATCCTTCTCTGTGCTGTACTCCCCGGAATATCTGTCTCTATACGCCTCCCCGGAGCCAACCTCCGAGGCTCCACAATCATCATTCGACGGCAGCGTCTCCTTCAAAAAGAAGAAGTTCGCGCAGAAGAACAACACCATCAATCCCGCGCACGCCAATTGCGAGCTCAAGATCGGGAACTTCTTCCACACCTCGCTATCCGAGAAGCGATTCGCCAACAATGCCTGTAGAAGGGGACCAATGATTCCCCCTGTAGCAACCAGTGGCATTCGCGAGAAGTTCCTCGCTTTGGCCTTTGAGGTATCGCTAACGTCGCCGAGCATCGTCCAAACCATCACCCTCATAGATGATCCCATCAACCCCGCAAACCCTCGAATGAGCGCACAACTAACAATCCCAGTACTAAATCCCATTGCGAAGCATGATGCTGCCATCCCGACCATTCCTGCGAGTGCCACCGGCCTGCGACCAAGCCTGTCCCCCAACCACCCCCAGAATAAGCCGGCAATTGAGCCTATGGCGAAGACCGTCTCAACCACTCCAGTCCAGTAGACGGAGTTGACGTCCCCGCAGAGCTTTTCGTCCCGGAGAAGCACATACAATTGAGGTTGTAGGCTTGATGCAACAATCCTGAAAGCATATTGTGTTAGTTGCGCTCCATATAATGACGTGCATTAGAGGAAGGTGATGAGGAGTACATACGCCTCCGCCAAATGTAGTGAATAGATCAATCCCAACTGCATCCGAGACACTTTCCCCACTGCCTCATTTCTCCCCACCTCCCCCCCTCTTGCCTCCAGGGCAAGTTTCTCTTCATAAATCTCGCTGTCACTATCCCCTTCTAGGAGATATCTATCCTGCTCCGCTCCAAACTCCACTACCGAAAGCCCCAGCTCCTTATGCGCCGACAGAACAACCATCGCGGACTCGGATCTAAATTGGGGAATATTCAAAACCAAAAGTTGATATATTAACTATTAATACGCTGAAACTAGGTCGAGCAAACTTTGAGTGATAGAGAGTGGGTGGGTCTAATTCAGCGAGCCGGCGCGAAGGACCAAAGCCTTTCTTTCCAGAGTGCTTGACTTTGAGAGAAAGACGGGCGTGGGTATATGTATAAAGTATACCCCGCCGGCTTATTTTTATATCTAGGCCGGTAGCAAAGAGGGTGTGTATATAAGCCTGCTGACCTTGTAGGTACTACGCCTGGCCTTTTTTTTCTAACTTTCGACTTTATGCAAGCAATTCCGATATTATACTGGCTCAGGCAGCGTACGCCAGGGGGGTACTGTCCTTTGTCTGTATTATTATGTCAGATCTTCAAAAAGTGAGTGAGCTGATACACTAGATAGTGTTTCGTGTGTGTGTGGATTTGCTAAAGAGACGCAGGATGAGGGAAGGGGGGAAGCAAAGGAGTGAGCTTCCTGTTTTCCCAAGACAGATCCTGAAGTCTGTGTATGAGAGAGCGTGCACTGAGTGAATGTCGTGTTGACCTGTTTGTGGGATGATGGAGGAAAAGAATAGGCCGGGAGGGTTGGTGCTCGTGCCAGCGAGCGAATCGTGCGCTCATGAACAGCCAAGAAGAAGGGGGTACTTGGAGCCCAGAGCAGACAGGAGTCGGGACTCACGACATAACCGCGACGCTGTCCATGCACCTATAACGCCCACCATGCAGTAACGCCCACCATGCATAAGTAATTTACGGTCGGTCCCGACGAGTGGAGCGCGCAAGGGCGCAGACACATATGCTCATATCACCGCGACGATATGCGATGCAATGTTTCTCCTTTCCATTATCGTGCCTTGCCTTTTCATCCAATGATGGCCTCCAACCGAATGCCGAGCGACCGCTGAAGAAACTCTCCTAGATTATCCCCTGAGAGTGGCGAATAGGCTATGAGAATGACTGGACTGAGTGAGATAAAGGTCTCGAAACACAGGGGCACTACATACCCTGCATGTTTGAAAACCTGCCCAGAACCTGCAGAGAGCCCAGGAGCAAAGGGGTGAAGGAGTGCATGGAAGACCCCATGTTCAATGCACAGGTCTGGGGGCACTATGTACCACCAGAAACAGTGATATCTTTGTCGATCAGGGTGATTGCTGAGGTGCTCTGGAATCCCTGCCTTAGCCGAGCCTTTTGTTTAGTTACCAGAGGAAACCTCGCAAAAAGATATAACGTTGAGCGATAACCAACATGCCTTACAATCGATAATATGGAGTAAGGCTATATATTACCGTTAAATTGCTTGCAGAGGTATGGAATGCCAAGCAAGATCCTTCCTCGGGTATGGTATGCTATTATTTGTTTGGATATCTCCCCAGATTGAATGAGCCCTTCTTCCAAAACAGCCCGGGTTCCTCACCCTTGCAACAAAATCTTTGAAATATGGCAATCACGACCTGACAATCCATCAATATTCCTCAAGTAACCCTATACTACTAGTATGTTGCGCCCCCAGCCAGTTGAAATCCATCAGAACACCCACCCAATTTGCTTCATTTATGAAAAGAAAAAAAAACCAATGAAAATGCCTTATTGTAAAATGTACGGCGCGTAAAGCAGAAGAAAAACTCCAGGTAAATCAGATGCACAGAAAGGGAAATAACGACCCAAAATGAACAGCGAAAGGAAATGTAAGATATTAGAAGAGCATATTTGAAACCCGCCTAGATCGACCAATCATGATAAGGAAAGGGGAATTTTTTTTAGTAAAGGAAATGATTCATGCCTGCAATCAATGACTATCGTCTCAGTGAAATTGGCAGCTTAACCTTTCGCCAAAGCTTTCGAACTAGTCCTGGATCCTCATCCCGAACCCAAGGTGGGATATCGAACGGCCCCATCCCAGTATCTGCATCACACATGGGAGGCAAGGGCTCTAAAGCAAGAGGATCAGGGGTCTCTTTTTTCCACCCATACAGTTGACCCTCATCTGCCCGTAAATCGGGGCGGGTGAGAGTCATTCGCAGTGTCATCTCTCTGTTTCCGGGGGATGTGAGCGGGTAGTGACGGGCCATGTGAGTGGGTTTCAGCGGATTCCCACTCATTGACCTTGAAAGCATTTTTGCACCGAGGTTGTAGGATGGTATTCGCTTATCGTCGTCATCGTCGAGAAAGCTTTCATCCTGTAGATGGAACGTGTGTGGGTGTCCCCCTGTATGCGAAGTCGCTGGTCGCCCGTCTTTGTTTGAAGGAAACCCAAATTCAACAGCTTCGTCAAACTTCTGCGCAGAAGCAAGGTACACGCGGAGTTTCAAACGAGCTTCAGGGTCTTGGTAATAAGTAGCCTCGGAATCAATTTGCATGGAGCTCCTGGGCACTCCAGAAAATGATGGTCGTACCGAAGGCAACTGATTAGAACATCTTCGGCCTCCACCCAGCGCGTAGGGCGGAGTTGCGGGCTTGGAATTCGGTTTTGCTGAAAGGGATAATGACCGTCTTCGAGAATGGTCAGAATGTGGTGTACGTGGGGGAGGTTTCTCCAAGTACGAGTGGTGAAATTCTTCGATATTAAGTCGTAAATCGAGGTCATCCCCTTCGTCCAACCACCGAAAGGATGTTCGCCAATCGAACAAATCATTTTTCGCATATGCATCAGATGGTGATGGTGGGTCTGCAGTTGTTCTCTGCGAAACAGTGGATGTGGAGCTGTCGAGTGTGCCACAACTCCTGTTTGCCTGGCTTCCCATGCGGAAAATAGTCTCATCTGCTGCGTCCATGATAACACTCTGGCACCTACCCTCAAGTAATAGCCTTTCTTCTCGAGTAAAGTGCTTTCTCTTAACTGTCTCCGGGAGATTTAAGAACCATTGGGCATCAACCTGGGAAAGAACGAAAGCGTTGGCAGGTGGTGACTTCTTGAATTTCCCTCGAGGGGAGCTTGACCTTGAACTGTCCTGGGAGTTCAAGCCTGATGAAGAGCTTAATGTCCTGCCGTGCCCAAGCTGGTATTGACCCAAGGCCATACGCAGCCGTTCATGTGAGGAGAACATCTGCACGACCGAGGGGTTAGCATACATAATATCCGAGCGTGCCAACTTAGTCTGGGCCAGGGGAACTCACTTTGCGTCTGACCGCCGGGGGAAGACTCTCAAAATCTACTGGGCTATACTTCGGCGTGCTATCGAATCTCGCTCTCTTTGGATGACAGGACAGTATTATTCTTCGTCCCTTCGGTTCAGCTAACGAACCGTCTGATAGATTATCGTGGAACAATTGTATTGATGATTTGTTGGTATCTTTCACAATAGGGTCTGACGACGACCTTCCCACTCTTTTAGCTAGCACCGAGGCAGGTGGCATGGTACAAAGGACGCGTCTGTCAGGCGGCTGGAAGCATGCCATCGAATTGAAATTTGTATGTCGATCAACGCTCGGAATCAGGGTTGGGGGCTGGAGTATAAGGGATAGTAATGTGAATCCCCCGGAATTTGGCTGAATTGTTTCCTGCCGGTATGGTGTTATGCCTCAATCGACGGGGGCGCCTTAAACTAATGTTCGTCCCTTTCTACTTCTTCGATACCAGCACCAGGAGAAGGGGGTGATAAAGATGTGATATATGGGCTGGAGGAAATGTGTATTCAGTCAATGAATGGCCTGGGGTAATGGCTGGAATTCGACCAGGATGCAAGTCTCAGACTCCTCTCACCTGGCGGTTCAGCGAATGAATGGGGCTATTGGCTTCTCGTAATTCGCATACCATGCAATGTGTGACCTGCAAGACAGAGACGATCAAAAGCCCACCGATGGAAGATGTCACACTCCTCCAGATATTTTGTTTTGCCAGACAGAGATGGGCAACTCAGGAACAGAACGAGAGGGTGCCACAATATTATAGCAGCTTCGTGCAATAGATGAGTGGGGTTCATATAAGGAGAGGCATACTGTATTTTCGTGCCCCATATTATTATTAACCCAGGCCAGCTCTCGCTTCCGGGGGATGTACGTACCAACACGTCAGACGCTGTCCACGGTTTATCGCTGCAAGGACCCATGCAAAAAGGCGACAACCCAACTCCTTCTGTTCCACATGCCCTTGCTGGACCTGCTCTCCCTTTAGTGTGTGAATACTGGGAGAGCGTGGTACGGTACTTTTTGTTTACAGGGTTGGCATTTCCTCCCCCCACCAGTTACAACCAACAGCCCAGGAATAAACTCGGTTGGCTGACTAGTGATCCAGGTATTCTTAGCGGAGGCTGTTTCGTTCCCCCTCATTGCGATTCGAGGCTGCTGATTGGTGCCGATTTACCTCAGTCACCTGGCCATTGGAAAGGCAGTACACCAATTTGCCCCCACTGAGACACCCCCCCGAGTACGGTAATGATGCTTGGTACCTGATGAGGTTCCTTTGGCCTGATGAGGTTCCTTTGGCCGGTATTACCGTTCCAGTGTCACAATGCCTCGTACGGATACACTCGCGCGCGCCAGGCCCCGCGTTCCAGGCTTGTATAAGACGTGAGTGCATTCCGAGTCCTTACATGTATGTGATATGATTGATACCGAGATACCATCCGGCTGGGGTTCGGTGCTCCACTTCGGCCACCCATATCCAACCCATTCGGGCTTCATACCTAGGTAATAATACGTACCAGACGAAATTCCGTCCTAGTATCACTTGAAAGTCCGGCTTTACACTAAACCGCGTGGCCCTTGCCTGATAACGCAAGGACGTCATGGAGGTCCTAGAGGTCCGTGGGGAAATTGTATTCAGGTAGGTATATCAATCCAGAATGATCCCCGATTACTTCAGCCAACTTCTACCTAGGTAGCCCATCGGATTTCAATGGCCGTTCCCCACATGTCTGTGCTTCTGTTGCTACCGGTGTCAAAGCCAACACACATCCCCCCTTGTTGCCTGTACTTCTGTCTGAGTGAGAAAATCCCTTGATCAGTCGGGTTATGCCTTGCGGTGGCTCGCCCATTGTGGCTACCAATTCCAGCTCACAGTCGATCATTCGCATGTGGCTCGAGCCAGTGCTATTTGACTGTATCAAAATCTGCGATTTCGCGAATTCAAATTGAGGGCAACTACAAAAGAAGCTCGGCATGAATGAATTCATTGCTCACTGAAGACAGCACTCGCAGTCCTCGACTGGGTGAGGAATAAAGTCGAGAACGGCCAGTCGTGGGGGTATTGTAGAAATTGCACATACAATTACAGTTAGTGCAGTATCCTTAGATCAGCCATGTCGATGCAAGCAAGGAAGATTAATGAAGCGGCGGTAGGAGCCGATACGATATCATTCCCGTGATATAGCGAGATTCACACTATGACATAATATGGGGGTTTGGGGCTAATCTTAAAGTCTATACACTGGCGTTATCATCACCAGAGACGGAACCGCGAGAAAGATCCGGACGGGCCCCTGGGCGTGGGGTGCCGAATGCTCTGGCTTTACTCCGTAGTCCCCAATCTACCAGAAACTTTGGGGCTGAGAGCCGCAATATGCTTGATGAAAAGATCTAGAGTACGGAGTACGGACTCAAGAACAGCCGATGATGAAGAATACTTTGAGTACATACTTTGTATCGGTTGGGCGTCTGGTTCGAGCCTAGATGACTCTCTGAAAGAAATACCTAATCAGACTAGCTGGACTAGGAAATGACTACTCTGGTAGGATTAGTGCCTTGAACTTATAAAGTTGTTTCCATGGGAACAGTGTAATTACAGTACCAAGCCGGCTGTTGCGTGAACTGTATATGTACTCTGTACACATCAATAGGGTGCGACCTGCAAACTGTCCTCCCCACAGGTATTGGATCTGACTATGGATTTCGTGCTACACTGGAGCGGAGGCAGGTTTCCTCAACGAGAACCTGGGCCGCACGAATTTTCATGCACTAGCAGATCGTACAGTATATAGAGTTACTACACGGAAGTACTATACTCTACATACATATGTGTACATGCATGGGGATTCGTAATAAGCCCACGATATTTACGGATGCAAGAGTTTATGTCTTTATAGTTCGTCAACTATGGTAGCGTACAGTACATACCGATGCCCAGGCTATAGCTGCAGCATCATGTGTAACTGTAGGAGCGTTGTGGCGTTATACGCACCGGAAGTGTCAATATCAGTTGCCTGACGGCATGGTCAACCCACAGTCCATCTAGGCACGGTAAATCTGATACAAACACACATGCGTGTTGCCCCACAAATTTGCCGGTGGAGTATACCCGCTCTATATTTACATTCCCCTAAGTCGTATGATCTAGATATATGTCGGAGTCTAGATGCATCAGTGCAAACACTTCAAAGTATAATCTGCCCGATTGAACCCTAACTTAAATCTATCCGTACGCACTTCAGCACATATTTATTAAGCTCTCCATCACCATTTCCATCTAGTACCCGTGCATCACAGATGGAGGCCCAGGTGGGCCCGGGTGCACGATGAGGTTGTGTGCAGTCACGGAATTTCGGGAGCAAAACTTACCTGGCAGCGCCGCATATGGATGGGCTCCCAGGATAAGGATGGGCAGAGAGAGATACCCTGAGTCTGGTTCCTATGTATACACTAGAATTATTTCCGTGGGATTTGATGGTGGGACTCGAAAATCACTGAATCTCCCCCCCTGGGGATTTCTGGCAAGGAGGCATCCTAGAGGGCTACCCCTCGATTATGGTGCCAATCAATACTTTGTCTGGAGTTTTAAACTGAAATCACAAGGTGGCATGTTCGTCTGGATAGGAACAGCACATTCGGGGTTAGAAATCAAGAGAGGGATGAACCAAGAAGCAATCAGCCCATGTAAATACTATCCGACTATGGTTTCACATTATGTAGTTTTGAATAGGAAGATATTATATTATGCAGCATAATACAGTACAGGGCCAAAAAACGGCATCAAGAGAATCTGAAACAATATCAATCTAAAAACAAACCCCTGCCTAACCCAAGCCTGTCAGATATATTCATACATATTGTGTAGTAACACTCCAGCCTCATCCATCAACAATATCGTACACCCTGGGCGTTCTCAACCCATTGATCTAGAACTTTCTCGTCCTCCTCGTCCCTGGCCCAACACCATTCATCATAGCTTTCCCTACACCAGAATTCATAATCAGTATTTCAAGTTCAGCTTCTAGGAGTTTGTAATTCCGGTTCACAGGCACTTAATTCTGATTGCAGAATGCGCCAGGAACTTTCAACCAGGTGTAATTGCTTACCAGCCCTTTTCTTACTTCTATTCCCTGTCATGCCTCCCATTACCCTCTTTGCCATTCCGTGGATTCTAGCCCCAAGCGTGGGCTTAGTCCTCGCCCGTCGATGTGTGCTGACTGGAGCAGGACCCGTGGCTCTGCTTCTGCGGTGGGTTGTGCGATGGCGGGTACTATGAGTCGAAGGGGTGGTGTTTGGGTGGATGAGGCGGTTGAAGAGGGTGGGCTTGCGGGTGGGAGTGACTGTGGTGGTTGCGTGGCGGCGGCGGGTGGTGAATGGCATTGTGAATGTGAAATGTATTTAGTGCTTAATGTATGTAGAGGTTGGAAGAATTATGGATGAAGTAATCTTGTGGGTTGCGGATTGCACGATGGTAGCTCTAGAATCTTTATATATTCTACCTTGTAGATCCTTGAATCAAGTTTCTCATGCGTGCCCTGCGTCACTGATCAACATCCAAATTCTTATATTGGCGTTGACGTCGCGACGTTCTAGAATACCTGTTTTCTTGTTTCAAACTATCTTGGTCACGTGCGATCTTCCAAGTTTTAAGTGGTCCCGGCAGTTCTGCTCAACCACATCCATGCAAGGTGGGAATACAAGTAAATCGCAGGCCCCATGGGCTTGGTACTGTAAGTACTAATTTTAAATAAGTTAATTTATATTGTTGTAGCGCTAGAATGCCATATCGAATTTCCTTCCCCATGGCAAAACCCTGGAGTCGCAAGACTAGAATTACCCCACCACAGCAACACATGCTGGTCCTTGGAGGGTTTGGTAAAGTGGAAAGCGGGGGGAAAGGATTTTGTGAGGGAGGCGGATACCACATGTTACCCTGACTACACAAACATTGGCGACTTCACATGGCTTTTTAATATTTACCATATTTTCAGTTTCTAGGTCAGGATTGACGCTTACATCGACTCCAATATTACTGCGTACTGCGTAAGGAAGCTGAATAACCCTACAGTATTCTAGTAGTTGATCTGTCAAATTGTACGCACATGAAGCAGATCCATTTCACTAGTGGATGCACATCGCCTCTACCGCCGCGCAAAGTAACCAATGATGCCTATCTACTACCACACATTCATGATAGTAGACAGTAGATTAGCTACCCGGCTCCAAAGCCCCCCCAACACCTAACGTGAAAGAGCAATATCATCTGACACACATCGTTAGCAGGTGTATACTAGATTGAACTCTACAGAAGCAGACCCACCTATTCTCAAAATCATCTTGCAAGTCTCAGCAGCCAATTGAATGGCACTCGTTGACACCAGCAACGGCTGCAAAACGTTCTCATCCGTAATGTTCGTGACCGCTCCCCTCCTCACACTCACTCCGGCGGTCTTCTCACCATTCTCATGCCTGTTTCTCAACTCAGTCACGACCTTGATACTATTCAGCCCTGCGTTCTCAGCTAGCGTTGTTGGAATCACTTCCAGCGCCTCTGCGAAATGTTGCCAGCAAACTTGCTCCGTTCCGTGCTGTGAGCGAGCGGCTCTCATTAATGACCTTGAAACCTCAATTTCTGGCGCACCTCCTCCAGCAATGAGTGCCCTGTGAGGAAGGATTAGCGTGACCTAAGGAGCCACAGAGATATATGCTGGACATACTTCTTCTTGACAAGACACCTGATGACACAGAGGGCATCATGTAGGGAGCGTTCCGCCTCGTCCAGGATCAGAGAATTAGCCCCTCTGCATAATACAGACACAGTTTTACCCGCAGCCTTGACTCCTGTAATCTTCACAACACGAGCTCCATGGGACTGAACCTCCTCAACAAGGTCGGCAGAGCCAAGCTTGTCCTCGGTAAAGGAGTCAACGTCTGCAATCGGCTTGCATCCAGTACTCTGCTCTGGTTTAGTTCATATATTCAGCCACCAAAACCATAGAGTAACTAGGTACCTTGCAAATGAATTCTATCTCATCGCGCTCAATATCTTTGATTGCCATGATGCCAAGCTTAGCAAGGAAGTGAAGTGACAGATCGTTGACAGCATCTCTTAAAATGGATTTTTGTATCAAGAGAACATTACACTTTGCCTTCTTAATTTTCTTGCAAATGTTAAGAAGGTATGTTCGTTCTTCCTTCAGGATCTTATCCATCTGTCGATAGTCGTTGACTACAATCGAGTTTTCCATCTATGGATTTTGGTCAGCCCTTTGAAGTATTCTCCATAAAGCTTGTAAGTGTAAAAGGCAACTCTTACATCTGGCTTGGGTGGCGATAGCTGGAACTGAACCAAACCAATCTTCGCCTTCTCCATCCTTGATGGGCCCCCTGCGCCTTTAAGGGCAGTCTGTGTCAAAACTAAACCATCCACCAATTCTGTATCATCAATTGTGCCTCCAACCTTCTTCACAACGCGGATATTATTGAGATCAACATTCTCTGCAGTCGCCGGGTCGATGATCCTTAAGACCGAGTCAACGGCTATTGGCGCCAGCAAACTTGAGTGCTGTGAAACGATTTTGCTGGAAAGAGAGGTGCTGGCCGCTTGTAAGAGAGATTGGCGATCTGTAAGCTTTAATGATATCGACATATCCTCGAGAACTTTGACGGCTTCAGTAGCCGCTCTCTGGAAAGATTCTGCAATAATCATAGGATGTATTCCTGGCTCATTCATGAGCCACAGAGCATATGTGAATATCAAAAGAATACTCACCTTTACTGAGTAACATCTCAGCAGCACCCAACAGCGCACCTGCAATAACAACAACAGTCGTTGTACCATCACCCGCCTCGACATCCTGAGCTGCTGATAGGTCCACAAGCTGTATGGAAGTTAGCTTGTGGTGGTAAACGGGAAAACTTAATTGCTTTACCATCTTTGCTGCCGGGTGCATAACAGCCATGTCTTTCAGGATTGTGTGTCCATCATTTGTGATTAACACTTCTCCTTTACCAGTTTGAATCTAAGATAGGCCCTTAGTAGCAGGTCAGGTTGCGTAGAATCATTCCACATACCATCTTGTCCATACCTCTCGGGCCGAGTGAGGTTCTGATAGCATCGGCAACAGCTACACAGTTGTCAGTTAATTGTCCTTACTCTGGCATGGGGGCATTGGTACCTCTTGCAGCAACAATGTTGCCAGTTCGGACAGCAATGGGCTTTTGTTTCAGGACGGATGGGCCTCCGGAGTTATGCTGTGCCATGTCGAGGGGATATTTTGTATATTATGGAATTGTTTTTGGATGTGACTTGAATTACGTGGGGTTCTAAGCACGTTGACGAGGGGTCAAGATAATTATTTTGAGGCTCAAACATACGATTCTACTTAGTAAGCACATTAACACGCCAATGGGGCAGTGGCGGAACAGGGCAAGTACTGGCCTCATGCTTCAGCTTACGAAATTCCTGAAGCCTCACTCAGAGATCCCCACCCTGGAGTCTTCGCCCTTTAGTATTTTTTACACCAAAAGTGTAGTAGGGGTAGTCATTAATTAGGGGTAGTCATTAATTATTTACGTGAAATCTCTGCCATGCACGTCCTCATTCTGTATCACAAATCTAACCTTGGCGACAA
>Ga0307514_10001850_pt1 | contig 23407 bp, 32 predicted proteins | sample 16_EM_MG_FD_203088 | JGI IMG/M metagenome (GOLD analysis project Ga0307514, IMG submission 203088) | Populus trichocarpa ectomycorrhiza microbial communities from riparian zone in the Pacific Northwest, United States - 16_EM | ecosystem: Host-associated > Plants > Roots > Unclassified | place...
CAATGTACTGATATAATGTCTTTATCGAGGTTTACCAAGGTGTATTTGGCACCTTCATGCTCTGGTTCAGGCGTGATCTGAACGTGAGGCCTCTCCTTCGTGTCGCTGGGAGATAATGTATTGCCGAGATTCACTGAATGGCTGTGGGGATACGATATTGATATCAAAGTGGTGGGGTGAAACTCGTCAATCACTAGTTAGGTAATGTTAGCCATTGCCACTAAGATAGTTCTTCCCTCACCATCTGGAATAATCTCATGTTTCTTAAATCTGTAAGATATAACGATGTCAAGGTCAACTTATTCATCCTCGAAGGAATAGATGTTTCGGACAACCCACATCTCGATGATGGATTGGTTAATGGTAACCTGTGAAAACAGCCGGGAAGTACCCCCACATTAGAATTGTTTTAGTTTGCAATGCAGGAATAACATGAGTGCCTAGTAAATTACTATCATCCCCAAGGTATGCAGAAATGTTATAAGAGCTTGCGTATCGTTACCCCTTATATATGATTTCCGGATCCCTCTGCTTGCTCCGTTGTGTATACATATGTACATATTTAGGTAGACTGGACATGTGAAAATATAGGTAAAGTTCTGAGTTTCATGACTTACAAGAGGCATCCTTTGCTGTGGTAAAGATGGATTAAATTGGGATAGTAGTGATGCAAATGTGGTTCGAAGGGGACTTGGGTGGATTGGATTGTAGTATTTAGTGCAACCTAGCCACAATATTCGGAACATGAGGTGAAGAGTGATATTTTGAGCAGGATGTGGTGGGTTATATGTTATGAGCCCAGATCCCGCAGTGACGTCGGGGACCTGCAATCCCAGCTATTAATATCACGTGAATAATCATGAGAATGTTACGAAAGCGTCTCTTGGCTTGGTTGCTTACATAGGTACAGTATTACAGTACTGAAAAGCGAAAAAAAAATGCACTCATGAGCAGTAGCCCCCACCAGTTCAGCTGCATGCTTTCATCTTATATATCTGTAGATAGAGTATATCTGTAAACGATAAACTGCTCAGATATGACATGCAGCGAATCTGAAGTACACTAATGTAAATTTGCTTGTGATCATGAGTTGTCAATTGTCCACCGCTTAGTAACAAGCCCCTCCTAACCCTAAATGGTAGGAACATTTGGGAAAACAATTCGCTGCCAACCGTCGTTCGTTTAGTTCGACAGCTCCCCCGCCTGAATAATTCCTAATACAGACCATATCCAGCCTTCACCAGCGCCGTTTTGTTCAGAATTCATCTTTCTGACTCATAAGTTCTCCAACCCCAAAAAGGACCTGCGAGTATAGCCAGAGATAGCCGGAGCTCCAACAGCCGCAAACAATGGCGTGCCTCGGCGAAGATTTGCTAGGAACGGTCAACAGACTTCAGGATCTGGTACATACCCCCAAGCAGATGGGCTTTTGGTGGAAGGTACTTACAATATATAGGTCTTCAATACTATTGGAACAGATTCGGGATTGGACCTGCCTCAGATCGTATGCCCCACTAAATCTACCCCGCCACCATACAAATCGGAGTACTAAAGTGCATTGGCTAGGTGGTTGTCGGCTCTCAAAGTAGTGGAAAGTCCTCAGTTCTTGAGAACATTGTCGGGCGAGACTTCTTGCCCCGAGGAACTGGAATAGTTACGAGAAGGCCATTGGTTTTGCAGCTCATCAATGTCCCCGAAAATACTGAGGAGAACCCTTTCAACAACGTTGTGCCCCCTCCTGGGGGTCAGGGCCAGGGGTCATCGCAGGAGTCTGCAGAGTTCCTACACCAGCCTGGTCGAAGATTCTACGACTTTGCAGAAGTCCGACGGGAAATTGAAGCTGAAACAGCGAGAATTGCGGGAAACAACAAGGGAATCAATAGGCAGCCTATCAATCTAAAAGTCTACTCTCCACATGTGCTGAGCTTGACACTGGTTGATTTGCCTGGATTGACTAAGGTTCGGATTCGTTTTTTGTTGGCAATGCCTCCATGTATCCTAACCACTAACTTGAGATTTAGATACCCATTGGAGATCAACCAACAGATATCGAGAAGCAAACCCGAAATCTGATATCAGAGTATATTGCAAAGCCCAACAGGTAATGATCCTGATATTTTCGATTTTTTCACATTAGCCCCCTAACAACGACTCAGTATCATTCTTGCTGTATCACCCGCAAATGTCGACCTTGTCAACTCAGAAGCCCTCAAACTTGCCCGGCAGGTTGACCCTCAAGGGAAACGAACTATCGGTGTTCTCACGAAGATCGATCTGATGGACCACGGAACGAATGCTCTTGAGATTCTCCAAGGAAGGGTGTACCCATTGAAGCTAGGGTTTATCGGTGTGGTCAATCGGTCTCAGCAGGATATCCAAACCAACAAGAATCTCCAGGATGCGCTGAAGTCTGAACAAGATTTCTTCAGGCATCATCCTGCCTATAGAAACATGGCACACCGGTGTGGAACACAATTTCTAGCGAAGAGTCTAAACACGGTATGGTAATTCGAGTTAAACTATTGGATATGCTCCAGCTGACTTTTGTATTAGATTTTAATGCACCATATCCGAGAGAGACTGCCAGATATCAAGGCCAGGCTAAATACCTTGATGGGTCAAACGCAGCAGGAGCTGGCGTCCTATGGGGACATGCACTTCAGTGGAAAAGAGCATAGGGTATGGCACTATTCCCAAACCAAAAAACGTCATGTGTGGCTAACGCCCAGCAGGGGTCGCTGATTTTACAACTCATGACCCGGTTTGCAAGCTCGTTCATCTCATCGATTGACGGCACTTCATCTGAAATCTCAACCAAAGAGCTGTGTGGAGGTGCTAGGGTGTACTATATATTCAATTCCGTATTTGGGAACTCCCTGGAGTCCATTGACCCCACAACAAATCTCTCTGTCCACGACATTCGTACCGCTATTAGGAACTCTACCGGCCCCCGACCAAGCCTTTTCGTTCCTGAGCTTGCATTTGATCTTTTGGTCAAGCCTCAAATCCGGCTTCTAGAAACCCCCGCGAACAGGTGTGTGGAGCTTGTATATGAGGAATTGATCAAAATATGCCATACATGCGGTTCAAATGAACTTGCCCGGTTCCCCAGGCTCCAGGCCAAACTCATTGAAGTCGTCAGCGATCTTCTAAGGGAACGACTGAGGCCTACCAGTACCTATGTGGAAAGCTTGATTGCAATTCAGAGAGCCTACATAAACACAAATCATCCAAACTTCTTAGGTGCAGCGGCAGCGATGAACAGTGTTGTGTCGGCAAAGCAGGAGAAGGACAGGCAGAAGGAGGCTTTACTGAGAAAAAAAGAAAGAGAAAGGCGGAAGGTGAAAATTGCTACTGGCCTATTATATTGATGAAAATAGTACTGACCCTTCTTGATGTGTAGGCAAACGTCCTCACTGGCCCTGGATCTGCTTTGAATGGAGGAGAAACTCCCGACTTTGAGGAGCATGAGAGGCCACAGTCACAGCATGCTCATAGAGCACATCTACGGACGGATTCCAGGTCAGCTTCCCCAGCTGCAAACTTTGCGCGGGGAGACATATCACAGCTCTCACAGTCAATTGCTACTCTTAATGGACGCAGTTCGTCCCCCCCCCCTTTACCTGCACGTTTTGGATCATCTGCGGGTACCAAAGATTCGTTCCTCAACTACTTCTTTGGAAAGGACGGAGCTCCTTCTCCTTCTGGCGTTGCACCAAGGACGGCGCCCTCAGAGTCAAACTTTGCCCAAAGCTTCAAGCGAGGTACTTCCGAAATTTCCTCTGGAATCAATGGTCTAGCGTCACCGACATTCGAGTCCGCACGGTTATCAAAGGACTTTGAAGATACTTCCATGGTAAGTTTAATTCCCTTGGAAAACTGTGCTACCTTTTGCTAATAATAATAGCAAAATAACCCTGATGAACCTGTCCTCACTGAGCGGGAGCAAATGGAGACTGAGCTCATCCGTCGATTAATAACGTCGTACTTCAATATCGTTAGGGAAACAATCCAGGACCAAGTTCCCAAGGCTGTAATGCACTTCCTAGTCAACGCCACCAAGGATGCTGTGCAGAACAGATTGGTTACCGAGCTCTACCGGGAGGAATTCTTCAACGACCTCCTGTACGAAGATGATGCGATCAAAGCGGAGAGGGAGAAGTGCGAAAAGCTGTTGCAAACTTATAAAGAAGCGGCAAGGATTGTTGCTGAGGTGTAAGGAGTAAGGGTGTGTTTGAATAGAAAGCGAAGCAGAATGAAGAAATGATGGTGTTTATTTTGAATTTTGGATAAATTATGGTTTGTGGTTCTGTGCGAGCTTGACCTCAGGGTGGAAAATCATGGGTTCATATTATGATTTCATTTCTGTTCTACCTTTTTCTTCTCTCCTCTTTTGGTTCCTTGCTGAGCTGCTGTAGTTGTAAATTTCCAGTTCTTCATGCATTTCGCCGGTTTTTTCCTGTGGCCTCAGGGCAGTATGGTTTTGTCGGTGGGGGTTACTGGGCTTGGAATGGACTGAGCCGGGTTGTTGAGCGGTTTTATCAATTCACGGTGTGGGCATACCTAGAGAAGCGCATCAGATGAAGAATGGCAGGTGTATACATATACAACACTGCCTACGACGAGGGTATATATACAACTCCTTTGTGCATTTCAGTCCCTTTTATCAGTCTAATATTCATCCACCACCAGCACCCATCCCTACGCTGCTTAGTAAATGTATGAGTACTCCATGTCTGTCCCAAAAATATCCGGCTTCTTCCTAAACTTCTCCATTAACACCCTCAGTTTACTCCTATACGCATCTCCACCAACATACGCCCCCTTCAGCCATCTATCTCCACTCTCTGCATCAAAGCCCCTTCTAGCATGAAGCACTCGCCGATTCTGGAAAACCACACACTCTCCTTCTTTCAGCCTCAGCTCAAATTGATTCTCCTCCCTCCCAATAAGATCCCCAAATATTACTAGTGCATGGTAGAATTGTCTCCATTTACTCGCCGCGCCGCGTTCATCGGCATCAGTTGGGACATCAAATGGTGCTTGGAATGGGGGTGAGTAGTTTACATGGTCAATACGTTTTCGGTTAAGATGTGTATTTTCTTGGAGGACAACAGTGGGGCGGGTATAGTGGTAGTGCTGGGAGTCATTTTTGTAGTGGAAATTAACAGGAAACGCTGTTAGAGAGCTGAAGGCGTTTCGGGAGTTTATCCTAATAAGCTCAACTGCACGGAAGGAGTCGGCGAAGTATGAGCTCCCACCCGTAACCGTATTTTCGAGACAATGGAGAAATTGGAGTGCCGGGGGGGATGCGTAGTAGAGGAGATCCATGTGTAGTCCGAGATGGAGGGGGGTATAGGCAATGTTTTTGGGGTTGGGCACAGATTTAACATCCCATGTTCGCCCATAGAAGGATTGTTGAATATAGCCTACTCGCTCTGCGATCCGGGCAACGGACTCCTCGTCTTTGGGGACGTCCTTGAGGAAAACGAGGCCATAGCTGACAAGTTGCTGGAGAGTGAAGAGCAGGATTTCATCATTCTCCATATAGTCTTTGTATGATATGAATTGGACGTCTTTCTCCATTATGGCCTTGTCCCAGAGGACGTAGTTAAGGTCATCATTGCGCGCCCGCAGGCTTGTGCGGAGGCTCGTCAGGCGCCGCAGCAGGTGGTTAGAGTAGTGGCTGACATGGGCTATTCCCATGAAGTTGGTGGACCAAGTAACTGTGACGGAGTCATCCTCCGCGTCGGTAGTGACATGCTGAGGACGGATGTCGATGGGGATATCTTGTGTTTGGAAGAGCTTTTGTTTGGTGCTGGGGTCGACGCAGCGAGGACAGTTACAGGCATCACGGAGAAGAAGATGATCGAGTGTGACGAATGAGCTGCCTAGCTTGATTGAGAGGCGTTTATCCCAGGAAATGCCTCTGTTGCCTGGATCAATGAGGAGTTTGAGTTTTTGGCGGATGGGGTCCCGGTCGTCAGGCGAGGATCCTGTGAAGGTAATAGTGGTTTTGCGGGCGGTCGAGTATGGGCAGCGATGGTACGACCAGGAAGAGACTGGAAAGGAATGTGGCGAGCTCAATGGGCTTAGGCTTGCGACTGAGCGAGCGTTCCCCACCCCCACAGTCTGAGCGACAGCTCTCGTGATGGGCCGCATATCTCCTGTTTTATCTCGCTGGGCCTGTGATACGGCAAGAAAAAAGAATGTCGATGTGTCCGTCCGTCAGCGCCGTGCTGGACCCCCCCCCTCGACTCCTAATTCCTGTTCCCGTTCCTGTCCCCGGAAATATTTGCCTCCTCTGCGTCTGCAAGATCAGATCCAGAGTTTTAAGATTTCTTCATCTGGGGTTAACTTGAAGCTTAACCCTGCACCAAACGAGAAAAAAAATTGCCGAATATCAGCCCCACAATTTGGAGAATCAAGCACTCCCCGCCAGAGCCCCGGGCAAAGTATTAAACCCCGGGAACACTGGTAGCGATAGGAGTGTGACGTTTGGTTTCGGGGGAAAGGGATACGGGAAGGATAGAAGGGAATGACTTCTAATGCTCATCACATTGGGAAAAAGGAAAAGGTAAGCTGTCGCGTGTTACATACGATTATGATATGGAAACCCCCACGATACGGTGACACTGGGCAAACAGCTGATGATTATTTCGGGGCAGGCGTCGAAGCAACATGTCGCCATAGCCGGCTCGGTTGCTGGATTGATGTCACGGTAAGTTTATGCTCGTACTTCTACATAGTTACCCTCATATGAAGAAACGACCTTCACTAACTTCCGTTTCTCCATCCCCCAGCTTCGTCATTGCTCCCCTTGACGTCGTCAAAATCCGTCTTCAACTCCAACACCACGCCCTCCCGCCAGCATCCACCCTCCTGAACCCCAGTACCCTCCTCAACCCTCTCCACCCACACTTACCCGTCACTCTCAATGGGCCAGTCTACCGCGGAATCCTCCCCACTATCCGCACCATCATCCACCAGGAGGGCATCACTGGCTTATGGAAGGGAAATATTCCAGCAGAGCTCCTATACTTGACCTATGGCGCGGCACAGTTCCTTGTATTCAGGCAGATTACAAGACTCATCACCAAAACTGGTTACAGTGTTCCTGACCCATTAAAGAATGCAGTTGCTGGAGCATCCGCGGGGGCGATAGCCACTACAGTGACGTATCCATGTGATTTGCTAAGGACAAGGTTTGCAAGTCAAGGAAAGGAGAAAGTGAGCACGGCCGGTATTACGGTAACCAAAGAAACATATTGCTAATGAAGGCCTACGGTAGTAGGTCTATTCTTCCATCCTCTCCTCGGTCAGACAAATCTACACCTCTGAAGGCCCCACTGGCTTCTTCTGCGGCCTTGGCGCCGGGCTCATTGGCATAGTCCCGTACATGGGGATTTTCTTCTGCACGTACGAATCTACGCGGAACTTCCTACATCGCACTAACCTCTCACATGGAACTACCGATGCATTCTCGGCAACTTTTGCTGCAGTGATAGCAAAAACCGGCGTCTTCCCCTTAGACTTGATTAGAAAACGACTTCAGGTTCAGGGGCCAACGAGGGAGTTATATATCCACAGGAATATTCCTGTGTATAATGGAATCTGGGAAACTGCGAGCATGACGGTCGCGAGAGAGGGGTGGAGGGGATTGTATAGGGGTTTAACAGTGGCACTAGTGAAGGCGGCACCGGCCAGTGCGGCTACGATGTGGACGTTTGAGACGACAATGAGGGTGCTGAAGTGGAAGGATGGGGTGGAGGACTAATTTGTGGAGAGGGGGGATAAGTATCAGGGCAATATTTTGGGGCATTTTATTGTATTTAGAGCCAGCGATGGTTTCTTCTTCCAATGTTGGTGGTTATTTCCAGGGTGAGTACCCCTCCTTGAATCTGTTCTCCCTCAAGTGTGTCTCGGAGAATTCATTCATGTAATGCTTGGCAGAAGCTAATGACCTGGGATTTGTATTTCTGGTGAGCTATACGTACAACGGGGTGTGTAGCAACTTTCGCCCACATTGTATATTAGCCACAGATGTAGATTAGTTACCCTGAGTAAAGTATGTACATAGGCAGCTAACACATCGCCCAATTTTCCTACTTCAGACAAACTATTTCCTTTGTCGAAGCTCGTGTAATGGCACAGCACGCAGTCCCAGAACAAAAAAACGAAGCAAAGCCATAAACCTACAAAAAAATACCACACTCTAGATCATCACGAGGTATAACCCAACAGACCATCGGGCTTCCTCAGCAAATATAAAAATGAAGGACCATCCCCAGTTTCATTTCTACGAGAAACTCATGCAGTCGAATGGCCATTAACTAGCACCTTAGGAACCCCCCTTGGTATTCCCGCCAACACCTCGTCCAATTTCCCAGCACAAGCCGCCACGAACCCGAAATAGGGCTTAGAGGGATCCAGGACTCTAGACATGTACTCTGGGTGGAACTGAACACCCACGAACCATGGGTGATCCTTCAGCTCCACAACCTCCATCCTCTCGGCCTTATCATCCTTCCCGACAAAGTTCAAACCGGCCGCTTCAAGACGATCAATATACTCTGGGTTGACCTCATATCTGTGTCTATGCCTCTCGAGAATTTCCGGTGCTTCTCCATAGAGTTGCCGAAGCTTTGACCATTCACTGCCGGGCTGGAACACAGTTGATCGAATCCCCAGGCGCATAGTTCCCCCGAGGTGAGTCTTGGAACCTTCAGGCATAAAAATCACAATTGAATGTTCGGGTTGTTCATGTAGCTCAGTAGAGTGTGCGTTTTTGAGACCACAAACATTTCGAGCGTACTCAATCACAGCGATTTGCATTCCAAGGCAAATTCCGAGGTATGGTTTCCCCTTTGTACGTGCCCACTTAGCAGCGGCGATCATACCTTCGGTGCCTCGGGTACCGAACCCTCCAGGGACGAGAATACCACTGTTGAATACTATGGTTAGCTGTAAAATTACAATATCATAAGGGGTTTCTGTAGGAGAAAAGGCTTACTCGGCAGTACAAACATCGTGCCATGCCTTGTGGTATTTGGCAGAGTCGGTATGTGAAGCAGCTTCCTCAAGCATTTCAGCTTCAACCCAGATAAGATTCAACTTCCTTCCACACTTCATGCTTGCATGTTCTAAACTCTTAATTACGCTAAGGTAGGAGTCGTGGAGGTTGGTGTATTTGCCAACTAAAGCAATATTGACCTTGTCAAATAGACGATCTTGGGCGAGGGTAAGTTCTTGCCATTCGGCCCAAGTGGCTTTTCCCCTTTGCACAAGAGCTAGGGCAGGTTCCAGATTATCAAGCTTGAGGGCCTCTTGGAGGAGGTTGAGGAGGCCTTGTTTTTCAAGGAGAATGGGAACATGATAGGTGGTGTTGCAGTCATGGACAGCGAGGACCTGCTCGATGTCGACGTCACAGAAGAGAGCGATCTTGTTCGTGGTGGATTTCTCAAGGGGTTGTTGACAGCGGCAGGCAATCTATGCAGCTCGGGCGTCAACCAACCAATCATTGTTGGAGGAAGTTTCTGTGCTAACATACCAGGTCCGGGGATAGACCAGCAGACCTTACGTCCCTGATTGCTTGCTGTGTTGGTTTGGTCTTTTGCTCGCCGTGAATAACCGGAATCAGGGAGACATGGATTTGCATGAAGTTTGTTTTGCCAACTCGTCGCCTCAACTGTCGAAGAGCTTCTATGAACGGAGCGGATTCGATGTCTCCGACGGTTCCCCCAAGCTCAATGATACAAATTTCTGGTGTCTCATTGGTATCATCAACAGGTATTACGGAAACTCGCTCAATCCAATCCTGGATGGCGTCCGTGAGATGGGGTACCACTTGAACCGTTTTCCCGAGGTAATCTCCTTTCCTCTATACAAAATCGTTATTGTCAGCCGCATGTACCTCAGTGCTCCGCCCTCTGGGTTACCAGGTTCGTTCTGGAGATCTTATCACCTCTTTCTCGATCACATGCTGGTAAATCTTCCCAGTAGTGATATTGTTCTCCCTGGTCAACGTGATGTTGAGGTATCTTTCGTAGTTTCCTAGATCAAGATCGACCTCTCCACCATCATTGAGGACAAAGACCTCTCCATGCTCCGTTGGAGCCATCGTCCCGGCATCAACGTTCATATACGGGTCAATCTTGATGGCAGAGACCTTGTAGCCCTTCGTCTTCAAGAGTAGACCGGTTGAAGAAGCTGCTCGCCCTCGTACAGTTCAGTATAGTTCAATATCAAAAATCTCACAACTCCGGGTGTAGACTGACCGATCACGCCCTTCCCAATGCCACTGATAACACCCCCAGAGACCAGGACGTACTTCATGACTGATTGGTAGAAATCTGAAAAAAATTGCCAGTAAAGTGAAATGGGAAACCAGAAGATGAAGGTCCTCGCATAAAAATCCCAACAAGAAAAGTTAAGGAAGAAAAACCCTTATGTCTGCCTGCCCACCGCACGCGCGGGGGGGGGGAGGAGGAGGGGGAAGAACGAGCAAAGAATTTTGGGTTACCGTTTTAAGTCTATTGTTAGTCATCACAATTCGGAGCATTTGCCAGGTTGCGTATTATTGACACGCTACCAAAAATTCGTCCGATGTTGCACAAGTCGGGGGGGGGTATATGTATGTACCTACCTAGGTAGAGGCGAAATCATGGGCTGCATACTCCGTATATATATATGCGATTGCATTCTGCTGTACTCCGTACGTAACTCCGTATGCTGTATATACCTATATGCTTCCTGTAACTTGTACTGTACCTCCTACCGACTGGCGACTGCCGAGCAGCTGTTTACAAGTACCTACCTAGAGACAGGTACTTTTGCAGAACAGGAGCCGATGAGCCAGTGGTATAAACCGATTCGGCCCCAGTGTGATTGGACACCAGAGATTTTATTTATTCCGATCTGGTCTCATGTCCAAGTACTCCGTAGACACTGACTTTGGATTGTGGCCGTCGATCCCCCGCCACGTGAGGCACTGCTACTCCCCCTGAAAAACGTGCAGGCCCGGCTTTGTGTACAAACATATCTTGTTTGACCAAATGCCAAGACGCACTGAAAAGAAGTGCGTCTATCTATGCCCCCTGTCCCCCGTCCACACGTCCCCACTGCATCATCTGTCTCCTTACATCTACCTCCACATCACCACACCCATCGCACAGCAAACATCGCCTCGCATCGCCCACAGCGTCAGTAACCAACATGTCAGAGAAGGAATACCTTTTAAGCAAAATCAGTCAAGTCGCTGGTACGTTGCTGCGCTGTCACCTCGAGTAAGAGTCGTGTTCTTCCCTGACTGACTCGAACCTGAGCAGGACAAATCAATCGCCACAAGAACCAGCAGGAAGGGACATCTGCACAACCATTTGCAACACATGGATACAATCCCTATAACTACCGTAAATGCACCCCCACTCTTTCTTAGAAAAGACAAATGCAAGCCGATTGCCGCCGATGCTAATGATTTTGTTCCTGAACCAATGCAGCACCGAGTCGAGGGATACCACCATATCGGGGGTCAAGAGGTCGAGGAAGAGGGAGGGGAGGACGGGTCGCTGCGGTACATCGAAACAGGAGCCTAGTATTGAACGGGGCGGTGACAGGGAATAGCGGTGAATCTGGATATCAATCCTCAAATTTGGATGTTCCAAATACTGCAACAACACAACAAGACTCAGCTGTCCTAAAAGCATCACCACCATCGCCGGCAACCTCAGGTGGGCAACAATGGGTAGCAAAGCGCGACCGACATATGCAATTGATTAATTCAGCAGTATATGATCAACAAGCATTGGCTAGAGCAAAGGCAATGGAGGCCACAAGACAGGAGAAATTGAAACGGAGATCGGAGAGGCAAAAATTGAAACTCAAAAGATTTTTGGAAAGGTCAAAGAATGTAGTACCCCAAGCATACGGGACGGTATATGGCAGCGTTGGTGCAGCTAGCTCAAGTCACGAGGTCAACGTTGGAGGAATCAGGTACCACGTTTCTGCTGGTGGTAACAAATTGGTCAAGGCTCCTGGTGAGATTTGCGGCTGCCCCGCTGAACCATATGAAGAAGTATTATGTGGACAACTACTTACAGCTGAGTCTAGATGGTGTAAAATTGGCAACCGCTACTCCTAGGAAAGTTGTTGTTGGGGGAGTAACCTTCATTCGGAGTAAGAGTGGGAACTTATGGAGATCTGGGCTTGTCAAGGTGAAACGGTGAGCATGTGCTCTGCTCATAGTAGTTCGGAGGGGTAAATATTGTCAAGTTCGTTTACTGACACGGCCGTGATTTCCTCCGGACGTTTTATTTGTTCCAGCAGTACCACAACTCGCAAGATCAACAAACCTTGCAAATACTTCACACTCACTGGTACCAATTGCTTTTTTTCCATTCACTTTTTCCCCTAGGAACCGCTGATGCCAGATCCGTCGTACTTGAAGGGCCTGGAGGGTGCACGTTCATCCCTGCATCCTATTATGATGGCGGAGATATCCGAGATACCCTTAACTGAAAGGGTGGAAGGGGTGTATAACTAACTTATATTCCTATTGCAGGCAAATGTCAGCGCGGATTATCATGTCCCTATACCCATGATCCCGACCGAGTGGCAATCTGCCCACGTTTTCTCCAGTCTAACAGCTGTCCAGAAGGGGACGCCTGTGACCTATCTCACGACCCTTCCCCGCATCGTGTGCCTGCATGTGTTCATTTCTTACGGGGCAACTGTTCGAACACAAACTGTCGATATGTGCATATCCGCGTCAATCCTGCAGCACCAATCTGCAAAGCATTCGCCACAGAGGGGTATTGTGAAAAAGGCGGTGATTGTACAGAGCGGCATGTGCACGAATGCCCTGAATTTGATGAGAAGGGAGTATGCACAGATAAAAAATGCAAACTGCCACACATTGAGAGGGCTGGGCGGAGGCGAATGGCAGCTGCGGCGGCCGCAGCATCCAAGCCGACTGTAGCATCAGGTAATGATAGTACTGCTGACAGCGAATTACCAAATGGTGCCGAGGACAGTGACCCTTCCAGTGAGGATGAGGGAGAGGCTATTGACAGTGACGACGTGGATTCAGATGCGTTGAGTGGCGAAGAGGGCGAAGAGGGCGAAGAGGGCTGTTTCATTCAAAGCGATGATACGAGAAAGAACAGTCACGAAGTAACCCAACAATTGGATTTCATTCATTTCTAATCTGATGAAGCCAAAGTCATCCATGGTACGGGTCAAATTGCAGTCCCTGAAGGCGTACGGCTCAATGATTACATACGAACTTATGCTTCTGTCATACATTCAATACAATTGGAATTTTGGCTACGAGGATAGCTACAAATCACATAAGCAGAGCGAACCTAATTCGCAAAAACAGACTACAGCAGTTCAGAGGTCTCGCCATCAACCGTCTTTATTTTACACATTCATGCAACCCCCTCCCACCCTGCTTGTTGTCGTTAAACTGTACTGGCCCTGCTTTAGGCGGAATGCTTCTTGTTTTCTATGCATAGGGATTGCTTTTTTTTTTTTGCTCCAATACCCAATTATTATGTTGTCTTGCAGAATAAGATTAATTGGATTTCATCCTCATCCACCGTCCTCAAGCATTGACCATCTTCAAGCATTGACCACCCTCCAGATTACCGGGGGTTGTGGTGACGGCAACACTGATTACGATTGATTACTTGCCGTTCACTATCGATTTGATCGTGCAATTCTTATTGAAAGATCGATATATACGATACTCACCGTTTGGAGGGGTTCACAGCATCTCTCTCCATCAGATCACCAGCAGCCCTGGCGGGCGAAGTACTCGTGCTCATAACTACCGTAGATATTTCAAGGGTCAGCATGCACCAATGTCGGACACAAAAAAGGAAAAAGTGAAACCAGGAATAGCAGGAATGTGATAGGTGGAGGGAAGTGGGGGGTGGGGTTGAGGTTGATTGCGTACCGACTATGTCTATATACCGAATGTGGTACTGCACATGTTTTACAAACTAACCTCACTACCCTGAAGTCCATGAATGATTGGATCACTATGGCCATGGGTCTGGGTAGGACGTTTCGGAGAGTGGTGCAGTGCGGGTTGGGCTGGGCTGCCATTCGTGTGTTGTTTCTTCTTGGGTTCTCTGGGCGGGCAAGGGTCTTTGGAGGCTAGCTCCCTCTCTTTCTGTCTCCCGTTGTATGTTTCACGGAATTACGGTTTTTTTACGAACTTGCCAGCATGTATGCATTTAATATAAAATATTTTTCTATGTCTCTACCGAATTCCTGAGCCGATCTCGATCTTGCCAGCTTGTGAGACTGACTTACTTAAGAGCTGAGGCTTCAGCTGTTTGAGTTCAGCCTAGCTGGCTGCTATTCTTGGACTACGACCAGTGTTACTGATACAAGGAAGCCACAATAGCATGTCGTCTGGCTGGCATGGGTGGGCAGTGATAACAGAACCAAGGGTGTTCGGTGTTGAGTCCAATTGCTAGGCGAATCCAAACCCCAAATTCCAACAACCCGTGGCACTGAAGAAGCAGCGTTCACGGCTATCAGTCATTTGACTGAAAGCATGACCTGTAAAAACAATCTGAACCGAGTAGCCAAAATACGGGCCACAGCATAGTCGACCCAACCTAAAGTGGGATGATTCCGTTTCATGCATGACATGACACTACGTCAGACAAACATGCTGCAAGTTATGCCCACGGGCCAATTCGTTACATGAAGCCGAATGCATCCGCATACATGCTCCCCCCCCAAAGATTGCTACTAACCTTCCACCCCTACCTCTTAGTCTCCTCCTAGCCAATGAACTCCATTGTGCGTCTAGAATCTGCAGAGCCTCAAATCCACTCTTTCCCTCCCTTCGATCGATGTCCTTCCACCATAAGAATCAAGGGTCGAGTAAGGAAATTTGCTTCTGACTATCAAAAGTGGTGATGGTAGCCTCGAGACTAGAGGAGGAGTATCCGTTTATCACGAAATCCCGCGGAAGTACCGGGGGAATTCTGGCATCGGACCGGTATTTGGGCTGTGGCGACCCGGAATTGCCACCGTTAAAGCTCTGGTTCAAGCAACACTACTGCTGCAGTTGCCCCCTTGCCACTGATTTCAGGCAGGAAGTTAATGATAAAATATCATGATGCCATGCGTATGTTCGATTCCCCGATAGATGGGCTTGAGCGGTTTTACCTACTGGTTGATAGATTGCACATGTAGGTAGGGCCGGTGGATCTACACCTACCTGCTTAAACATTCGGTGCGGGGAGGAGAGGTTAGCTGGGGGAGGAAACTTTGAGACGAGCATCAACCGGTCTGGGGCGAATGGAAATAGGGATTGCAGATGGGGATCCATGGAGGTTAAGTAGATCGCCAGAGAGAGCCGTAACCAACGAGAGAGATATCACTGGTCGGTCAGGGTCCAGCCCCTCGTAGAAGCTAAAGCAACATTCACTAACGTGCGCATAGTAAAACGCGGAGAGCACGAGATCAAGAGGCGGCAAGTGGAGTTTTGCATTCCAATTGCACTCCTAGTTATCCACCCTGCCGATAACTCTAATATAGGATCCCTCTGCCCATACCAACCCCGCTCAAGGAGTCCTTGCACCATTACTGTGCTCATGCATTAAGCAACCAGGTGCTCCTCAAGTACCTATAGCCTCACAGTAGTGCTGCTAAGATAACCGACGGGAGAGTGGGACGTTCTCCCTTTCGTCGGATGGACCTAGCTGAAGGCAAGGGCTCAGGCTACCTACGGCAAATAGTCTCGGCCCAGAGCACCTTCCCCCGAGGGGCTTGTGCCAACCAGACTAAGTACCAACCTATGGACATCGGCATAGCGGATTTTCGCCACAGACGGATCTCCGAGCACACAAGCATGAGCCGCAATACTAACCTGCAAAAGACAGTGACCACTTCCCCCGAGTGTCGCGACTCCATGCGTTCCGAAACTAACCACAGCCGTCAAGAGGCGGACGAGGTCCGAGATCAAAGACAGGTGCCCCATGCCTGTTCTCGGGATATTTACGAGGTCGGAGGATTTAGAGGGTTGGAGTTAGGCTGTTTCTCCTCGAGACAAACTGTGATCTTCTACCCAAAGCGAGCTGCAAATCCAATCGGTTTGCCTCTTTTTGCCCCCTTAGCCACGAGGTCGGGCCGACAGTTGAGAACTTGAACCAAAATGTTAAATGTACCCTGTCGGAGAGTATTGATAATACATACCTACATACATCACTTAAGTACTAAGGGCTCACACTCATCCCAGGACTACTACCTAACTCAGCAGTTCACGCTGCTGCACGAATGTGAAGGCTCTCAGTGGGGCAAACCACCCAACGATCGAAAAAATCGTGAAAACGGCCGAGGGAGGTATGGCCAAGGACGCCTACATCACAGAAAAAGGGAAAGATTAAAGAGATACAGGAAAGGAAAGAGACATAAGCTAACGGTAGGGGGCGTTAGCTATAGCCAATCGCTCATTGTCCCAGCTATGGTAAAGTATGGTGTCCCGACTGCTGCAGCTGAGGTAGCTGCGTGATAGCACGGAATCGTTGAAAAAAGCGGCATGCAAACTGCAAGCAACAGTTACCTACATGGACACTCATGAGTGTCTCTAAGATACTCTTAGTGTATGCATGTCTAATGGAAAGGCATTTATCTAGTGGGGGCGGTCATGCTTAATGACCGAGTCATGCCCCATACAGACTCGAATATGGATCAAGTACCTACCAGTCTTGTCTCTCGCCTAGGGTTGAGTGTCGAAATCTACTGGGTTATGCTATTGAAAAAGCAAAAATGAGGCAATGAGAAGAAGTTGACACTGTTCTGGTACTTGATTCCAAGAGCAGGGCATTGTGACCGTGACGAGAGCACGAAGAGTCCGAGACATCACGAACTCAGGACAAGGCCACAAGCAAACAACTGATCTTCCTAGTCAGGCTCTCACGAGAGCTTGAATTCTGTTGCTTATTGGGTTGTCACACAAGTGCCTTGTTACCTTGCTTCTAATGTAAGTATACTTCCAGGGACTCGTTAATGTCATGATTGTCTCAGTCCCCTCTCGGCCAGCGTGGAGTATCCTAATCAGTGCAACGCCCGCGCCTTCACAATTCTTGGCTGGATTCACATGAATGATAACCCTCGTCGAAACTTATCTTTTGCAGAATATTGTTTTAGGTTTTGACCACAACAAGTTCTCAATATTACACTATACAACCAAATTTATCACTTGGGGTCTTGTGGTGCAATGATCGTTATGTTTGATTTCGAAACTTCATTCGTTAAATGTTGCTGCTATCAAACAGTTGGTGGAAGGATCAGCCATTTGAATCACTGGACCTATGTAGATTATGGTCCCTAATACCGTAACCAGTGAGCTGTCGACTTTTTTTAATTTATTTTTGATTATTATATTTTTTATTTTTATTTTTTATTATTCATGGGCGCAGCCTCCTCTCGTGTTTTTCTTTTTTTCGTTAGCCGAACAATCACCCGGATGGTGTGCTGAAAAAAGAGGGGAACCTGCCCCCACAAGGGAGTGAATGATAATCTGTCAAACAATGCCCCAGGCCCTTGAATGTGAAGGCTGACCGCGTGAGTGCTCTGCCATTAGTTCATTCTGCATTTTGCGTCAAGATACAGACGGGGTGACTATAGAGGTTTGAAATTCGGGTAGAAAAAAATACCGCTGCTTCGACTGGAGTTCCGGAAGGCGGTGGGAGGCAACGCCAGATTTAAAGGGTGAGTTCAATTTTTAGGATTATTGAGGCGGATCGAAGAAGGGCCCCCCATCAAGCAGCACAACGGTATTCGAGTCTTCAGGATGGTCAGAAGGACTGGGGTAAAATAACAGTTAGAAACCTGGGCCAGTCACTCGTGCGTGCATACTCAGAGCGGTGGTACTTGCAGAACGCTCGATCGGACTTCTATGGCCAGTTTGGCTTGGGGAGGCGAGCATGCAGTGTGGTGACATACTCGCACAGGAGGATCATCAACCGAATTCCTCTTTTTTCCTACTGTCGAGCGGATTTGATTTTTGGGTTTATTTTCTTGGGCGATTTTACTACCCACTATTCCCCATCTTCACGATGCCACAGGCAAAGGGTGGGGAACATCGCCATTAGGATAGCAACCACCCACCCATATTATCGTATCGTAACGTCGCCGGGCCATGCTTTTTTGAAGCGTGCTTCCCTCGCGAGATCCGCCTTGCCTACTGCCATTCACTTGGGCTGGGCGCCTTCCCAGGTGCTGAGGGATGCTCACGACTGGCTGGTTGTGCTTAGAGCTAGTCTTGTGTGATACTCCTTCCCCCCTCTCCCCTCTCCCTTACAGCCCCGGTCTTCTGTCTGCATCACTCACATCTTCCTACCCCCCTCCAGACTCGTCCGAGTCTCCTCCGGTCATAACTAGGTAGACCAATGCTGCTTCACAGGGCACCAACTCTTTTCCGCTTGTGCTCTTGATCTACCCACATTGCCTGCACCTCTGCTTGTGGTTTCCCAATTTCATTGGTGAGGGCCGCCTTCTGCTGCAGCTCAACAGTAGTGTGAGATTTCTATTCCGGTTCCCCCAATCATAGTGTGATATCCCAATCTGGTGCATCCCTGCACTGTGACAGCAAATACAGCCAATGAGACAGACCAGATCCGCTTGGTTCTCAGAGGGCGTGCAGCGCAGCCGGAGGTCCCACCCACCAGGAGGCATGATCAGTTGATAGAGCAAATGGCAACGCCGTTCTTGCCAGAATATATAGAACCTGTTACAGCGTCGTCTCTTTTTCCTTCCCATACCTCCTTACACTCCAACCTTTTTGCTCACAGAACTAGTCTGTTTGCCTATCTGTTGGCCAGCTATTTACGACTCACGACCCCTACACGCATAGCACTCATTTGCTGCTTCCGTTTCTCAGACACGAGACATAATCAACCTATCCGTGTAATCGAGATAGAAACATCCTTATCCATACTTATCTAACGATTCCTTTTTAACGACCCATTCTCCCCTTTCCAAACTGTCGTCGATATTTTAGATCCCCTCTCACGTTCACACAATGGCTTCTTCATTCTTTAACCATAACATGCAAGACTACATGCACGCACATCTCAGCCTAGACACACGGTCGTCGTGGGATGATGATGTTTCGTCGATTCTTGATGACAATATCCTAGAAAACAATCTGGATTCGGCATTGGAGTTGTCACCCGTTGAGCAAAGGCGACGAGAGTCTATGATGGAGGGTGCCATATACTCACCATCACGAGACTGGACTGACTATGATCATGACCATGAAATGGGGGGTGCATCTTGCGATGGTCCTTCACCAATAGCATCTGCCAGCTTTGAACACAGCAATGGCACAAACAACCCTTTTATTAAGCTTGAGGCTGCCCAGCAACCATTTTCTCCACACAACGGATGGAACTCACGAGCAATGACATCTGGGTCTGTGACACCTGCAGGCTATGATGCACCATTCACTTCCACTCATTTTGAGGCTTCTTACCTCACCTCCTATGGCACACCCGCTCCAGCAGGCTTCGAGGCTTCTAACATCACTCCCGCGTCCATCTACCAAGCGTCGGTACCGTCGTCACTACCAACATCCGCTCCACAGTCGGAGAGCTCATGGCCACCAGCTTCCATTGCATCCGCCCAATCCAGCGAAGAATCAAGACCACTGACGAAGAGGATGAGGCCACAGAGCCCTGGCCCACGATCACACTCTCCTCTTAACCTCAGGCGCGATGGCATCCGAAAGAAAAATGCCCGTTTCGATATCCCCGCCGAACGAACTCTTCTTAACATCGATACCCTTATTGCACAGTCTGCCGATGACCAGGAAATCAAGGAGCTCAAGCAACAGAAGCGGTTACTCCGAAACCGACAGGCTGCGTAAGTGGAATTTGTTAGAACTAGTTCATAAAAAAGAAGCTGACAATTATCTAGGTTGGACTCTCGACAACGCAAGAAGCAACATACCGAGCGGTTGGAGGAGGAGAAGAAGCTCCACAGCACTATCATTGCCGAACTTGAGGAGAAGCTTACTCTTCTTACTGCCCGGGACGAGGAGTGGAGGAAGAGATTCGAAGAGGTTTCCAACGAGCGAGACTTTGCCAGGCACCAGGTCGATGTTCTCCAGATGGAGAAGGAAGAGATGGTCAAGAACCACACTCTCGAGACTGGTGAGCTCCGCAAGAAGAACAACTTCCTTGAGAACCAGCTACAGAAGATGGAGACCGTTATCGAGCAAAACAACATCTCATCCGGAGGTGCTGGTGGTGCTTACACCGACGAGTTCGCATTTGAGGATATGGAGATGAATGGCTTCTGGGGAGGGCCAACCTTCGGTACTGCCGATCCATTCGACATTCCTCCAGAGACCAAGACTGCTGTTGTCAAGAAGTCCAAGCACGTTGAGTCGCAAGAAGTTAGTGAGGCCGACAAACCCGCTGCTTCTGGCCTCCTTCTAATTCTCCTACTCTGCGGTGCCTTTGTTGCATCCTCTACTTCTCAATCTGGCTCTCTCCCACCTCTCCCTCAACCAATCAAGACCGCCTCGGCCAACATCCTTCAGTCAATCTTCCAGGATGCTGGTGTATCTCAGAACGCGAGGGTTCAGGACCTTGAGGCTTCTATGAGTGAATCATGGACAGACTCCAAGTCTGCTATCCCTCAGCTGGTTGGTTTAGAGTCATCCGTTGCGATGTTGAATGCCCAGCTTGCCGAGTCCTCCCTCGAGGGTGATCACCAGCAGTTCATGCAACTCACTGCCGCTGAGTACAACGAAGTTACTTCGAAGGATTTCGGCCCAGCTAAGGTTGGTTCCATCAGGGGTCGTAAGCATTTGGCGGACGGTCTCGCCTCTCTACAGAGCCACAGTAAGCCAAGCCTTGCTGAGGTATACACCAGATCGCTTCTATGGGATAAAGTTGATGCCGAGGTAGTTCGTCGCTTTGCAGCTTTCGCTCAACGAGCTGCATCAAATCGAGCTGCCGCTGGTGAGGGTGCTGACATGATGGAATAGATCTCTGATGTGGTTGGTATCTCCTAACTTCCCCCTCTTGTATGAAATATCAATACCCTTTCCATTTATACACGAGTATATGCGGTAATGTGGTGGGTGGGGCGAAGACTAGCACGGCGTTTCTTTCTGTCGCTAATTTTCTAGCTTGTTTTATCACCTCCCTTTTCTCCTATATTCTTGCTTTGGTCTGCTTTAGCGATTTCTTTTGTTTTTCGGCGGGTTAAATATTCTTTTTCTAAGTGTGTTGCGAGGTTACGCTCTACACTTGTGTTCTAGGGATCTCGGTGGTGGGGAGTTAATCTTTTATTTCTATTGTATAACGACTCGAGTTCTTCTGTTCTTAGTACACGCTGGGCGGTATTTTTGGGATTGAGTTGAGAACATGGATGATGGATTATGAATTATGACACTGGTATGATATGGGTTGGGACTTGGGATTGGGTTAAGCATGGGTTGGAACGGCGGTACAATATGAGTTGGATGACAGACTGGCATTGGCACAAGGTGGAAATGGGATTTGGTACGATATGATTGGGGGATTTCGTTTGTTTACTTTTTTTCGAGTCGGTTTCCCTTCATGGGTGGCGAGATTACTCCCTCAACTCCTTGAGTCGATTGTTCTTTGCACTGCTTTGCTTTACGTTACTTTCTGTTTATTTTTATTTTTATTGGTCCTAGTTGGCGATGGAGAAGGTCCAGAGGCAGTTCAGTTGGCGCGACAACCGCACTCAATTACGGTCTCACCTTTCATACCCCACTCCAGGATCACAGAGTACATCAAAAGCTACTACTTTTCCTTTGTCGTTTTCCTCCTTTCCCGGGGGTTATCTGTTTTTTTTTGCTCGTTTACGAAGCTACGCGATCCATGATGTTATGACCTAACGGGTTAACGACCGTTTACGAATCTCCTTACTTCAACTTCTTTTATATATTTTTTTTCTCGGATAGTTATCGACTAGTTCTGCGCGCATTATCAATACGACTCGAGTTATATCTATGTGTTTATACTTTGGGGCTACATCTAATATATATAACTTTGTATGGCATGAGCATGAGCATGAAGCGTAGTTTTTTTTCTTCGAGTGAGATGTAAGGGATCGAAATCGGCTGAGGGCTGTATATATGCATGTATAATTGAGGGAAATGCACAACATAGTGTTGCGGCCATTTCTTAAACTCACAACCCCCCCCCCCACCACCCTATGCTCAAGTGGTGGTGTGTCAACCTTGACTGTGTTTCCCCAAGGACGACTCGTCATTTTCACGTCATAATACTACACTTCTGCTTATTTGGGTATGACGTGCATGGGGTGTAGCTCCATCACGTGGTTATCGCATCCTTAAAAATAAATGACCCTAATATCAATATACTACCCACAGGGGCTTAGTGTATCTTGATAGTCTATGTATATCATATGATTATCGTAACATGGTACGAGTACAACGGATGTCATACAGCAAAAACTGGGAATAAGAGCCCTGTCGTGCACGTGCAAGAGTTCACACTGCATATGCCAGTCCCGAATCAGCTGCAGCTCCCCACTGCTTTGAATATTGTTCTGTATACCGTTAGTTTCTACTAGTGTGACCGGGCGCAAAAGTTTCCTGTTTTGGGAACCGCGGGCTTGGCGGCACATGCGGGCATAATCTGGATATACGGAATATGCAGCTCCAATTTATTAATCCTCCCCTCTCCCCCCCCCCCACCCCCCCAGCTCCCATCAGCCTGCACCGCACCACCTGTAGAATATCTACATAATACTCCATATCTACCCACTATACACAGTCGGATGTCAGAACGTTTTGGAAATCTGGTGGAACGTGGCCCCTGCATACATATGTCCCGTACACCACTCAGATTATGCCTGCATATGCCACTGCTCTAAAATTAGAGGTGTGGAAATCTGTACTTGGATTAAGCTTAAGATGTTCTGATACCGATATATCTATATCATCTCGGTACCGTCTCGTCTCGAATTGAGCTCATCTCAGGGACATTTGGGATAAGCGAATTGCTAGCACTTCGGGTATAAGTACCTATATTGATATTGATTTGTATGTACTGTACAGTATGTACCCATCGAGCCGTCTCTACCTACACATTCCGTCAAGCAGCAGAGAATTACATTCACGCACGTGCACGCGCAGCTTATCACGGAAGCTGACCCTGGAAATCTACTCCGTAATTAAATATATCCAAAGACAATTACAATACATATACTAGTATATAGTAGTGAATAATAATATTGCGCATGTCTCTAAAAGGCTCCCTTCGGTATAGACCCCCCCAAAAAAAGATTGTGCATGTATTGCATGTATTGCATGCATATCATCATTATGACCATCGCCGGCCCTGACAACCATCTGAGCTCATCCAATCCAACA
>Ga0307514_10001851_pt1 | contig 23402 bp, 24 predicted proteins | sample 16_EM_MG_FD_203088 | JGI IMG/M metagenome (GOLD analysis project Ga0307514, IMG submission 203088) | Populus trichocarpa ectomycorrhiza microbial communities from riparian zone in the Pacific Northwest, United States - 16_EM | ecosystem: Host-associated > Plants > Roots > Unclassified | place...
TTCCATGGACCGAGGACTGGTGGAATCGCTCCGAAGCGCTTCCAAGCGCTTGGAATATGTGACAGTCCCATCAAAGCGGTTCGGTTGTACACAATCGCAACAAAGCTGACTCCAGGTTTTCCTGATGCGAACGCAATGGACCTCGCTCACGATCTCCACCAGTACTGGCTGGATCGGTTCAATAAGCAACTCCCAGACGGAGGCGCCAAGAAACCTAAAAAGGGAGAAGCTGTGGAACTGCTTAAGCACGAGCTGTCCTGGCAGCCAATCGAAATCCCACCCTACGAGGAGCCCGAGGACGAATACCTGTTTCGCGACTTGGTGGTCATTCATGACAATAACTTGGGCTGGTTCGAGCCAACCGAGAATCTTGTGGTTGAGATGATTAGGAGGTACAACGAACTCGACTGGACCACTTAGACATATCCCGATCGAACATCATCTCTCATGGTATATGTTATCCATCCCCACGTTTTACTATACCAATAATCTTGAAACGATACGGTAAGACGGGCCGCGTTCGATTGGACAAAATATCACCTTATCGAGAACACTGTACGGCGAGTGGAGAGTGAGCCGTCGATATTTATTCCGCAAATCCACAACGACGAGGACGACAATACGGTCATTACGGTAAAGCGAGGACCCAAAATTCCGTGGACGGTGAAGGCAACAGAGCAACACCTCTTGCCGCCTTGTTGTAGGAGCACCTCCAACGAACTTCGGACCCCCCCCCCCCGAACCAGATGCCAGAAGTCTATTGTAGGGCCCCACCTCTCGAAGTCGGATTATACCTATCATGAATCAACAAGTCCTAAACATTTAAAACGCCAAACGCAGTCAACACCAAACTCAACCGACATCAGCGAAGGAACGAGAGCATGAGAACTTGCCTCAGTGTGGAAGGCCAATTATTGAACGCTCTGAGGATCAGAGGCCAATGGCTAATATCATCGCGCTCTTCAAGTGGAAGTGCCGGATCTGTGAGCGGCCCGAGGAGGGAGCGAGCCCCAGGTGCCAAAGACCTATCCACAGAAAATGAAGAATCCGGGTCAATATTATACCCTTCACAGACTATCGAAAAACGTGACGCGTACCCACTAGCGGTCTTCAAACTCTGCCCTTTCAACACAAACAACCTCAGACAATAATCCCACTTCCCCAACATCGCATCCACGATAACCTGCGGCAACACGTTCGCCCCCACCATCGGATGTCTTCGCTTCCAGGCCTCCCCCGCTTTTGTAACCTTGGAGATGGACGGGTGGAAGTGCTCCTCGTAGGGATGGCGCTGCAAAAACCGGGAAAAAAGTGATCGGCGCCACTCTGAATTCGAACATCTTCGGCCACAATCTTCATGTCGGACGATCCAGAAGTGAACCCCTATGAATTGCTCAGTCTCTCTACCGATGCAAACGACCAAGACATCCGCACTGCCTATCGAAAGCTCTCCTTGAAGGTACATCCAGACAGAGTACGTGTGGCCCGTTCTTTCTACCCCCGATCTCGTTCATCACGTTACCTCGAAAGAATAGGAATAACCCAGAGGCAGGTCTGTCGCTCTAAAACTCGTCCTTGTCAAAAATCGGTTCGGCTGCTGATGTATGCATTCCGATACAGGACGAAAGTTCCATGAACTTACTCAGGCTTATGAACTCTTGCTCGACCCGTTACGGCGGATGGCCCTGGATGCCAAGCAAAGGCTGAAAGAAGCCCAAAAACTCCGATATGCCGCCGCGAACGACAAGCGGAAACATATGCTGGATGAGTTGGAACAACGCGAACGCGAGTTTAAGAAGGCCAGGGTCGAGCAGCAGAAGAAGCGACAAGAGGTCTACCGGGAAAATGAATATTTGATGGAACAGGGAAGACGCCTGCGCGAACAAAAGGAGAAGGAGATACAACGACGAGAGGAGGAGGCGAGGAAAGCAGCTGAACCTCCATTGGATGAGCCACCGTCGTTAGGTGTGTGTGAACGGATCCCATCACTCGTTCGGAGTACCCGCTAATCTACCGCCATCTAGGCCCTCTCGATACAACAGTCCGACTCAGATACTCAGCCACGAGTCTACCTCACCTGACCACTTCGGAATCCCTCGCGGCCCTTTTGGAACCATTTGGTAAGACCGATACCGATTCGATTGTGCTTTCAATCAAAACCAAGGTCTCGAAAAAGAAATCCACCTCGAACGAAGTGAAGCTCGGAACAGCGCTCGTCCCATTCAAACGAATCGGGGATGCATTTGCTGCTGTGTGTGCAAGTGAGATCAAGGAACGTGGATTGGAGGGTGTCCAGATCTCCTGGGCGGGTAACAGTAGGGGGGAACCCGAGCTGATAAGTTGGCTGAAAAGACACGGAAAATTGGGAGTCCCTTCAGAAACTGCAAAGGAGCAGAAACCGTCGACGTCGAGCGCCCGTTTGGTGAGCTTCCCTGTCAATTGTTTCGACTTGTCTGACACTTGATACAAGGACACACCCTCGTCGGTTCCAACGCCTAATGTAATACCCGGACTAGATTATGAGTCGCTCACACTCATGAGGATGCGAGAGGCCGAGCGGGCGAGGCTTGAACGCGAGATTCTGGAACAGGAGGCCGCGGAAGGATAAAAACTGCCCGCTTTCCCCTGTATATCTGGTTTCCTGTGCCTCGTATCGTCATTTACACACCAACGGAAGTTTCGTTGTAACAAATTTGCTGCCAAGTATTTGCTCCCCCGCGTTGACTTGGATGGAACGAAATTGTCAACAGCTTGGAGGTCACGCTTCCAATATACTGCCACCGTTCATCAGACAACCTTGCCGACGCTTATGCCCTTCTACTTTCGGTTGAACACCATATCGTGTGTGCAGAGCGTGCCCATACATTTCACTCTTCGTTGTGCTCGTCATCATCATGACTGGTCTGTCAGATTTGGTCGTATTTTTCATTGGAAAACTCTATGGAAAGATCCAAGAGCACGCGCCTTTGTCGACAATCATCCTAGGCCTGGTATGTTGCGCACTTACCCTTCCTCCAAATTATTCCTAACACTCACGTACGTTCGATTTTACTTATTCTTTACAGCTCATGCACAGATTCTTCCAGAAATACGAACCGCAATCACCAGGAGTCTGCGCGTTTCTTCTATTCATCGTGCCAGCTGTTGTGTCGGGCGTCTTCAAACAAGGCGCATCATTAATCTTGGGACCGCTCCTCCGAACGTACGCCGTATTCCACGCGACGTTGATTTCGTCCATTGTTTTATACCGCCTATCGCCGTTCCATCCGTTAGCGAGATACCCTGGTCCTGTGTTGGCCAGAACATCCAAATTGTGGTTTGTTAGTATTCGGTGCGCGCGGGATGGGAGCGCCCAAGATTGATGCCTCCTTTCCTTCAGGCGCGTTTAGGTTGGGAAGGAAAGCAGCACGTTCATTATCGGAACCTTCACAATAAGTATGGCAGCGTCGTTCGTGTTGGTAGGTGATGTTCCTAAAATGAGCGAGACTGCCTTGACCTGAACCATGACAGGACCTAACGAGATCATGGTCAACGACGCTTCCATCATTGTTCTACTCCTTGGTCGAGGAGGTTGGGGCAAAGGAGCATGTAGGTGAATGATTTTGGGTGTAGTCAGCTCGTTTTCCTAACACACCACAGGTTGGTCCGCCAGATCGTTACACACACCGGTAGTTTCCGTAGACTCGAGTTGGGACCATCCTGAGCATGCCCGAAGGCGCGGGGCTTGGACGAGAGGGTTCAGCCCAGTCGCACTGAAGGATTACGAGGAGATTGTCAACAGACGCGTGGTGCAGCTGATAGAAACCCTTTCGACTCGGGAGTCTGTGGACCTCGCGCGATTGTTTGGTTGCTTTTCGTACGTTGGGTTTCATCTGAGCACCAGAGGTCTCGCTAAAGCCGCGGTCTAGACACGACGTGATGAACGATATAGCGTTCGTACTTGTTATCCGCGTGAGAGCTCGTGCGCTGATACTTGATCACTTCCTCCGTTGTAGCTTCGGCAGCGGGTCTGAAATGCTCCGTAACGGTGACCTAACTGGCCACTGGGCATCGACTGAGGCAAAGATGAAGTGCGCTGTTCGTTCCTTGCCGCCGGATCTACATTCCTGCTAAACATATTCTAACCTTCCACAGGATGATCACTCTCCTTGGGCACATCCCATGGCTAGCTGGATTCCTCGTATTAGTGCCCGCCGTTGCGAAAGAGTTGAACAACTGGAGGCAAACTTGTTTTGACAATGCCACTGCAAGGAAGGAGAAAGGCACGAAAGAAAAGGATCTGTTCTATCATCTGGTATTGAACGTTCACCTGTCCTTTCGTCGTCGGAGTTTAGGGCTGACTGTTTCGCCTTCACAGTCGGATGAAGTCGGTTCTGAAAAGGAGAGGACGCCGTTCGATATTGTGGCCAGTGATGTTGACCTCGCCGCATTCGTGGGGTCTGGTACCTTGAAGACGGCTCTGTCCTCCCTACTTTATTACCTCCTCTGCAACCAAGAGAAGCTCGTTAAATTACGAGAGGAAATCAACCGTTTCTACCCCCCTGGAGAATCGCTATCAAGCAATTACTTTCATAAGATGGGTTATCTGGATGCGTGTATTAATGAGGCGCTTCGACTTTCGCCTCCTGTTCCGAGCGTAACGCAGAGGGATGTGGGGCTGGACCCTAACCTTTCCAAAGGAAGGACTTTCGGATCTTAGTGCGTTCTCTAATCACTGTCGGATCTCCAATATTAACAGCTAGGGCTCAGTTATTTCCCAGAAGGAACGGCTATCTCGATCCATCCCTTTGCCATCCACCGGGATCCACGGAACTTCGGCCCGTTTACGGACGAGTTCTGGCCAGAGCGGTGGCTTGTTGCCCAGGGTTCTATGGAGATCCCAATCTCGACTCCGAAGGCGGATTTCGTGCATAATTCTACTGCCTTTATACCATTTTCTTACGGTAAATGCCCTTGGCGTGGGATTGGATCAAGTTTTTGATGTATGCTTTGTGTAGGGCCTGCCGGCTGTGCCGGGGAACCACTGGCGATGCTTGGTGGGTGACAAGAATACTTAAAAGTATCCGTGTGCTGTGCGATGCTGACTTTGCATCGCTCTAGTGCTTCGAATGACGACTGTTGGCATTCTCCGGAATCTTGACGTTCGGTTTGAAGATTGGTATGGAAGGACGTGGGAGGACGATTGGAAGGATCAATCCGTGCTTATGATTGGTGAACTCCCGGTTGTGTTTTCGAATAGAAAATAAGTGATTGTGGATTCGTGTTGTCGTATTGCTGTTGCGTTACTACGATGCGTACCTTGATTAGCGGTTATTCCCGGGTGAGCGGGAGAGGTACACCGGAGTTCGGCGTCCGCAGAGCAGCGGTCGGAACTCTGCAGTGTAGCAGCACGCGCGCTTGGAATTTAAATATTTATCCCTCGTTTCCCATATCAGTATTTACACGACTGCGAGCTGCTGCGACTCATTCGCCGTATATTTCTCAGACGGCCATACGGACGATCAGATCGGATGGGCCAGCGCCAGTGCCGCCGATGAATGGAGTCAGCGCCTTGCCAGCACCCTCGCCTTGAGACGTCATAGCGTGTGTGGGAGGCGTGGCTACACTCTTCCCCACCGCCCATCGCTTTCGCTGTTATGACTGGCCTTGCGGATCTGGTCGTGTTGCTCGCCGTAAACCTCTACGGGAAGATCCAGGAACATGAGCCTCTGCCTACAATCATACTAGCATTGGTGACACCTGCAGACTTGTATCTAACTCACGGCGGGTCCTAACCGACGCCCTTTTAACCTCTCTCCACAGCTTGTGCACCGATTTTTCCAGAAGTTTGAACCACAATCACCAGGGGTCTGCGCATTTCTCCTTCTTATCGTGCCAGTTGTGGTATCAGGCGTCTTCGTGCAAGGTGCTTCATCCGTCTTGGGTCCCCTCTTTCGCACGTACGCCGTGTTTCACACGTCTTTGATCTTGTCGGTCATTTTCTACCGGTTGTCGCCCTTCCATCCATTGGCGAAATACCCTGGACCTGCGTTGGCCAAAGTATCTAAACTTTGGTTTGTGAGTATTCATGGGCGTATGATCAAACACTTGATGTTGATGACTCATCGGTTCAAGGCGCATCTGGGTTGGCAAGGAAAACAGCATGTTTATTATAGGAACCTTCACAAGAAGTATGGAGATGTCGTTCGTGTGGGTACGTCAAGTTTTACCTTGGGGGTCCGAATTTGTTGATCCCAAGTACTATATCAGGACCGAACGAGATAATGCTGAATGACGTTTCGGCGATTGCGCCACTCCTAGGGCCAGGAGGTTGGGGCAAAGGAACTTGTATGTACCATCGATAGGAGAGGATTTTTCTCTCCTACTGACGGTTCACATGCAGACTGGCATGCAAGAGCATTGCACGCTCCGGTGGTCGCTCTAGCCGCCGTGAATGATCATGCTGAACACGCACGGAGGCGGAGAACGTGGACAAGGGGGTTCAGTCCGGCTGCGCTGAAAGACTACGAGGAGATTGTCAACAAGAGAGTCGTTCAACTCACCGAAGCGCTTTCTGCTCGCAAGTCTGTGGACCTTACTCGTGTACTTGGTCACTTTTCGTGAGTATCCTCTCCAATACCTCGTTGTGCGTACTCTCTAATCGATCAACTAAGCCACGATGTAATGAATGATATGGCGTTTGGCGGCGGTTTGGAAATGCTCCGTGACGGGGACATGACAGGCCACTGGGCCTTGGTTGAATCAGGAATGAAGTATCAAAATCCCTTTCCATCTGGATACCGGCGTGGCGCTGAATGTTTTCTTAGAATATTCAATCTAATCGGACACATTCCGTGGTTTGCACGATTCATCGTGCTGATTCCTGGGAGTACAAATGACCTGGATAGCATGAGAACAGCTTGTTTCGAACGGGCCCTTGCACGGAAAAAGAAAGGGGCCAAGCAGAAAGATCTGTTCTATTATCTCGTAAGTGTAGAACACCCTCTTGTTCCCTTATCAGTTGAGGTTCTGACCTGGAGGTGTCGCCTTCACAGTCCGATGAAGTCGGTGCAGAGAAAGAAGAAATACCGTTTGACATTGTCATTAACGATGGTGACCTTGTCGTCATTGCTGGATCCGATACTACAAAGATGGCCCTCGCTTCCCTCTTCTTTTACCTTCTCTCCAACCCGGAAAAGCTAGCTAAGCTGAGAGAGGAAATCGACCGCTTCTACCCTCCCGAAGAACTGTTGTCGAGCAAACACTTTCAAAATATGAGCTACCTAGATGCGTGTATCAATGAGACCCTTCGCCTTTCGCCCGCGGTTCCGAGTGGGTCGCAGAGGGATGTGGGACCGAATCCTGATCCGTCGAAAGGGAAAACATTTGGTCCTTAGTACGCCAGGGCACTCCAGGTGTTTTGTCATGATTTCGTACTGACTGGTATGAACTAGCTATTTCCCGGAGGGTACGGCCGTGTCGATACACACTCTCACGCTGCATCGGGACCCCAGAAACTTTAGTCCTTTCACCGATGAGTTCTGGCCCGAGCGATGGCTAATCGTTCAGGGTTCAATGGGACTCCCGAGCTCCATATCGAAGGAAGAGTTCGTGCATAATGCTACTGCATTCATCCCGTTCTCCTACGGTAAGCCTCCTCGCTGCTTTGAAATTGGTGGAAAGCCCTTGATGCATGTCTGCCCTACGCAGGTCCTGCCAATTGCATTGGGAAGCCGTTGGCAATCCTTGGTAAGCGATCCATCCAACAGTGATGCTAGATCCATTCTGAGAGAACCATGCCCTAGAACTTCGCATGGCGATCGTGAGCATCCTCCGAGATCTGGACGTCCGGTTCGAGGACGGGTATGCGAGAACGTGGGAGGATGATTGGCACGATCAGTTCCTACTCGTGCCTGGCGAACTCCCGGTTGTTTTTTCTAACAGACGGTAAGGCGATCGTGACTCGGCGCTTTGTGTTGTTTTGTTGTACAATGTATCGCGAGAGTGTCCACCCTATGCACGGTTTTTATGGACGGCTATGGATGATGCTCCGGCCTTGTGTTTCAATCGGCGTCAAAAGAAGGGGGTGGTCGCTCTTTCCATGGCTACGGTTTGTCGGAAGGTTGCGTGTCTGCACTGTGGAATACAAGTTTCACGCTATTCGTTTATGACCACCGTGTTACCTTGTCGATAATCGAGCCATCTGTGGATACCTTGTGCTCCAACGGGAGATCAGAGCGATCAACCAAGATCCGTGCTGAATCACTCTGAGTCTAAAAAAGGGGGGCTCTCATCGATTCTGCCACCTTTGTCGAAACACCGTGACGGAGAGGGTCCTTTCGAAATTCGAGCCGGGTTACCGGGATGATGCGCTCACATTTGGCGCCGAAAATGCGTGCACCGGGATCGGCCGTGGACCCTCTTACATCCAAACCAGAAGCATACCACTCCGACGAAATTCATGGTCAGATCCACGGTCTTGTGCAGACGTTCCAAATTTCCTCATCTTGGTTTTTGTGTATGTTACGTGTAGGGTGGAGGCGCAAGATATCCGTATCCGAAAGCAGTTTGGTCGCCAGCTGGTTCGTTATAGGTTCCTCTCTTGTCCTCCCCCGATTGTCCCCCAGTTTCCGAGGCACGCTTTGACCGGTACTTGAAATCTTGGGCTGATACCTTTTCAGGCGGCTGGTGGACTCGACCTTCCAATTGGAAAGCTAATACGGCCATCGCTTTCGCCGGGATCATCGGCGCGACCTATGGTGTTTGGAGCTTAAGCGCTGATAAGGAGGTACGGGTCCGATTTTCTCTTTCCTCCCCCTCTGTTCGCGCTCCTGCACTTGGTTCTAGCCCATACACGGCTATTGCGTTTGGATCTTTCTTCCGTCCCTTTCTTTTCGGTGAAAACTAACGTCATAAATCGTATTCCAGTGGCGTTACATCCAACCAGACCGCCAAATACCGTCGATGAAGGTGAGCGTGTACCCTGTTTCACTTTGTTTTTTTCCCTTGCTCTCACTTCTCTGTTTGGCGCTCGGGCCCGGAGCTAACATATTTCCGGACGATTTTCTAGTGGGCCAAGCAGTACAAAGACCACGACGAAACGTCTTCATAGGCATAGCCTTACTCCGCGTCATTTTTACCATGTTGTTCGCTTCATCACGGCGTGTGCTCTCGTATAGTTCTTTTCTAATAAACAAACCTAGACCGCACCATAGTCTTTTGCCGCACGGGTGTACCGATATACGTCACACGTTTTCTCCGTTTACGGTAAGTGAAGGGCGGACCTCCGTCCGTGCTCCCATGCACCTACGGTCCATAACGTATCCTGGGGCCGTGTTTGCAATTCCACTTTTTCTGAGGGGGTGGGTTTGAGCCTCGATGATTCTGATGGTGACAAGCACGTTGTGCCCGTGGGCCTTTGGCCTCTCCCCCGAAATTACTTACACACAACCGAAGATCTTCATACCCGATCGACCACAATCCAAGACCGTCGAGAAGGCCATTCCTCGCCTCATTCGCTGGCCATGGCGGCGATTCCTATATTCGTATGTTGGACGCACCTATGTGCCTTTCATCCTGAGTCATTCTGGCAAGTACCAGGTCAGGAGGGTGGTGCCATGGCTCGCTTTCGTGGCTCCTGAGAACCTGGTACGAGACCAACCAAGCCACCCGGTGGCCTTTGAGTTTTGTAGTTTTCTCGTTATCGAATCTCCATGGCTTCCACCGGATTCCGGATATAAAGACCTGTGCTGCGTTTTCATGTTTCTCTCGTCTCTCTTTCCCTCCCACTCCTACGCCCTCTTTCCTAGCTTGTCTATTCCCAACCTCCTCCCCCCCCCCGGCTGTAACCAAAAATGTCGCACGGGTATTCCCAAATGCCCAGCACTTCTTTCATCTCCGTAAGTTGAATGCATCACTTCTCACAAACCGTAATTCCAGCTAATCTGACGGTCTTTAGAAATACCCTACCCGTATGTACCAGGACTCCAATCACCTCCCTCTGCAACCTTTTGGCGGTCCCGGGCAGGCCATCTTCGTTCCCTTCAACGTTCCTGGTTCTCTGCCTGCGAACGATGTCGAGGGAACGGACGAAGAAGAGGAGGGGGAGGATGAAGGATACACGGAAGGAGAGCAAGAAGGGGACGAAGTCGAATCTGAGTCGGGCTGGTCCGAAACCGATTCCTGTCGGTCTACTTCCGTCACTACTGTCGGCACCGTCGCCTCAGTGATCTCGGAAGATGACGACGATATGAGTTGGGTCAACGACCCGACTTTAAACCTGGGAGAATTGGAACAGCTTAGGGGTTCCTTTTTATCTGAGCTGGAGGTGCCTTCGGCGTGGCTCATCCAGAGAGTAGCGCGGATGACGGATGCGAGCGGAAAATTCGGAGCTCTAGAAGTGGTCAGGAATTGGCACGGGATCGTCGCTGAATATACCGTCACTCCCGCAGGAGAGCCGCTTCGTCTTCCACGAGTGGCCCGGTCTGCAAACTCTCCATTCTACAGGACGTGGGAGGAGGTAAACATGCTCGGTGGTGCAGCTCGAGAATCATGTTTCGGGAGGGGCGTAGGCGAGGTGTACAAGCAGGTCGCGAGGGTGTCGATTGACTTCCTCATCCCAGGAGCAAGGATCGACGGTCTTTCTGCGGGTGATAGGAAGAGGATTTACACTGTCGCGTTGAACGTTTCGGCGGTCGACCAACAGAGGGCGCAGGGATTGTTGTGGGTGATGGATAGAGAGTATAATCACGCTCGTAGGAACGGTGGACGTGAGTGGGCGAACAGTCATGCGGAGGAGTTCATGGTTTACACGGTTTTGTATCCTCCACCCATCCATGTGTTCCACCATTGATGCCCAGTGTTTCCTTCTCTATAAAAGTATCCTCCCTTTCTCTATACCCTACCCAGAACCCTTCCCTACCGTCTTCTGCCCATCTTTCACTCTCCCTTCCCTTACTGCTCATCCTTCAAGTGAATTCTTGGTTTCTCCATTTCGTTCCCCTTCACTCTTTTGTTTTTTATGTAATCCCGGATTGTGGCCAATCCTCCATTCGCTATATATTGTAAAGTATAATTCCCGTGTATCTATAGAGAAGTTAGACGTAATACAGCGCGGGAGCGGGCATCCCGGCGGTTACGGATAAGAGGTATCCTCATCCTCCTCTCCTTCGGAAGAATCTCGGTCTGAGTCCTGGATAGTCATCATATCGTTCAAACTAACAAAGTTCAGTTCGAGGTCTGACAAAATGACACTTTGAGCGACCACACACCAGTGAACGAATGGTCGCATGACCACGACTACCTCCTTGAGTTTCTCAATAAAGTCTGGACTGAGGACTACTTCGTCTGTGATCCTAGTTTGCACAATAAGCACGTCAGGGACGATCTGTTGGTTTTGAGACTCGTCACTCCACCTATGAACGACCGCGAAAGATCTACATCTTAGAAGATCAATGTCCCTGATTTAAGCCTCTGTGTTGAGAAGTCTACCCGCAGCCGGAACGTTTCAAAGCGGGACTAACGGGTGATTTTTATCCACTCCTATCGGAGCAACCTTCAGTTCATCCTCCCCGCCAAATATATTTCTCCTCTGCCCTTGCGGATGCGGTCTAGCCTCACCAACAAGGTTTGTGAACTCTGTGGATGAAATGATTTGACGGAATCGAGCAGATGATCTCTGGAGGTTGTTCCTGCCAAAACGACATAAGTGGTATGCTACGGGGGAGTGGGGAGTGCGGGCGGAACATTACCTTATGGTCTGTAGCTCGTTCTTACCGGGGCACCAAGCGCCGGCGGCGAGAAGGCTCCCGTTGTCGGGTTTAACTGAATGATCATCGATCAAAGGCAAAGAGACGTAAGGGACAAAAAGAGGCACAGATTGTGTAGAAAAATACTTGCTGGATCTGGGATCGTGATGCGGAACAGGTCAGTTCACACCAGGCACCGAATGATGTGCAACCTACATGTGATCTGCACGCTGTCAGCGAGAGTGAATAAGGGGGAGACAGGATATGGGGACGCACAATGGGCGAAGATGCCTTTTCGACCGCTCCGGGAAAAGGAGGCGGAAAAGTTTGTCTTGTATGGAGTCTTGTCGTTGCTGAACCGGATCTTGGATGGAAGACGATGACGCATCAAAATACGTAGTGCGGATGGGTCTGGTCCGGCCGGTCCACTCACATCCCGGTATATCCGATGGATTACGTCTTTCGGGGGCAAATGTGGTATCTGCGGGTCTGATTCGGCGATGTGGTCAGTGAACACTTCGATGAAGGCCTTCCATTCCTTCTCGGCTTGTCGAAACACCGGTTCTAGGGCAGGTATCTTCCTATCAGAGATGGACATTGGGAGGGAAGACGGGGGACACCACGTGTACCATTCAATTTGAACCTGGAAACACCGATGAGCAGGACGGAATGTAATTAACCAAGATGAGAACCAACCACCCCCGATCGTTGCATTCAGGTTTCTTGAGTTGGCTCAGAAAGTCGAACGTGTTCCGAGAAATCCGACCAGGGGGAACTGTGTAGAGCACCACATTGAGCCGAACTCCCCGTCACGGTGGAATGTTTGTCACCCACCTTGGCCAGTCTTGGGCGCACGGACAATCTTCCCAACGACCTCTTGCCCTTCCTTCAACTCTAAATCGCTCTCTTCATCCTCCGACCTAGCCTTCTTTCTCCGCTTTTCGGGTTTCTTCAGATTCTTCTTTCTCTTCCGCTTTGTCTCCGCCTTTGTCCCCCCTTTCACCGTGCACGCGCCATCATGGTCCAGATTGTCGCTGTCTAACGCCTGGACTTCGTCTTCAGAGAGGCTTGCGTTAAGGCCTTCGTCTTCCGATTCCTGGATGTCGCGTCGCTTTCTCTTCTGCACACTGGCTGTCGGTCTTGCGCGCGACTTGGGAGGCATGAAGGGAAGAGGAGTAGTGATTAATGTATTAATAATGGAGTTTGCACGCGTGACGTGGGGAATGTTTGATGTGACCATCCGTGACGCGTTTACCGCAAGTTTCCTCGGATCGGCCACCGAAGAAATTACAAAAAAAAAGTGGGTGGGAGCTCGGAAAACAAACCGTCCGCTTTTCTCCCTCCAACTCCCAGCCAGAGTCAAAGTCGATGAGCTCTTACGGTCAACACGCCACCTCCACCTCTTTCCAGCAGGACTCGGCGTTGGTCGCTCAGTATGCCTCGTACGACCATCCTGACCTCAGGAATCCCCGCTCCCTCCACCCATCCGACATAACTGAAGAAATTGCCGCCTGGAATGATATCCCTCACGAACCAAGACCAAAGAGACTGACAATTGGACGACCCATGTACAAGTCAGAACCTAACTCCTCTGCTAACGAGCGTTCCCCCCTCCTTCTCAAACCCACTGTCTCGCGAATCAACGAGAGCGACGATGGTGCGGGTCATCCTTTTGATTACAGAACCGTATTTTTCAACGAAGCAAAGACTCTTGCATCTTATACTCTTCCCGTTTTTGGGTGCGCACATCTTCTTTCCTTTCCAGAATTGTCCAGTCTCATCCTCATTCCGTCCTATTCGTAGAACCCATCTTTTGGAGGTACGATAGCTTATCAGTCCCGTTATCTGCTGACACGTTCGTCCTAACAATCTTCGTTAGTACTCACTCCTCATCGCTGGCACAATCTCCATTGGTCACCTCTCCACTAAAGCTCTCGCTGCAGTAACCCTTGGGACCATGACCGCCAGTGTCACTGGCTTTAGCATCATGCAGGGTTTCCTTACCAGCCTTGATACCCTCCTCCCAAGTGCCTGGACCTCATCCAATCCGCAGTTGGTTGGACTGTGGTGTCAACGCGTGGGCAAGTGTTCCCTGAGTCGACCGCGGTGTTCCATCACGGACTGACAATTCATTCTGTGCAGCTGTTGTCCTCTTCGTTTTGCTTTTCGTGAGTCTTGCGTATCACCTGTGCATCCGTACCGCAGCTGATCGTCATATCCAAGCCTATAAGTGCTGTCTGGTTCTGGTCCGAGTCCATCTTGTTGGCTCTCAAGCAAGACCCCGAAGTCGCACATTATGCCGCAACTTACCTTAGATGGCTACTCCTAGGGCTACCCGCGTACTGTGTCAATAACATTGCCAGGAGGTATTTCCAGTCCCAGGGCTTGTTTACCGCACCCACTCGTATCATTATTCTCGTTGCTCCCATTAACCTCGTACTGAATTATCTTTTGGGTACGCTCCTGTTCTCGTTAACTCCGTCACAAAACTTGGCTGAACCAGTCGTTATCGGAAAGTATGGCCTTTTGGATTAGGTTTCATCGGTGCACCCATTGCAACGGCGATCTCCTTCAACCTTATTTCTATCTTTTCTATCGTCTATGGTGTTTTTTTTGTCCCACGAACCGCATGGTCCCCTATCTCTTCTAAGGCGTTCACCCAGATCCCGTTGATTATGAGGCTCGGACTGGCCGGTGTCTGCCAAATCGGGTCTGAATGGTGGTCTTGGGAACTACTTGGATGTACGCGATATCTGTCCCAGGCTACAGTTTTCGATGCTAATCTTTGCGTTCAGTGGCCGCTAGTTTGTTGGGTCCAGCCGTCTTGGCTGCTCAGTCTGTCCTTCTCGTTTCCGCTTCGACCACCTTCCAGGCGCCGTACGCTTTAAGCATTGCCTCGGCCGTTCGTGTCGGAAACTTGTTGGGGAGTTCCAATCCCAAGCGTGCAGCCATTGCTACCCACGCTTCGTTTTTCATTGCCCTTTTTATCGCTATGGCGTGGAGGTGCTGATTTCTTTTACCCCTATGACCGACGATTTGACCCCAGCTAACTTGTGTATGCAGCACCATGTTCTTGGTTTTCAGGAATCAATGGGGCAAACTTTTCAATGATGATCCCGGTATGGCCTTTTCTCTCTCGCCCCGTTGTTGAGACGCTGAGTCAGGCCCAGAGGTGATCCGTCTCGTCGCTTCCATCCTGCCACTGGTCTCTCTGTTCCAGTTCATGGATGGGTTGTCCGCCATTGCCTCCGGCCTCATGCGCGCTCAGGGCCGACAGGCAACCGGTGCCATACTTAACCTTGTGTAAGTTCTCAGCTAGACCTCATTCGATAAATCTCACACGCGACTTTCCATGTTCTAGTTCCTACTATATTATTGGCATTCCGCTGGGCATGTACCTCGCCTTCAAACAGGACTTGGAACTTTGGGGTCTTTGGATCGGTCTCACGGTCGCTTTGGTATTCTCCGGCGTCGTTGGTAGTTTGACCGTCCTTAGGGCAGATTGGGACTACGAGGTGACAAAGGTGATGGATAGGTTGGAGGGTGACAGCAGTCTCGGTAATAACGACGAAAGTGCGTGAGATCGTCTTGCAGTCACCCGCTTCCGAATTTGCCTTGGGTCATGAACTTTATTTGATTTAAATAATCCCGCATGCATTGCACTTATTACGCCGAGTTGATCAATAGTCTCAGAGCTTTCTACCATGTATACCCGGTACCGTCAAATCGACAATAAACTGACGTTCCCTTATGGAAGGACCCCCGATATAGGTGGTCTGTGAGGAAAGTGCGGAAACAAAATTTAAGGGATCTCGCGAAAATGTTCGGGCCGACCTCTCCCAGAAATTTCCGGACAAAATCGCACTTTTCCCTGCCGTTCAGGCCCAATACCCTAGGCGCCCAAAAACATCGTGAGGATCGGCCCAAATTTCTTCGGACCAGACTGACATGGCTAAGTCACAATTTGTACGGATGGGCCAACGAGCCTCACTCACCCAGTATATTCGGGGGAGACGCCATGCCTCTTCCATTTTTCCTTCGGGAGGCGCGTAAAGACCTTGTGATTTTTTATTTCGTAAGGGCTCGGTCGCACGACGGACGTCCCAATGGGTGATGGTCTCCGCCTTCGGTCGATCAACGTAATAACCATTCAACGTAATGATATGACTGGTAAGTCGCGTCGGAAGTCGTGTACAATGGGAACATGTATGCGTCGTTGTCGTATTACTTGTGAAAGCGATGCGAAGGGGGTTATCACGGTGGGTCGGTGGGTGATAACCAATTGCAAACTACTGTAAGTGTCAATCCAACCAACCTGGCGGAGGGGTTGTTGATGACAAAAAAAATAGGTCTGATGACAGCGGCGGGGGGTCAGATGACGATGACAGCTGGACCCAATGTACAGCGAACCCAATAAGGTAGCATCGCCGAACCGAGCTCTACTAGCGATCTGTTCTGGCCCAGATCAGTCCTCAACACAAAGATTGTGCGTCTCGGATGACCTCGAGCTCAAAAATTGGTGACATCGAATTGAGGTTGGCGGCGGACCCTCCGGTGACGATGAAAATTGAGGCGCTTGATTACGATGACCAACCAGGTTGGTCCGAATGATACAGTGATACAACCAGCGGGGGAAGAGGATACCGGGGGGGAGAAAAAGGTGGAAGTACCCAGAGTCCGTGAATGCCGGTACTTAGTGATAAAAACACGTTATGGGGCAGGTGGATTGGTGGGTAGCAATTCATAGAGCGGCCATGAAAAAGGCGGAGAGGGGGGGAGGGGTCGATAAACTAGTAAATTAACTATGCAAAAAAATGATTCCATGGGGGGAAAAACGACGGACGGCGGTTTCAAAACACAGCATGGTGCACGAGCAAGATCGACGGCGGGAGAGGGAAATTTATGAGGGGGTGGATTCAAATTTGTCGACAGTTCACAGCCTGCCGGAAGGGTGTCGAACTTGATCAGTCTCACAGCATACTTGGGGTACCAGAAGCCAAGTCTGCAACTTCCCTCGCCGTCTGCCCTTGGTAGTAGATCTGGACTGATCCTCCCTCTCTCTCAATTCAAAGGGATATGCGGCAACCGTAGTAACACAGGTGTGAGGACACGAGCCCTTCCTACACTCATCTCGTTTCGACACGTTCAAATCTCCATTAAAACATTGACCTAGCCATGTTGGCCCACGATGGGTCTGTCCTCAACCCCGGGTGCTCAAACTGATGTAACTCGCACCTCATATACACGCAATAGCCACACATTCACTCGCCACCATCCAAACCAGTCCTGCTGTCATGCTCCCCCATTCCACTTGTCGAAAAATGTGGGACGGACGGGCCGGTGGCCGAGGGGGATCATTTCCCACGGTAGCTCCTTCTCCTGGATATATTTTGATGGTTACCAGACGCCGGAGGTGACGAGGGAACGGGATAGAAAGCGATCCTCTCACAGATCAACTTGGAGAACATCGCTTTAGGTAAATCTAATCGAACACATTTGCCGGGTTTCAAGTATCTACGAAACGTTGAACCACCAAAGCCATGGAGCGATTTTTGGACACGCAAGCAATCCTGGGAAACGAACATCGGAAAGACTCAACAACTTCCGTAAGGACAATTGTCCGAGTATCCCGAAGACCGCACTGACTCCGAAGCCGATAGCTCCGACCTAGGCAGGAGCTAAACCTTGTGGTTTCACAAGGACTTGAACCGGTCGCACGACATCCCAATGAGTGATGGTCTTCGCCTTCACTCGATCAACATAAAAATAGCCATTGGATGCAATAATCTAAGGGGCGAATCGGCCTGTAAGTCAAGTCGTAAGCCGTATACAATGGGAGAACAAGAGGCGGAGAACGAAAGATAGCACGTATGTGTCGTTGCCATTATTGTGTTATTTGAGAAAGCGATGCGAGGAGAGTTATATGGTAGTACATGTCCACGGGGGTTGGGGGGATAAAGTGGGGATGCTAACAACCAAGCTAACACAAAAGGGGGGAAGAGGACACCGGGAGTGATGGGGAGGGTAAAAAAGATGAAGTTCCCAGAGTCCACGAATGCTGGTAGTGATGAAAATGCACTATGGGGTTGATGAGTAGTGATCCATGAATCGGCCACGAAAAAAAAAAGTGGAGGGAAGGGGCCGACAAAACAAAAGCAGTCCCCTGGCGATTATACCAAAAAAGAATTCCATGGGAAAAATGACGGACGGCGGTTCACAGCATGACATACGAGCAAGATCGACGGCAATAGAGGGATATAGAAGGGAGAGAGAACATGGGGGTGGATTAAGCCTTGTCGATAATTTCGGTGTGAATAAACAAGGTCGAGAACAGGAATTGAGACAACTGCGAGTCGTGCAGGGGAATATGTCGATAACCTGCCGGAAGAGTGGGGAATGATCAGTTTCATAGCATACCTGGGATTTTAGAAGGGAAAACGCACCTTGACGCAAACACCCCAGCGGAGTGACATACTGCGCAAGAGGTTCATCGCTGTCCTGACCGTCACCCTTCACCGCAAACTTGACGAACACCAGGTCCTTCATGTTCCCCACGCAATCAAACGGCAGCGAAAACGACCCGTCCCAAACCGGGTTGAACCCGTTGTTCTTGACGACTCTGGTCTTGTTGCTCACAACTCTCGCCGAAGTCGCACCACCAACCTGCGGTCCTGAAGCCGGGGTATACTTGGCGCCACTCCCCGGGGGCAAAAACGGAGAGTGGGTCCACTCCGGGACGAGCAGTGAAACCTCGACGTACGGGTCCATGACGCTCTTGTCGACGAGTTCGCGACCTTGCGAGTCACGAGGCCGGGGGAGTTGTTGAGCAGAGATCACGCGCACCTTCAGGCAGTGCTTCGTTCGGTGGGTGAGCAAGTCCTTGTGAGCTTCTCGCAACGCCTGAGGTTTGAGGACGTAGCCAGCCCTGCCGTTCCTCCTGAACATCGCGTCGTTGATCATGAGTCCTTGATCTGCGTCGCATAGGATCGTCGGTGACTGAAACAGGGATTATCTGATGAAATTCGCTTACCACAGGTCTGCCAGTTGAGTGAAACTAATTGGGAACCAGCTGACCAGTATCGATGGGGTTCGTAGTTGGTCGAGTTAATCCGGACTCCTTTAGGATAGATCCTAACGATGTGACCTTGATTGTGCTTGATCAGGTCCATCATGCCTTCCTTCAACACTTTGTTCGCCGTATTCTCAGACAGCGAGAAGACGTGTTCGGGGGCGTAGGTTTCCTTCTTATTAAGACCCCTACACTTGACACCGACGGTGTAAACCAGTAGGGCCAGGAGCTCGAACGACATCTTGACCTTCTTCTCCTTCTCTTCGTTGTTCGTCGAGGTCCTAGAGGCGGATGGAGGCGTCTGGTTATGCTTTCCGAAGGACGCCCGACGGCTTCCGACGCGGCCCAAGACCTTGTTCCCGACCTTCTTCAACTCTAACCTAACGTCCGAGAGCACATCTAGATCGGAAGTTGATGTTGTTTCTGAGGACTCTGCGTCGACGATGACTTCGTTGGCGTGCAATGGCTGGCACGCCGAAACATATAGGTTCTTCGCCTTCAACAAGACCCTGCCCTTCAGATCTTCAGGGCTAGGAAGAACGTCAATCTTAGGCCGGCCGTCGACAGGAGCGCTCACGAGAGCGTCCTTAAAAACGCTCTTCATGATGTTGGCCAACATGTCTTGTTGCGTCAGCCCACAGTGGACCTCGGCAGAAATGATGATGGGATACGGAGACGTTACGAAGCCATACTTCATGATCGCCTCGCAAACTTCGCGAACCGGGACCTTGGAAGTCAGGGTTCGCCCGTGATAGATCACGGGCTCACAATCACCATCATAAATATCAACTGCGGGGACAGGAAAAGAAAAGAGGGATCGGATATGAGGGTCGAGAACTGAGAATAAGTGGATTCAGGATGCCACGTACGTTCGACACTGCGACAGCTGTGCAGGAGCGCTCGAATGTATCCTTCGATGGTGCTCGTGCCCATCAGCTGGTTTCCGACCAAATAGGTGTTGTGGGAGGATGAGATGTAGTATTCGGACAATGGGCGTGTCATGTCCATCCAAACTCTGGGCTCTTCGCCGAAAGCAGAGTTCTCTTGTGATGAAAGAAAGGAGATGAAGTGCTTGACTTTCCACACACCGTTCTCCCAGGTGACAGGCGCTGAGGTCTCCGTGGGCACTGGTGGAGTGGGGTCGGTGGACGAAGCAGATTTCGCGGCCGCAGCAATCTGTTCGGGTGCAGTGAGGATCTTGACGAACAGCTCCTTCAGGTCTTCGTCCGACTCAACGGCCTACGAATTTACCAAATGAGGAATGCGGGCCCGAAACGATGGATACCGCACAGCCAACACACCTTTTGGGTATTGCGCATAAAGTTGAGGAAAAGGGGGAATGTGAGCTTCCCACCGCTGTCTTTAGTGAGCTCATTGAAAATCGCTTCCAGCTCGGGCCGAGCCTTGAGGGCTTTGAAGAAGCGCCTGAACGCAGCAAAATCCAGAGTGCCCTTCCGTTCCTCGTCAGCTGCGTCGAACCTCCTCTTCAGCTCATCACGGGGAGGATCGAGGTTCAGCCTGTGGCACATCTTCGCGACGTCATTGAAGTTCAGCTTTTGATCCTTCTCCTCGTCGGAAGACTTCCAGTATTGCCTCTCCCAAATGGCCTGACGCATTTCGAGACTGCCCGATCCATTCTTCAACCCCTCGCGAATGGCATGAAGCTTCCTAAGAGTTATATCCAACATCTGATGCCTGTTCACGTCAGGAGAGATGAGGTGAAGTGTCTTGTAGCCGACGCCCATAACATAAACGATGGTCAACCACCTGGCTTCGGTCTCTTGATTAAAGCCGAACTGCTCTCGGTAGTAGCGGGCATCTGACCCTGAACGGAGTTCCTTTATGTTTTCGATCTGAACTGAATGGACGACGAGTCAATCCATCAGAGTCATCGTGGTTGCGCGTGGAATCAAGACGAAGAGGGATCGCGAGAGGATCAACGACCGCGAAGGGCGTGGAACGGAGAGAGAGACTCACTTATCGTCGCTCGTCGAGACTGATAGAAGATCTGTCCAAGGTCAGGGTCGATCCTAACGGTAACCTTTTTGCTCTCTTTGGCGGAGACTTTGGTCAGGATGACGCCGGTCTGTAATTCGATGGGGACATCAACATCGTGAGCGACAGTGATGGTGCCATTGGACTCGGCTACGGATTTGTGGGAGGCGTCGTCGGACATAGCGAGGGTTGGGGAGAGACGGGACAGGCTGATGCTGGCCGCGCCTGGCGCGCTTTGTGACCGTACTATTGATGGGGGACGTCCCATTTGGGCAGAATGGTTTCGGCCGCGTCTCCGCCTCCCCTTGACCTTGAGCAGGTCATCGTTCATGCGAGGTTTAAGGTGCGCATTGGAAGTCGAGAGACGACGAAGGAGCTTGAGTGGGGTACCTGCGGCCTGGAACTTGGTTTTGATCGCGTTGAATGATTTCCTCGGCTCCCTATAGGGTGGTCGCACGACGGGTGGTGGATTGGTATCAAGGAGGGGACCGGGCTTGCCGTTTGAGGAGAGAAGGCTGGCCGCTCGAGTGAAGAGTCGCTTGCGAGATGAGGATGGGGATGAGGGGGTGGTTGACTCTGAAGATACGGAACAAGGCATGGCGACTGCTAACTGTCGGCGGCGGGGAGGGACTGGATGGAGATAGAAAAGAGCGAAAGCATACAATGGGGGAGGGAAAGGGAGGGATGGAAATGGGAGAGTTGGTATAAGTATGAATTCTCGGACTGTGTCCTCCCTGGGGACCTCTCATGCGACGAGCGGCCATCAACTAACTCGTACTTGCTACAGCTTATGTACACGCGCTCATATTCACTTGCCATCATCCTAACCTGTCCTAGCACGCTATACTAATCCTGTCACGCCCTCATTTTCACTTCTCGGAAATCCTTTGTTCTAGCAAAAAAATAATACATACAGCAGTGTAAAGAAATGTCATACTACATGCTTGTTCCACACAGTCTACGGATGATCTCCGGAGATCTTACTTGAGCGGGGGTGACGGTGGCCCTATGGTAATATCCTCGTCAGATCAGCACCCACTCAAACAACGCGTTTCACACACCGAAAAGTCCCATGCGAGGAGGCGCAACCTCTCGGGGAGGGGGCAAAGTCGGTGTTGCCTGGCGAGGCACGGGTGACACCAGATGATCGGCTGCAGGCACCGACAATTTAGGATGAGCATAACATCCAAACCATGGCGCAGTATCACTTACGCCTCCATTGAACCCACGAGGGGGTTTCTGGTTTGACCGGCGGAGAAGCCAGTTGTGGGGCAAGCGGCGGGGCAGGAGTGGCAGCCGTGATCTGTTTGCGTTTCCTCTCAGGCCGTTTATGCACCGTACGCCAAGCAGGCCTTGCCGGTTGTGAGGGTCCACCATCTTCCATTGTCGGAGGAGGAAGAGGAGGAGGAGACATTTCTGCCATCGGAAGCTGTTCACGCTTTCCAACATTTAAACCAAACATGAAACCATGAAAAGAAAACTCGAATCATCGTACATTGGGTACCCAGCCCGGAGTATACTCGCCTCCAGCACCGTGTTTAGATTTGACACTCATAAGTTCAGCAATCTCACTAAAGAATGGGGTCGTCAAATCCCCAATTGAGCATAACCCGGATGTGTTTGGCTCACTATTGGAGGGCCCTTCTCTCGTCCCTGAGTTTCCCAACCTCGTCCAAAAGGATCCGGACCTCACTGGCAAGAGCTTTGGAGAAATCGTTGATATATCTGCATCCGATGGGTTCAGCGACAGGTCGGGGGGCTTTGGTTTTAAAACTGGAAAACCAACTTTGGCGGGGTGCCGCTGGCATTATAGGGGCCGCGCTCGACTTTGTTAGACATCCTATCTGGTCTGGTCCAGCTAAGATGCCGGGTCGGTTAGATGGGAAAGCGTTGTGAGGTAGACGGAAACAAAAAGAAACAAAAGAAACACAAAACCTACAACTCGAGATCGGCGCCACGTGCGTCTCCGCCCTGCCAACCCTCGCTGTCCTTACCACTTGGTTGTTGTCTGCCACGGGAAAACGTAGCTTTCAGCTTGTTCAGCGTCCTCATGAAAAATGTGCAAATTCGCGCTCCGATGGTGACGCCCCCCGTACGGCCCGAAATTCGAGCAGATTTGACCTGGGTCCAAGATCATCACCGATATAACAGCCTCGCTACGCGACACATTTAAGATCCATATCGAACATTTACCGCACCCCAGATACTGCGAACCGACGAAGAAACGGATACTTCGTCGATGGCTGTACCTCATGACAAAAGCGCCATCGTTCGTATACATATTTGTGGGCTGTGTGCGATAAAAGAATCCCCAGGCGGGGGTTTTGACCCGTGGTTCCACCCCGCCTTTGGCCTACGGTCCACGTCCTGTGCCGACACCTTGTCTTTGTTACCATACTGAATTGCCACGTTACCCTGTTGAATTTACCCTACTAGACCTTCCCGATCCCAGCCCGCCTCGTGCCTCTATTCCCTGATACCTCGCCCAGCTTACCGGAGCACCCAAACTATCTTGGGAAATTCTCACCACATGCGAGCTGGATAACGACGACTGCGCTACTCCTGTGTCGCCATCAGCTTTGTTACTTCCATCCCCACCTTTTGGACCCGAC
>Ga0307514_10001852_pt1 | contig 23396 bp, 22 predicted proteins | sample 16_EM_MG_FD_203088 | JGI IMG/M metagenome (GOLD analysis project Ga0307514, IMG submission 203088) | Populus trichocarpa ectomycorrhiza microbial communities from riparian zone in the Pacific Northwest, United States - 16_EM | ecosystem: Host-associated > Plants > Roots > Unclassified | place...
TCCCCGTAGCCGTCGCGGGCGATTTCCTACTCGGCAGGACTGTCAAGTTGGTATCCCTTCTAGGAGCCCTCTTGGTGTTGAGTAGCTTCATCGTCGTTGGACTGGAAGATTCAAAGAACGAGGAAGCAGAGACTGTGGAAGACCAGGCTGGGATCCAGCTGAGGTTGTCTTCGGAGGCGGAGGACGATCATCCAGTGGCTGCGGACAACGCATAGCTCCCGTTTCTTGTTTTCCACTTTACACTGAATGCATTTATTTAATACCGATAGACTGGCTCCCCATTTGTAGATCCCAGGTAGGACGATGGTGTGGTCGGCCATAGATACAGATGTTTTCTTGTGTTGCGTTTGCAAGCTCTTCTACATGGTATAATACAGTGCGGAGGATACGGAAGGATTGGGATTACATCCTGAACACTCCAAAGCCATTTCCACTTCCATCCCAAGTGTTCGACTTTCCGCTCAGCCGTTGCTTCTTTGCCAGGGACAATCCCAAGCCAACGACATCTCGTGTGTCCGTGGGTTTGATAATGCCGTCGTCCCACAGCCTTGCCGTGGCGTAAAGGGCTGTTGATTGTTCCTCAATCTCGTCCTTGAGGGCAGAATGTTGACTTGGATCCCTACAAAGGAGTGTGTCAGTATGTGAACCTACTGGAGCGATGAGGGAGGACCTACTTGGACACTTGAGTCATAACTTGTGACAATTGTCCTGAACCCATGACGGAAACTTTGGCATTCTATTCGATTTCGTGAGACCATTTCACTCGTTGATAGCACTCAACATACCGGCCACATCCACAAAAACCGAGGAGAGTACTGGCGGTGGATGTGAGCATTAGTCAGTTATTTCGTTCGTGAGCATAGTCTTACCGCTCTCCCGCACATGCCTAACAACATGTCAGCCAGTTCGTCATGTAGGTGATGATATTTGACGCACCGTAGTTTCCGGCACCATAACTTCCACCAACAATAACCGTAAACTTTGGGACGTCAGCGCACGCTACAGCCCGAACCATTTTCGCTCCATCCTTGGCAATGCCTCCCCGCTCAGCCTTGGACCCCACCATGTAACCTGGAGTCGAAATCAGCTGATGTCATGACGACTGGTAGCATCGCATTTACCGGTAACGTTTACAAGGAACAAGAGGGGGATCTGCCGTTGCGAACACAGTTCAATGAAATGCGTCGCTTTCAAGGCCGATTGCGAGAACAGAATTCCATTGTTCGCTACGATACCCACGGAATGCCCGTGAATGTGGGCAAAGCCCTACAAATCGTGAGCAATTCCGACGAACCAACGGAGAGTTGAGACCTACAGTGACAATTGTCGGGCCATACTCTTTCTTAAACTCCCTAAACCGACTACCGTCTGCGATGCGTGCGATGACGTCTCGCATGTCGAATGACTGTTTCAGATCTGTGCCCACGATTCCATGTAGCTCTTCCGCAGGGTATAATGGGTTTTCTGGGGTAGCATCGGGCTGGAAGTTTCCTTCAGTCTTGCAGACCAAAACGCTCGGTTCATAGGTACTCACAGGAACTTCTACGCCACCACCACCTGTCGTTCCGAAGTCGCCAATGATACCTCGAGCAATGGCGATGGCGTGTTCGTCATCACGGGCCAAGTGATCGGTGACACCACTCTCTTTCGAGTGCATTTCACCGCCTCCAAGATGCTCTTCGTCGACAACCTCGCCGGTTGCAGCCTTCACCAAAGGTGGCCCCGCCAAGAAGATACGACCCTGGTTTTGCACGATGACATTCTCATCTGCCATCGCGGGAACATATGCGCCTCCAGCGACGGAGATTCCGTGCACAATGGCAATTTGTGGAATATTCAGCGCAGACATTTGGGCCTAGCGATATATCAGCATAGTGTTGGGTTCCAAGGATACGCACTACGCCTTACCATATTGTAGAATATGCGGCCGAAATGTTCCTTGTCCGGGAATACCTACACAGAGGTCAGTTCCGTCGGTTTACCCTTGAAAGAACCTCCGTACATTTGCTTGGTGAGGCAACGCAGCACCACCAGATTCCACTACACGGCCATGAGAACGAAGGCAGCTGAGCACTGAGATGACCTCACCTACATAAACGCATGGAAGGTTGTTCTCACGCGCGATTTCTTGAGCACGCAGATGTTTCTTCACGGTGAGCGGGTGATACGAACCACCCTTGACGGTGGCGTCGTTAACAACGATAACACACTCACGGCCGGCAATCCTGCCAATGCCTGTGATCATTCCAGCGCCTGGAACAGGTTCGGAGTATACTTCGTGTGCGGCCAGGGTGGACAGCTCCAGGAACGGGGAATGGGGGTCAAGGAGGAGGGCTAGCCTGTTGGCATGCAGGTAAGCCCCACACTGTATGCATGTTGCCGAAGTTCGCAGTCTCCGTACCTTTCTCTCGGCAGCAACTTTCCCTTGCTCCTCATTCTCGCAGCAGCTTTAGGGCCCCCTCCTTGGCGAACCGCACCCAGCTTCGACTCGAGATCTTCGACGAGGGCGTCCATGCTCCGGGCCTTTTCTTGAAATTCCGGGGAAGAACGCGAAACCAATGAGGGCAGCACAGAAGGATGATACATGCGCCGACCCGTCCTGCGCACAGTCTTGAGAAGTGATGAACGCAGCATTGTGGGGGGATAGCAGTGGTGGGAAAGGATACAGCAACTAGAGACTAAAAGCTGGGGTAGCCGACACGGAACTCGGAAGGGAAACTCAATCCTTGTTCCCACGGTTGCTCCGTCTCCCAAAACGGATTTGGCTCGCAAAAGGAAATCGCTATGCCCGTTAACTATCGGCACACTAATTATGCCGTAATTTACTGAAACACTCGCATTTGCGCATTATCCCTCCGCAATACCCCCGCGCTTCACGTTCACATCCCCCTCGAGACTTGAGGTGGGCGGAGCTGATGCCCCAGGTATCGTGGTCTCTTCTATCTTAATCTCGACCATTGGCCCCGAATCGGTATGGACAACCTCAGACATAACAACAGTCTTCCTGCCCTTGGGATTGGTAACTTTTTGGGCACTTGGGCACCTCTCAGGCCCTTTGGTATTGAGCTCGCATAGATCACAGCGTGGTCCAACGGGTAAGCAGATAGTCTGTCAAAAGTTGTGAGCCCGGGCGGAAAGCAAACGGAAGGGATCATAGCGGCAGACCTGACCGAACCCTACAAGCAGATGGTTGATTTCTCCATGGAGTTCGGACGGTAACCAAGATTGGAGGTTTAACCTGAAGTCGCCAAGGTAAGCACTACCACGCAAGACCGAGGCACATACAACAAACCTTGTCTCCTCAGGGTTCTTTGTCGGCGGTTTATGCCACTTCAATCTATTCGTGATCCGATGGACGTGCACGTCAACTCCGATTCCCGCGTTGCTACAGCACCATCTCAAAGTGAGCCTCAATGTTCCATAATTCGATGTGCACTTACAGCTTCCAAGCGGTTTGCAAAGCCAAGAACGCCATCTTTGGGCCTACGCCAGGGAGGGAACACAGTTCATCGACGGTCTTCGGAACATCCGAGTCGAAGTCGTCTCGCAATTTCTGTGCAGCTTTCTTCAGGTATCCCGTCTTGCGTCGCCAGAACCCAACCTTCTCAATCGCTTGAGAGATAGTGGACTCGTCTGCATCGATAACCCCGTCAACGGAGATACTGCCTCCCAGAGCAGCCCGAAGTTTGGAGATGGCCGCGTCCGTGATTTCGTCCTTCGTTTGCGATGAAAGCATAAGCGACACCAGAGTGGCAAATCGACGATTCTATGCGGAGTTAGTGTGTAATTATTTAGAGGCGAACCCTGACAACGCATATGCACCTTCGGATCCGTCTCCCCGTTCTGAGCTTGGTCGCATCCCATGGTATCGACGGGTGCCTTCAACCGCGCCCGCATAGATTTGATCGTGTCATATTGTTCTTGCCAATGTTCCGGGGCTGGGTGTGGTTTATCTAGAGACTGTTTTACAGGTTTCTGTTTCTTTACAGCCCCAGGACGTGGAGACTTGGTCCTCCGTTTCGGTGGCGCAGCTTCATCCTCCGCATTGGTTTCAGCGGCGTGTTCGACCTTTACGCGTTTGGCTGTCCTCCCCGACCTCGGAGTAGTCACCCCGGAGTCTTCCGCAAAAGAACCCACAGGAGGTACCTCGTTTTCGTCCTCAGCCTTGATCCGCTTCGAACGTCGAGGAGCTGGAGTGGACCCGCTTGCTTCTGCGGCAAGGTCTTCAGCAAAAGCATTATAAAGCGTAACAGCAGAATTCGCGCTACTCCTAGTAGCGTATAACCTCGCAGGCGCAGACATGCGAAACCTGGTAATGAGCCGATGAAAGTAAGGAATGGTGTGTGCTAAAGGGTCCGATCGTTCTCGAGCTCCTCCGTTCTCGATCTCCATCATTGGTGAGGCCAATCACAACAAATACTCAACGTCAACCCCCGTGAGATCTTCCCACCCCTAGGGAGTGTATATCTTAGGGGACCAGCGTACATCAGTTGGATGGATGATCAGAATGTCTCTCCATCGTGTCAATGTCCAACGGATGTGTTGCGATCACAGTAGTAGCAAACGCGAAAATGCACACCGGTTACTGTGATGCGAGTAAACAAGTGGGAAGCGAGCCATGATTACAAAGGCTATACTACACTAGATAAGCGGTGTTGTAACGGAGATGACGCAGGATCCGATACACAGCGTTGATCTCCTTTTCCCGACGTGGGCCTGGGAATATGCGAGCAAGGATGTGTTCCCATCCAGGCGTCATACACCCTGCCTCGTGCATTCGACAATACTCCCAGAACTCGGGGTAATAGCCGGCGGTCTCCCAGTCAATGATAGCTGCAATCTTAGAGCCTTCAACGAGGATATTGTGAGGAAGGAGGTCGCCGTGAGTTAGGTGAACCTGCCCATCCGTCGGGAAGCAGCTGAACAGCTCTTCTACGTACTCGGGTCCACAGAATACAAGGAATATACTACGGTAGCAGTAGAGATATTCCTTGGTACTCGGAAACGCTTGCGGGGGGCGCCAAGGGAAGGGCATGAACCGATTGTCGTAGGGACCGCCAGTTACGGACCCAAGGGTCTTGGTTGAATATGGACGCATCTCATTGAGAATGGCAAGGAGCTGGTCAGCGATGTGGTCGAGTTCGGTGGAAGGCATTCGGTCGATAACGGTGTTGAGAGGAACGCCTGGAAATTCCTCCATGTAGAAGTAACAGACACCCTTCATACGGTCCCAGGGTTCGAAAATGGCGTTGGTGAAAGGGGCGTGTTTCAAAACGCGTGGTGTAGAAACAGAAAACCGTCCGTGGACAAACTGCAGCGCGCGAACTTCTGCGTCGTGATCCCAACCGAACTCGACCAGGATCCCAGGCGCAAATCTGCAGACGGAGTTGGTTCCATTAGGATTGACAGTTTCGAGGTCTAAGAGCTCCTTGGTAGTGGTCGGGAAGGTAGATTCATCTGGGAGGTGTCGGGAGCAGGCTGAGTAAATGACAATCAGCGGGTGGATAATATCGAGGGACTGGCGGAGGCATACAGGTAGCATGACTGAGAGTGGGCAAACGCCAAGTGAAGATTGGCGGTTGTGAAGCTGACAAGATTAGGTGTTCATGTGCAGTTGAGCCAAGTTAGAAAGGAGCCCGAGTTTCCCGCTATTCGATCGGATTAACTTGCTTGTACTCTACCACCCTCAGTGAGCCCATCCATTATTGCGCACTAAATTCACTCATGTTGCTCACCTAAGGTATGATCGAAGCTCGTCGTCGCGCCCTGAACCCGTTCGGTGATAAGTACCCGGATGACGACAGTATAAAGGAGGTCGTGCTTGAGGCAGACGGCTTGGTGGTGGTAAATCCCGACGACCGCCACGTCCTCCTTCGCTGGACAAATGGAGTAGAAGACGAAAACCACTACACTCAGATTATCCACCTCACCGGCGGACCAGGCAACTACGGCTTCTACATACCCCAAGTTAAGGTGCATTCTGAGCAGTCCCTGCAAGCAAACACAACCTACGAGCTCGGCAGGTACACCCGCGCCCAGCGTGACCAGACCATAGCGCTCGCGAAAGCCGTCCATTTCAGCAAGGGGTCGCGTGTGAACAGCTGCCGAACCTGGATGCGCGATTTACTCGAAGCAATGGTCGGCGCAAATCTCCTCTCGAAGGCCGAGTTTGACAAGATCGATACCGACGTTCCACTCAAGAAACGTGTTGCAGAGGCCTAAGCCGGTTTGTGATCCACGCGATCAAGGAAGGATGGGGGAGCCGGATCGCGGGGACTGACCACTAGAGGTACAGGAATCTTGTCCTACGAATACCCTTGTAGCAATAAACTACAAGGTGCCGCCTCTCGAATTCGAAAGGAGAAAACAATAAAAACGACATAGGTCACAGCCCCCTCTTCGGAATCGCTGCGCCAATTCGAACGTCAAAGATCGTGTTGAGGACGAGATTACAGGCTCCCACATACCCAGCCATCGGCCAACAGACAAGTCAAATCCAATCGGCGTGAGCCGTGAGGTTCGAATCAGGCGTTTTTTCCTTTTCAGGACAGCGGAACCTTCGTCCACCTCAAGCGCGGCCGATCAGAAAAAAAAAACATGGCAAGCCTTCTCGAATGGTCGTTTCCACCCTTCCATACGGGTCTGACATTTGATTGGATAGCCAAAGGCAACTCGTTTCCGAACCAAGGCTCACGACCGAGCGGTTCAGTCCGCGGCAAAGCGACAGTTCGCAGTCCAAGAAAATCAAGTAGAGCATGTCGAGATAGGGAGCGGGAAGGACTTGACGGTACGCACGATCCCAAAACCTACCGCATTCTATAATCGTGAGCCGGAGAAGCGAATGGATCATTAGGCTACGGAGATCCTAGAGACGCTAGCCTCCGCAGAGACAAGCTCAAAACCTGTCACTCCAAAAAAAGAGAAGAGGTTGCTTAAGCATGCAAAGTTACTCGAAAGTGAGCCTACAGCTCTCTAGGGTTACCATGTCTTATCTTGAGCTTTCCACAAGAGGTCGAGGCGTCCCGCCAACTGTATTCCAAATCGCATGCCAAACGACTGAAACGAAAAGCCAAAGAAGAACTTGCCGGGGGAACTCTGTCGGACATCCAGTCAGCACTCGCTATAATGGAGTCAGGCGAGGAGACTCTGGCTAGCCACACCGTTGTTGAGCCCTCCAAACCTCACGTGAAGCCACCAAATCCTGGATCGATCGGGGAGGGAAAGGGCGCACCCCTTTCTCAAACCCAGCGGAAAAACGCGCTGTATGTCCCTTCGAACCGATCCTGACAATTGCGCTGATTCCGCGCACAAGGAAATCAGAGAAGTTACGACATCCTATGATCATCGCCAACTCCGAGTTCAAAGCCAACCCTTTCCATGCCATCCGAACCCACGCCCAAAACACACTTGTAAAGAAGACCGCCCCCACTCAATCCTCATGACGCGTGTGCTTGATTTTGGAGATGTAATGTTTGTGGTTGGGATGTCCATAATCCAGCATCTGCTTAATCCGGTTAAAATATTTATTTGGAAAGAGCTGGTTAGGCATGAATCGGACATGATCAACGAGGATAGGTAGGGTCACGGCCAGTCTGAGTTAATGGGATATCGACTATTCTGGCGGCATCTGCCACAACGATGCCAACGCCGCCGACTCGGGCGCTGTGTGGCTCCGCTCACAGCTAGTTGTCCGGGAGCAGGTCATAATCCACTCTCAAAAGGGGTGGGGGTGGGTGTAAAAAGTGGTCTCGAGGGAAGAAGGACTCGTGTTGTTTGCGAGATGGAGGTGTCGCAGACCCGAGGTGTGCTTCTGTGGTGTCTCCCCATCACATTCAGCGTCAGTGCGCATCGGTAACACTAAGAAAAGTGGGTGTGCACATAGAGCTCACGTTTCAACTTAAGTACGAGACGCGACAGCGGGACTCCGGGAGCAACGAAGAAAGTGTGGTTCCCGTGGGGTCGCTGCGACTCGACCTCAACAACTGACACACAGGCTGTGAATTGGAATACGAGCCCCGCGTTACTAACCCGGGTGTGGCCGACTCCTTGGAAAGAGATTGCTGAAGACGATCGTTGGGCACCACAGGTAGCCTATGGGATACATAAATGTGACACAAACGTGGTATGGGATACGGGAAGAGGTATATCTCTTGATCCAAGCTCAACGAGGGGTGGTGGGGAAGCAGATACAAAATTATGCGTGAGCAGGGGAGATTATCTAACAAAGCGAGAGGACACAACGGTAAGCGGGGGGAGGGGACGGGACGTTAGGTAATGGCTTGCGTGGATGGATTTGCAGAACTACGACGCGACCGTCGATATTTTCATTCGGTTCCTGCATTTAGGACTGAAAGTCAGTACACGTAGGAAATCGTATCGTTTGCAGTAGCTTACCTGGGTCGTTCATTTACTCCCCGATCTGCCGGAGGAACTCTCTGCAGTCCTCCACATCCACCGCAGCCCCGAGCCTCTCATAAATATCGGCAGCTCGCAGAGCCTCGGATCTCGCCTCTTCAAGCCTGCCCTGCTCGTACCAAACGCTAGCCTGCAGTTCCATCGCGCGACCCAGGTGGTATGCGTTATTGTCCACATACGACCCAGCGCGTTCAACATGGGCGTTTGCGTCGTCGAATCTGCCTTGATCGCGAAACAGTTCCGCCAGGTGATAATGAGCCCAGAACAACTGGTGGTGCCAGTTGAAAGTGAATGCAATGCTGAGGATCACCTCGAAGTGGTGGGTGGCCTTCTCGATCTCGCCCTTGGATTGACATATGTCGCTGAGAACGTGATATGATTCGCAGAGTTGATATTGATTGTGTTTCTCTGAGAGGAGATTAATTGCGCGGGATATCGTCTCTTCTGCCACATCGAGCTGGCCGTCTTGCTGCAATAACGAAGCAAGGTTCGTTAAACAGATTGCCAGTCCCACTGTGTCGTCGAGTGATTCGTAAATCTCCAACGCCTCTCCCGCCTCCTGTATCCCTTCTTTGTAGAGACCCATCCCCCAACTTGAATAAGATAGGACACTCAACATTTTAGCAACCCGGCCGTCATTGCCCCGCTCCCTCCAAAGCACCAAGGCATGAGTAAGGAGTCGCTTTCGCTCCACCCTATTGCCAACCAAATCAAATAACCACGAAAGCTGGTACAAGCATTCTGGCTTGGAGCGGTGATCATCTGGAAGCTGTTCGATCCTTGGCCCCAGAATGGTTAGTCGATTTTTGTGCCAAGAGAGGTGATTCACGAAATTGACGCAGGCTTCCCAGACAACGTCCGAGTTCGCGTCGATCGTCGTGAAGACATCCAGCAAGTGCTCGACATTCACATCCTCCGACGTGATCCATCGCGAATCTCCGAAATTGGGCCTGACAGGATCAATATGGACTGACAACCGGGTGAAGTAGTGCTCCTTGGTTGTGCAGAGAAGTGAGGATGACTTTGGATCCTTGGGTGAAAGGTAATCTCGGAGCGGCGCAAGCATCGTAATGAAATCGCTGCTCCGATACGTCAAGGAAAGCATGCAGAACTTGTCAAGAATGTCTGTTCTGTTGGAGATCGTGGGATAAAGCCAATCAAGATTCTTCTCGTTGATACCCTGTGGAAAGAATGCGACGACTCCAAGGAGTGCTCGGGCATCAGGTCCAAGTTCTTGGAACAGAGGGGAGGCGAGTGAAAGTTCGATCGTGGCAGCGAGGCTCTTGTTGTGCTCGGTCTGCAGCGTGCTCGTCCGTCGTGTCTTCCATTCCCTCATCAATCGCTCCGTGTCCCACTTGTTTTGATGTGCGACCGTCGCAAGTAATGTGATTGAGAGGGGATGAAAATCAAGTTGTTCTAGAATGTCGCTGATCAGATTCGACTTTTCTCTCTTCCTGTATATGCGATAGAAGGCTTCCCGCGCAGCGTTGATTGACAGTGTTGGGATGTCGACAATCTCACACTCGGGTGGAATGGTGGAGATGCGAGATGTGATGCAGAGACATATTGTCTCCAACCGACACAGCTCTTCTACCAGGGCGTATATCTTTTCAGCATCTGTCCCCTGTGGATCGAGAATGGATTCGGCGTTGTCGAGGATTATCAGCGTCTCCCTTAAAGATAGGAACGGGTACAACGAAGTCAAGTCCTCGGGATTTTCGACACCTGCGCCAGTGACCTTGGAAATCCGGTTGAGTAGTTGAGGGAGCGAAGCTGGGAATTGGTCGCATCGGATGAACCGACGATTCTCGCCGAACCGTTCTTTTATGCGATGATGGTGGAGAACAGCCAGGGCGACCGATGTCTTGCCAATTCCGCCAGTACCGATGAGAGCGATCGGACCCAGGTTCCCCACGAATCCAACAACCTCCTCGATCAACTCGTCACGTCCAAAGCAGACCCTGGGTGGCGATGGAGGTGATTCGCCAGGTATGATAGGTATAAGTGCGAGAGACTGTCATGATGTCCATTAGTAATTTAGACCGCCGGTACAGCCTTGCTGCTCACTTGACAATCGTTGACAGCGGCTCGAATCTCGACCAGGAGTTCAGACACACCCTTCCTGTCATCCCTTCCCAGTAAACCCGCATTTTCGACGCGACCAGATGCGTCCCGAAGCATGTCTTTGATTCTTTCCAGAGCACTGGATTGGATTTGGTATTCAGGACGGGGTTAAACGAAGAGGGGCAAAAATAACTGACATATGCGTCGACTGCAGCCTATGAACCGCATCCCCGTCCTTTATCCCTATGTCCGGCTTATCCAACAATCTCAACAAAGCATCAATCTGTTCCTTCGTCACAGCCGACTTCTTCTGACTGGTCAGGCGGAAGCTTCATCGGAGGGGCAGGATCATACCTCGTTCTGCGAGAGCAACCTTTCGACAGATTGCTTGTAATTTGTCAGGTTTGGAGCCCACGATGTCGGCTAAGTGGACTCACTGTCAGTCTCCAGAGTTGATCGGATGTCGGCCGTTCTGGCGGTAGTATCCGCTGCGACGATGTCGACGCTGGGTTGGGCACTGCCTGGTTCCCACTCAGTCCGAGAGTAGGTCGCAATCCACTAGGACCCGAAGCCCCTTGAGATGAGGTAGACATGAATACAAAATGCGGTCCTGAGGGTGTAAGGGTGTTATTTGGGAGATGGAGGTGCCGCGGGCACGAGGCATACGTTTGTGGCGTTCCCATCACAGCGTCAGATTCAGCGCCAACGTGCACTGGCATGAATCATTGCAGTAAGTGACGCGCTAAGAAAACTTTGGGTGTGGACACGGGGCTCGTGTCTTCAAGGTACGAGGCGCGACAGCGGAAACAATGAAGAAAGTGTGGCTGCCGTATGGTTCGGTCCTTCAGGTCGCTACGACAGTTGAACAACCAAAAATGGAGAAAATCGCGTAGCACATAGGCTGTGAGATGGAATGCGAGCCCGGATAGTGATGAAGGATCATCTTGACGTCACACACCTGGTGTATAGCGAAGACTGGCATGAATCGTTACAGTGAGTGACGCGCTAAGAAAAGTGGGTGTGTGCATGGAGCTCGCGTGTTCAAGGTGCGACAGCGGGAGTAATGAACAAGTGTGGCTACCGTGGGGTTCAACGGTTCTTCGAGTTGAACAGCCCAAAATCGCGAAAATCGTGTGGCGCACAGGCCGTGAAGTGGAATACGAGATGAGAGACCGTCTTGACATCGTGTGCCTGGTACATAACGAAGAGAACTGTATTCTCAGTCGTGGCGTTCAACGGAGATGCAGGCGATCGCGGCTGATCAGAGTCGTTGGTCCACCGCACCTCTTGTTACTCTAGGCCTATAAGCACAGTGCAGTCAACAGAGCTACAGTATTATACAGGTATATAACAACCTAGTGTACGACTGGTATACGGGGTGTAACAATCCTACCTTGAGTGATGAGGAGTAAAAATAGAGGGTAGAGGGAAAATGGAATTGTGGAGGAATAAAAATTCGCATGGGCGATTGCGGGTATGGTGTGCACCCATCAAGAGAGAAAGAGAAGGATCGTGGGGGAATGTAGATCATATACTTAGACTTCGAATGACCGTCTGCGGGCTTGGGGAAGGGAAAAATCGTGTAATCATCAATCGTCATGAGCGCCCTGGCTCATCCCAGCACTCCAGATGGTGCTCCCGCTGCTTCTCTCCTCGCTCCTCTTTCCTCTCCTTGAAGACCTCCTGATCTCCGTGAACCCGCTGCCACTCCCGTTTGCCAACTCCACGCTCAATGACCTCTCCTGTGCATCAAGTTGGGCAATCTTGTTCTCCACCTCGACCTGTTCTAAAGCCTCTTGTGTAAGATTCGGCTTCGAAACACCAAGGTATGGGCTCGAAGTGTTCGACGAGGTAGATTTCACCGAGGATTGCTCCGAGTTGTTGTTGTTGGGAGTGATCACTGTTGAAGAACGTCGGAAGAAGGTGAATCTTGATGGTGTGGAAGCGGCAGGGGTGGCAGCGTTGGAGGATAGGCTTCTCTCGATGACCGGCGTGGGTGTGTCAACTGGTTTTTCAATGCCCATAAGCTTCATCGTGGCGTTTAGCCTCTCCCTCTCTCGCCTATCGTCATCATCTTCCTCTGTGTCCAACTTGCGAGCGTTGTTGAGGACAGTGTTACCGCCCACCTTCAGAGTTAACGGACGGAGGCTGGAGTTCTCTGGTTTCTTATCCCCAACCCCAGCACCGAACATTGAGAAGTTCTTCCAGTCGAAGGACATAGATCGTCTTGAAGCCTTGGTAGTATCAGAGGTCTGAGAAGTCTTTGCGGCAGCAGCTTCAGCCCTGATACTATCGAAGGTCGTCAACCGTTCAGTAGGGGACAGCATGGGAGAAGGGTAGTTGTCCGAAGAACCGGAAGTGGTTCGGGAGACCATCATAGATTGTGGACGGGGTTTCTTTGAGGCCTCAGGGGGAGAATTCGAAACTGGTAAAGTGGGAGCGGGTTCTGTTTTCTCATTGTAGTCAACAGCGAGGACGTGCTCGAAACCTTCCGTGGCAATAATACGGTCCAGGATCTTGGAAGCGTACAGCGACAGCGCCTTGTTCGCATCTTTGAGAGTCTTGACCTCGTTACGAAGGGCATCCACCTCGGGTTGCCCAGCCGAAGGCTTCCTATCCACAACCGAAGCCTTTCGTGATCGCCTGCCTGATGGTTCGTAAGAGTCCTTATTCTCAGCACGGCCGAGTTCTGCGGCGAGATCGAGACCGGGTCCAGTGATGGGTAAATCGGCCAAAGTTTCGCCTCTGGCGGGGGAGTGAGAAGCAGATCCAGTACTGCCCAGTCTGCGCGCATGACGTCCACCGAAACGACGGCCAGATGACGTGGAGTCGTTATCCGGGACGTCGAATCCATTGACGAGGCTGGGGTCCATGGCAGCACCTTCAGGGGTTTCGTCGACTGGATCAAGAAGACTCCGAGAAGCACTGCGTATGCTACCAGCGTCATCGTCCCTGGAACGGGCAACGGAGTCACCATCTGCGCCATCACTGGGTGGACCATTGAGTTGCTTCGACAAATCGAATTGACCGGTGAGTGTACGTTCGCGGAGGAGGATATTGTAACTCTCGTTCTCTTCTTGCAGTTCTTTATTGACACGTTCCAGATCGAAGAGTTGAGATTGGAGGAGAACAAGGGTGTTCTTTACGGAGGTATACGAAGTTGACAAAGTGGAAAGCTCGAGTTTCAATGCGGTAACTTCGGGAGGTTCGTTGTCGGGGTCGTTGACAGTTGATTGGGGAACCGGCGTGGGTGGCTCATCTTCCTCTGGCTCAGCCTCTGATTCGTATTCATGAACTGAAGGGGAGGGGGGGATTGGCTGTTTCCGTGCCTGTGAAAGTGATTGTATGCGCGACTTCAGATGCTGCTCATTATCATAGAATGACTGGCGTTCTGCCTCAAACGCAGAAGTCTGATGAATAGGTCAGCAGTGACCTGATGCTTGGTATCGGGCACAATATACCTGTTCATTGTACCTGCGCTGAACGTCGCGCCTCTCCTTCTCCAACTCCCGGACTTGTGATCGGAGTTTCTCTATGACCTCTATACGAGCGGCAAGTTCGTCTTCTGCGCGTCCTTGATCGGCATATAGTTCAGCCAAACGACCCTCAGCAGCGTTCAAGGACGAAGACAGTTGGTCGTTCTCCTTGGTTATCTGGAGGATGCTCTGTTCCTTGTTTTCTAATTGGACAAGCAGCTATAGGTTGCGAAAATGAAATAGGTTGACGTTCGATAGATTGAAGGACGGGAAGATAAGCAGGCGGGCATACCTGCTCCTTGAGCTCTGTCTCTTGTTTGAGTTGTGTTGCCAGCCATTCCTTGGTCTCTATGCCGTTTATGCCGGTTGTCGGGTTTGGAGGGGTTGCACTCCTAACTGAAGCGCGGCGAACTAGACCCTTAGTAGTAGAAACGACTCTGGGTGGCACCGCCGACCTGGCACTGAGCGCAGGCTTGGAGAGCGTAGGTGGACTCAGGGAAGGTGACGAGGATGAGATGCGCTTTGGGTTCTGGGTCGGTACCCTCGTCGTCATGGTAGCCATGGTTTGCTGGGAGTGAGAGGGTATGTTGGTATTATTCAAACCGACCAGACTTGCGATTTAAAAGTGACCCTGCTAGCAGATGAAGTGAGGGAGGGAGGGAGAGATGATGTGTTCGACCACGTGCAGAACAGTGCGACCGACGAAACGTCTGGCAACAACAGTTACAACTGCATCATGACCACCATCGGTGATCCACTCGACGGCCTTAATTCCGATTCTCTCTTCGCAGTGTGTATCTTTTGGCCCTCCATGATATTCCCCACTGATACATCCCCAGTTACTGGCCTGCGTACGGGCAGAAAGTAGCATTTCACCGTTTTCCCGCCCATCTCCCCCTTTTGCTGAGCGTGGACACAGCCGATCCACCTGGGTCCGCAGTCATCCCTGGTCTCGATGCGCACATGCGGAAGACCGTGTTCGATGGCCTTGAAACTTCTCATACCATCAACAGCAAAGACGTGGTTGAGATTCAGGGACCCTCCGTGGGCAAATCTCATCTACTCATGCATTTCATCATGACATGTGTCATGCCCGTCTTCCACCTTGGTACCCGGCTACACGGGTGGGATAAATCAGCGATCCTCATCGACCTCGACCATACCTTCGACGTCCACAGGTTCAGGCATCTCCTGTTAAACCGCATCAAAGCGCACATTCCGACCACCGACGAGAATTTGGATCTATTCGTGGACCTTCTGCTCAGGAAGCTTCATATTTTTCGACCGGAATCACCGGTTCAGTTCGCAGTGACCGCTGGGAATATCCCCAACTACCATTCTACAAACATGGCCAGGGATGAAATTGGTTTGGTGGCCATCGACTCAATCAGTTCTTTCCACTGGCAGGATCGGTTCTTAGCCGAACAACCCCGAGGTGGCAGGCCATCCGGGATCGAAGAAGCGCTCAACTCTTTGGAACGGATCCGCCAGTCGCACGGGTCTGTTATCGCATATACAAACTGGGGGTTACCTTCTGCGAGGGACATTGCACAAAAAACGCCGTTTTACCCACAACATGTACCCCAGCTTCATTCACCATTCGGAGAGGAAGCACAAGTTTCACGCCCGATCCTGCCGGTCACCCACCACATGACCCTACGGACCGTTGCAATGCCCAAGATCCCTCCCGACACTCCTGTTGCGCGGCTTATGGGGGATCGTCGGGTATATGACCAGGTTGTAGAGGTGTTGGTCCGGACTGTCGGGTTCAATGACCAAGTCGGTAGTTTTATGTTCAAAGTTACCTCAGACGAGGTGTATTTTTCCGGTCGTGGGTAGAATGTGAATCGAATCCACCCCGCCTGTTTTGAGAGACACAAGTTTTGGTGATCGGCCTGGCAGGAATCGCGTGTGATCTGCGGTGTGATCTGGAACGCGTCTGCTCCCGACTTTTTCGCTGTATGCTCCGCCTTACGCGTCCAAACCCCAACCGCTAGACACCATTCACAAAGTGGAGGGCACGCTGGTACGTTGGCTTACCACCGGACTGAAGGATTAGCATCGAATAAAGACTTGCTTCACAGCCCGCTGTGACTGGACTCCAGCGTATCTGCCGACCTGGCTGTCCATGCTTTGGGGTTTCGCCCAGGTTCAAAGGCAGCAGTTTCAAGCCTCGTTACAACGCTCCTTCCCATGCAAAAGCTTCTTTTTCTTCCCCGCACCGAACAGGCATCGTCTTGCCGCTTTCGCCGTGGCAGCAACCGCCGCCTCGAATCCACCTCCCTCCCTCAGCACCCCCTCCGAACCTCAGAAAACTGTCGTGCATGTACCGGATCAAGCACCCCTACAAAACCCACCACAAAGACGCACCTGGAAGAAGACGGAGAGTCAGCGGAACGATGGGGACAAGAAACGGAATCATCTTCCAGCGGAACTCGTCGCCATCATAGACAACCTCGCCAAATTCAAAGGAGAAAAGGACAAGCTACTTTCTTATATGCAATCCGTCCCGAGGTTGAACTCTCTTCTCGAACACCTCCGAGACCCGGACCAAGTCCGGGACCTAGCCGTAAAGCTAGCCGATACTTCAGCTCCCTACCGCGCGATGCGCCTAATCGATGTTGCGAGCACCCTTGGGACGAATTTGAAGCAGAATGTCTACGAAGGTGTCGCCCATCAATACGCTCAGAAGCGGGAATGGTTTCTGGTCCTTTCTCTTGTGGCCATGGGACTCAGGTGGACCGGACGAAGTACGACACGGCTGCTCAACTGGAGGACACGAGCGTTGGTAGAGACTTCGAGGTTTGGCCTTTTGGATGGTGTGCTGGAGCAGTTCGGGAATACAGGGCTGCAGCCGAACGTAAGGACGTTCCAACTCCTCATCACCGGTCACATTCGCAACAAAGACCTCACGAGGGCTCGTTCCTGCATCTCCCTAATGGAAAAGTACGGCTTCGAGGTGGATGGGTCGACGCACGCCTTGATCGTTACCGCGTACCGACAACTTGGACCAGACGAAGAGGTTCAACGGATTGCGTTAGACAGCCTGCGGCACCTCGACGACAAACAAGCCACTGTCGCCCTCAACAGTCTCATACAACTCTCCTTAGATGCACAAGATACCTCCGCTACGCTCCATTACCTTTCACTCTTCGATCACCCACAAGGCGTTATCGCCAGAAGCGACCCCCACTATCAACCTCCCCGAAACGCTCACTCCTCCCCCCACTCCTTCCGCCCAGACTCAGCCACCTTCACGATGCTAATCAAACATGTCACCAGCGAGAACGCACCAGATCTACTCGAGAAGATCTCATCTCTGATCGACAAGATGAAATCGCTCAACGTGACCCCTGACAGCATCACCGTGGCAGCGGTTGTCTGTGCGTTGTGCACCGCGGGAGATGTCCATTCGGCTCTCAAGATTGTCGCGCAAGTGTGTCAACCAAAGGCGAAGTTCGAGATCATTGTCGAACGCATCCTGATCTTTGGAAGGGTTCCAAATGCGGAACACCTTGATGGGGATCGTGTAGCATTCATCGCTCGGCGATCCGAACTCAACGTTCACCTCTTTAATGCGTTGATCAATGGGGTTTCCGGATGGCTTGGTATCAATGCTGTACGAATAATCCTTCGCCTCATGCACACGAACAAGGTTGCGCCGGATAGTGCGACTGTCGAGGCCATCACTTTGTGGTTGAACAAGAGCGAGCGAGCGCATCCAAGAACACTTGTCAGGGTCCTAAGAAACCTGCTTTCTCCTACCCATCGTCCCAACCCTTCTCTCTGTAATGCGGTCATCGCCTCGCTTATCCGTAGGGAACACACCTGGGTGGCCAACGATACTGCTACCCCTCTCCCACCTCCACCAAGCCGCCGTACAGATGCCTCTCCGACTTCAGGTTCTCTCCCCGTTCTTACAAGTGATGAAGTTCCTCAGAAGTTAGGTTACCGAGGGATGACGCGATTCCTCGTCCAATCACTCTTCACCCGCCGAGTCCAAAGTAACCGTTTCACGTTCGCGCAACGGATGAAACGGACGGCTATGCGGGGGGACGTGTCTGCTACGAAAGCCTACCTCCGAACGATGCTCAAGCGGGGTATGCACCCTACTGCATACCATTATGCCGCCCTGATGGAAGCCCACGTCAACGCTGAGATGGTGGATCAAGCCGAAGCCATCCTCCGCTCGGCGATTCAGGCGGGGATAAAACCGAACGTTAAACTGTTTACCATCCTGATCGTTGGGTACGGGAGGAAGCGTAAGCCAGGTTCGGCGAGGAGGGTGTTCGAGGAGATGGTGAGGAAGGGCGTCGAACCTGACTTGCCTGCTATCCACGCCGTCGCCAGCGCGTATTACAAGGCTGCCAAGGCCGGGCTTGCAAAAACGTTCTTGGTCGAGAGGTGGACGAGCGTGGCTCCCGTCCCGTTTCCTCCTTTGTTTCAAGCCCTCAGTTTCACCGACCTCGCGAAGGCGCATCGGAAATTACACGAGACGAGGCCCGTTTGGTTCAAGGGCGAGATGCGAAACAAGAAACGCAATAAGGGTCGTAGGATGGTGTTCAGGTGGAAGATGAAGAGAGTTGTGGATGCTTGGAAGAAGGCGGACCCCTCGAGACAACGATTAGGATGACGGCCGGCATGATGCCTGGAGGTGGATGGAGAGGGCACGGAGCGTGGGCTTTTTTATTTTTACGATTTTAGTAGGTACCAGTAGTATACAAGTGCTCTCCGTTACAACCCCGCAAACAAGGACGCATAATATGACAAACGCACTCTCGGTCGTGTGATGCACGTGTAAAGCAGCACCCGTCCGAAGACCACGATATAATTGGATAACACAGGTACGATGAGAAGGGCGGTATATCCAATCTAAAGCTTACCCCCGACCCACATCTACCTCTATCTGGGACCAAAGTCTTGGGGTAAATCCCCCATAACAAATCGATCAAGACGACGACATGGTGCTCTTTGCGTCCAGCAGATCCAGTGCGGCCTGGACGGCTTCCATCGGAACCGCTCGTACACCAACTCTCTGGCGTCCCGTCACCATCGTGTCATTTTTGGTCTCGGGAATATCCCTCGGAAGTGCCGGCCAGTCTGGTGACCCACTCGAGGGGAATGTAGGAGTAGCCACACGTTCGGGAGTCACAGACCCTAACGCGGGCGAAATGACCACCCTTGGGCCGGTACACTTGGACCTCCTCGCCACGACGTCCGCGAGTAGCTTGAGGTCGGAAAACTCGACGTTCGGATGGGACTTTAGCTGCCTCCACGCGTCATCGCAGGGAACCATGGCTTGCGTTACCGGTTGGGCCTCCTCGGATGGTCTTGTAGCAGGGTCTTCGGAGGCGTCCATTGAATCTATGGCTTCAGACGCTGCCATGGAATCATTGACAGCGTCGCAGAAGGCTTTACCAAAGTCGTCGGATGCGCATGCGCGGCAGTTACGAGGGTCGCCTGAACAGGTGGGCGGCGAAGCCGGTCGCTGGATTATTGGGAAAATCGTATTTCTGCCGGCTGTTTGCTTATTGAGGGTTTTGCGACGGAGAGGTACGGCTGGCTGATAAGCGGGCAAATGATCGAGGATAGAAGACTGCGCCCAGTGAGAAGTCGAGGAGGAAGCCAACCCTGGTGCTTCGACATGATCGATTTTGACCGTGGGCTGGTCGGGCCGCCCAATCCTATCCGCGACGTGCTGCTGAAGGATCTCTCGACACATGCAAGGGATGTTGTCGTCGCAAAGGCCGCAATCGAACCGTTCAAAGGGAGAATCCGCGTCGTCAGCGGTGGAGGTCCTCACGAGACTGTTACCCCCGTTGGGGTAGTTAAGAAATAGAGGGGTCTCTGGGGGTGTGATGTGATACGACAGGGAACCGGGTTCGAAGCTTGGGCTTGGGGTCGACTCTATAGAAGAGGCCGAAGAAGGTGAGGAAGGGTAAGGGCTGGACATGTGGAAGGGAAGGGGGAGGGGCTCTCTAACGGTCTTGGCCCTCTTCCTCGTCTGGACAGGGTCGGTATCGTCAGCGTCAACAGCACGCTTCCGTGGCTGGTAAAGGGCCCCAATAGCAACCAACTTCTCCGCTTCAAGCTGCACAATTTTTTGTTGAAATGCTGCATTCTCCCCACGCAAGCGCTCGTTTTCTTCTTTATATTTCCTGGCGAGGTTCTGTAATGCCACGCTACGTTCCGCTTCTCCCTGCTCGTACACCTGGAGACGAGCTTGGAGTTCAGCGAGCTGGGATTGCTTTCGTTCCCTGAAAGCTCGTTGGGCGGCCCTGTGTACGCGGTTTCAGAATTTTTTTCAGGCGAGGGAAATTATTCACGTGTGGGAGGAAGTCTTTTTTTTGTTGTAAACGGGTGTTTACCTGTTGTTGCTTCTACGAGTACCTGGGTCGCCCTACAGAACACGTTTTCTTATTAGGATTCGCGTCTCGGAGGGGGAGGGAAAAGAAAATGGACCGACTTCTGTCTCTTCAATGACTGGGGCACTGACGTCTTTTTTCGGCTTACGGCCGGGTTTAGGTTTTGCGGGAATAACCCACTCCTTGGAAGCTAAAGAGGGGGGGAAGGATGAACGCGTAGAGACGAGAAAATGTGCATATACTCACGGACGGCCCACAACTTTGAAGAGGAAGAGACCACGTTATCCGCAGTGGCCATGGTGCGACTCGGAAGGGGGGGGAAACTATTATCTGATTAGATCCCTATATAAGCTCCGATCTCTGGTCCGAGAAATTCCTATTTCGGCGCTATAGTTTCCTCCGCTTCCCGATGCCCTTCTCACCAGTCGCGTGACTCTTCCTCTTGACCCTCTCCACCAAACTATCCAGACTTTTTTGTCCCTCAGCTGAACCTGGAGCCTCTTCTCGGGTCTGCTGTCGTTTGTTCCTTTCTTCCAGCAAGGCGGTCATGCTCTTCGTCTTTTTGTAGCTATAAGATCGGTCAGCTTACGGACGATCAGGGAGAATTGATGGGTCTGGACTTACCGTGGATTGCTTGGATCGATTGCAAAGGCATGATCTTCGTGGAGGGCCTTGAATCGCTCGTCTGCAACATCGATTCCGAAATCTTCTTGGATGTCTTGGTCGTTTGGCCCATGTTTCTCTTTCCTTTTCTTCTTGCCCTTTTTTGCGGACCTCTTCTCGGCTTTGAGGACGGCAGACATGTCGAAATGCTTCGCAGCACCGTTGGGATTATCGGACGCCACGAGTAGGGCCAACTCCTCCGCCGTGGCAGCTTTTCGTGGTTCTCCTGCAACATCGACCTTGACCTTCTTCCCTTTCTTGCCCTTCTTCGTGTCCTCTTCCACATCATCCTCGCTCTCACTAGCCGCATCGAAGAAGTCATCGAGCGGTTGTTTGGGTTTCTTCTTCTGCTGTACCTCCTTCTCCTTGACGGCCTCTTTCACCTCATCCTTTCTCTTCTTCCTCTTCTCCCTCAGCTTCCGTTGATACTTCTCTAGCGTTGTCTCGTCCTCTCCCTTTTTTTCCGTGAGACCGGGCGTGAAAGTGATCTCCATATCAACATCGTCTTCATCGTCGCCACCTCCGCCAGTATGGCCATCAGACTTTCCCCAACCTTCGGGTAACTCATCCTTTGCACCATCGAGGATGGATCGTAACCGGTCTCTGGAGGCACCTTTGCCGGTGCCCTGGTGGTCGGATTCGTCGGATGAAGAAGCGATGTAGGCTCGGAAATCCTCCTCGTCGACCTCTTTTTTCGTTAGAGCTCGTCGCGTCACCTTGTTTCGTTCGGGATCGTCCTGATCCCAGGTGAGCTTGACTTTTGAGTGCCTTAGAGCCTACGACGAGGTTGTATTAACGGGTGCGGCGAGAATTCACTCTTCAACTTACGTCTGTAGTAAATTCAAGAGGTTTGAAAGTGTTCAGAAATTCCTCCGTCGCCTCATCCCTTTAGCGGTCATATCAGCATCATTAAAACCAACGAGACATCTCCCTACCTGAACTCTTGATCAAAGGTCATCTCGTCCGGTACAAAACTCATGTCGAACACGTTGGCTGACCGTTCGAGCTCTGTGCCGTCGAGCTCATCGAATATATGGGATGCGGTGTTGGCAGTGTCGCACTCTACGATTGCATAATAGTATCTATTACACCGTTGATCAACGAACTGTCCATATACGTGGCAGCGAGGAGGGTGGTACCGTAATCTTTCGAGTTGGTATTGTCTAAGGGCATCTTCGTCCACTTCATGCTCAGCATCTCCAGTCTCGTAGATGTTTTGCTCGTTCACTTCATCCTCATGCTTGAACTCCTTAGGTTTCTTGAACAGCTCGGCAGGTGGTCCTTCCCGTTCCTCCTTGGCCATGCGCTCGCGACCGAAGTCGCTAGGAAAGATACGGACATTGAGAACCTGACCGCGAACGGCGGACTTGGAAGTCTTTCTGTCGCCAGTAGAGGGGAGAGCAGAGGTAACCAGCGAAGAAAACATTTTGAATAGATGAATGGCCTTGACGTTATCCCAGTCCAGGTTGACCACAGCAAGACGCCTCGTGGGCTCTATATCTGACTCCATGCCACGCTCCTTGTCAGCCTTTATGAAGGCTTCTGCTTGCGCATCTAGGTCTGCGAAATTTGTCTCGTCAAGGTCGATTTCGAGCTCCTCGTCCGGCACGTTGATCGGTTTTGACTCGGAGTGACCGAGACGGACAAGAGCGCCATCATCCTCCGAGTCTTCCTCTTCCTCCTCTTCGTCGGAGGACTCGAGCAGAACGACACCTCGAGCAAGATCAGGAATAGGCGTGGGAGCGGACTCGTCTTGGTCGTCGTCCTCAAGACCATTGTTCTCGAGTTTATAGAAACGACGGAGGTCGTCCTTGTCCTTGTCATCCGCGAGTTTGCGCCCATACTTGTCGACTCGTCCTACCCAGTCGCAACCAACATCAGCAACCGTCCCCGTACGTTTTCACATCAATCACCCCCTCGTAACCAAGAGGGCGCGCGGGGCGAGCGAATAAAAAAAACACGCAACCTTTTGATTCCCGTTTCTTGGATTTCTTGTCGTCCTGGAAAATGGATTTGAAGCGGTCGTCTATGACCACTTTGTGATCGTTTTTCTTGAGTTTTCTGAACCGAGGGTCGGTCTTGAACCTGGCGAAACGTGGATCGGACATGTTGGAAGGGGGAAAAAAGGAAAGCGAAGAGAGCTTGAAGATGATCGGGTCATGATCCAGGGGAGCGCGGAGAGCAACAAGCGCCTTTATTGGCAACCGTTGCGATGACTGCGATGTACCCTAACCGGTCGGCGACATATAAAAACAGACAAGGGTCCGCTGTCAGTCCCCTCACCTTTCTTTCTCCTCCTACTTCTCGTGAGCTCTCTCTCTTGTTCTCTTCCTGCCCTTTCCTAACCTTTTTTTTCATGTTTCAGATTCCTTCATTCCATAGGCCGCAGGTTCGACCCCAGTTCACATCGACT
>Ga0307514_10001853_pt1 | contig 23385 bp, 16 predicted proteins | sample 16_EM_MG_FD_203088 | JGI IMG/M metagenome (GOLD analysis project Ga0307514, IMG submission 203088) | Populus trichocarpa ectomycorrhiza microbial communities from riparian zone in the Pacific Northwest, United States - 16_EM | ecosystem: Host-associated > Plants > Roots > Unclassified | place...
AATTATCAGATTGCCCTAATCAAACTTCCCTCCGCATCAGACCAGTTGCAAGCTAACACCATGCAAAAACAAATGAAATAAAGGAAGGAAGGGAAGAATAGACTCCTATAGATGAGAAAAACAGACCCCAAAGTCTTAGCACCAAATTCCTATCCAAAAAAAAGACAACGCTTCCTAGCCCAATCCTACAACCCATTCTACCCAACAGGTTTCTCCTAGTGAACCGTCTCAAATTTTAAGCGGAAAGAGAGAGGTTGGAGATTGGAGACGGTGCGAGGACCTGAAGAGAGAAGTAAGGGAGTATTTCGGTCTGTGCAATCAGGAGGGTGGAGCTGGCGCTGCCGCGGGGGTTCCCAATTCTCTCAACTTCTTCTCACATGAAGGGGGTGAATATGACCGTGACTTTTCGTTGCCCAACTTTAGCATTTCCTCGGCAATCCATATCATCTTGTTCTCTTCTATACGTGCTTCTATAATCAGCTTTGCCTGCTTAAGCCTCTTCACCTAATTACTGAAACGTTAGCTTGTCGTGTGACCTAAATATTGGGATGTATACGTACATCCTCAGCCTCCCAGACCACTGCTCTGTCCTTAAGACGCTTGTACCGCATCTGGAGTGCTGGAACTTTGTAGGCCTTTCCACGCTTTTTAATGACCTCGGCACAGGCCTTCCACGGAAGCTGTCTTGTCTCCCGCAGCTCGTACAGCAACTGATACATGATGGACCCTTCAATACCTTTGGATCCTGGGGTTGCGACTGCAATCCCAGGCCCAGGAGAACTTGGATCAGGGAGTATGGTATTACTACTATTATTCCTTGAATTTCGAGCTCGAGTTCGTCCAGATTTTGAGGTGCTTCGGCGTTTTCGGCCTTTGCTTGGCACGAAGGGTATGCGGAGGGCCTCCGGCTCTTGCTCGTTTGGCTGATCGTGATGGCTCGGTGAAATTGGGGGAGTTATTTTACTCCAGGCCATGAGATGTTCAGGGATCTCGTGTAGTGGCATACCGGTAGCTTCTGACTTGGGGAACTGTGGTGAGTGGATCCACGGGTCAGTGATCCCTTCCTTGGGATGATGTACTTGTGGATGCTCCATGAATACTGGGACCTGCTCTGTTTTGATGCGGAAGCCAAGCTCCTCATCATAGGAAAAACCTGGGTATACAGAATACGGACTTGTAGGAGTGACTGCCACCGGCGTTCCAGTGTAGTAATTATGGCAGCTCGGGTCGAGTGAGCTATAGGAAAAGCGAAGGATATCTTGAGCATAGAGAAGTGAGAGTTCAGAACCCTCTGAGCCACAGTGAGCCAATCTGTCAATTTTGCTGTGCATGGTCAGATAGAAAGTTGGTTCCTGTAGGTGGTTGCGGTGCAGTTGGACTTAGCATGGGGTGAAGTCCGATGATAGCTCTATAATGGATGAGTGAAGCAAACAGCAGTTGGGATAGCTCTTGAGTTTTATGAGAGATATCGTCATGTCTATGATTGGCATCTACACACCATAATCTTATATATGGGCCGCTCCATAAACCTAATCCCAAAGCCTGGCCTAAGTTCATGAGCAAGGGGAGCCTGAATCACCCTCTGCGACTAGTAGTGGTCCCGCGGATCCCTGACTGTTTCTCCATCCACGCTGTAGTCTGCTTAGCAGTCGGTAGTCCCAGGGAATCGTAATGTATTTTCCAGAAATAGATACGATGGGCAGCCCTGCATAGCAATAGCAAAGGGCCCCCTATGTACAGGCATCAGTATTGCTACTTGTATGTTGATGGAAATCCTCTACCAATTAGATGTAATCTTCTCAGATCCCCCAGATCCCAGTACTTCTGCGCTATGGACTAGAGATCCTCACGACGACTGTATATCAACTTAGATTCCATGTAAGGTCACTCATCCTTTAGCATTGCTCGCTTGGCTACTTCAGCACTTAGCAGACTAGGCTTTCAATTAAATTGGGCTGAACGGCATATACATAGATATGTACTCATGAAAAAAAAAATTTATTGAATGCGGCTATGCTTTGGTTTATATCTATCTACAATCCTCGACCTAATTCTCCCCCCCCCCCTCCATTCCTTTCATGTCACAACAACCAGTTAAGTGAGGGTCTTCATCTCACACTAGAAACTGGGAGCACCTCAGAATTTATGATACGTAGGATATGACCAGAAATTACTCTAGAAGTGCGAAAAGTGAAATGTGATAAGCTTTCTCGTCCTAATCGCAAGGACTGTGCATTGAAGTCTTCAGTTGCAACACAGTGGCTCTATAATACCCATAGTCTCATCTTGCCACTCTTTTCCTGGCACCCTGTTTGCAAACGATGAAGACTACTTGCTCTATGTGTGTATATATGCGTGCAGGCAGCCTATTAACTACTACTGGTCCGCCTCATAGCCTAAGGCTCCCTTCGGGGGAAAGGCGTATAGACTCAAAAAAAAAAAAAAAAAAATCTTTGAACCTCCGCCTCATAGCCTAAGGCTCCCTTCGGGGGAAAGGCGTATATACACAAAAAAAAAAAAAAAAAAAAAAACTACTACTGGTGTGGACCTGTATAAGTTTGATAAGCACATAAGTTACTGCACGATTCACTGATCATGAATTGTAGCCTACTTCACTCTCGTTCTTTAGGCGCCGTTTTCAGGCTGCTTTTGGTCGATGAACCTTTTGCAATTGCTGTAGCTAGGTATGGGACCCACTCACAGAAAGTGGGTTTGTAGATAATACATATTGTACACTTGCCGTTTGTGTACAGACCGATCTTGGAGGTGGAGGCTGCTCCAGGGAATCTATGCAACTGATCATGAGATATGCGGGCAATGTGGAGATCGGTATGGCTCTACAACCGAGGCAAAAACCGAGACCGCCTCCTAGGTCATGATAACGCCAGTGGGCGCTGTTTAACCAACACACAGCCCAGACTCAGTTGGCTCTAGCTCTACAGAAACGACTGGCCCTTACATCCATGTACTTAGGGTACCGAAAGTGTACATGGCGCTAATTGCGAGCTGTAATATACAATAATATTGCAAGGTCGTCTCACTGGAGATAGGTAGTTGAAAGCTTATGTCCCTCGAACCCCACTCAGTCTTATAGTCCCCAGCTTGGCTTTTCATGGTTCTGGTTCAGGGGGTGAGAGGGAGTATTCTGGGTCTGCACACCGATTACACTGGGATTTTCCACCCTAGGCAATTGCATGTATGACCAGAAGGTTTGCTACTTACATCTATGTAATATAGTAGGCTCCAAAAGACTTGCGATTTCTGGAGTAAAACTGTCCTCAACTATAATCACATACTCAGAAGGAAAGCAATTGGCCTGGGGCTCTCGTGATTGATTAACTCTATCAAAGGTAATTATCAAACACCAAATCTCCGGGTGATCTTTGCAAAATGTGTGTGATGATTTCTTCTAGTCATGCATTTGGATCCAGAAGAACCATTTAAAGCTCCTCTTTGCCAATCCTTAGCCCGAGTGGCACACCATTTCTGCTCTACTGTAGATTGTACATAAGCTACAATGGTGATTGCATAAATGGAAATTCTGATTGACGTGTAGTGAGTGTATACGTGGGGTGAGCATCGAAGGCATAAACTACTAGACCAATATCTTTGCCTCCCCCGAAGCACGCCTAGACCTAACAAATAGGTACTCGACTCCTAGAAGTCTGCAGAACGGCTCGTGAAGTTACAGAAGATGTCCCTGTGACCAAAACCATGTAGCATAAAGTAGCTAGGCACATACACGTATAGCTAGCATATTACAGGAATGCAAGTATATATAGTAATTCATGGGACATAATTAGCTGTACCATGAGACTGTTTATCAGGAACCCAGGCCTGCTAGATTGGGGCTAACCCCCACCAGGAACGGTATCTGGAAACGTGTGCCGGATGCATGAGCCTGAGGCTAGAATAAGTATGCCGGAACATCGATCCACCACTAAATAGCACGTGTCTAAGATCCCGCCCCTGTTTGATTGTTGCTTTACCTGTGGTACACTGAGATATTCAACCCACGCATTGGTTTTGTGCACAAATTGGTTTCGCTAAATTCTACCGAACCATTGAGGTCGAAGCAGAATTGGATGGTTGGAAAGACCTGCAATGTTGACTAACGATAGTTGGCACGAATAAGCGAGACAACTGAATATAGTCGGTAAATCCAGCTAGGGAATGTAGGATACAAGCACGAAGATGAAGAAGTGCTATTGTATGTATTCCCAGGTATAACCACAACTACTATTATATGCTTTCTGTTCCCACGTGGCACACACACCAATGCATTCTTTAGCTTGTTAGCTCATGCTTCTCTAATATAGTGTTTTGCCAACGCATTCAAAGCAGCCATTTGTGTGGGGCCGATCTACAGACAGCGGACTTGATTCTGATAGCCTTATAAGGGCTATGCCCTAATCGAATGCCATATAGAGCTGGGCAGAGATGCAATTTTGACGTGCTGCACGTTCCAATGCATTCCCACTGGTGTCAATAGTCTAGCCAAGGTAAGCAACCACAGTAGAACAAGGTAATGTAATTAATATACCCCCCCCAGAGTGTGTCCAGATTTGAGCTTAGCTCAACTGCGTGGCAATGCGCAACGAGGCCAAGGGGAATCAGTACTGAAGTATTACTGCAAGAAGGTCTTATATACACGCGAGCCTACACAAGCCTGCATGTAGTAGTTGGGTACACACTCCTGATGCCTCGAGGATGACTAATGTATGCTTCACTCACCCATTAGGCTGGATAAACACACTGGAAAGTGTTCGGGATCAATGGTTTACTCAACATGAACTTCCAGGTATCAGCATCAAGGATATACGAGAGTTAATGATAAACTTTTAAGGACTCGCATTGGTCATGCTAAGGTGTGTGGGGGGGGAGGTCCATGGTCATATTATGCAAGTGCATGAATCGTACAACACCAATTTGAAACGAACATGTGGAAATAATGGTGGAGCCGGCCCAGCCGCACCCACAGTAACTCTTATCTGGGTCTGATGCCCATTGAAATTAGAAAAACGATTTCAACTCTCTAAATGTACAGTCGTGCTCTTTAGTGATTCGGGCAGCACTAAACACGCCACACTGGTAGGTGTGCAATACTGGAATAATATCAAGTACACTCCTTCCCTGAGGGCTATTATTCGACTGTCTCACTTTGGCTAGGCAAGCGCCACTGCCCGATCACAAAGAACACGTGCACGACTGTACTGTACGGGTCGATGGGACAGATTGCTCGATAGGACAGCCTAGCTAATAAGGGTTGGTGGCAGAAAAGGAAGCAAAGAAGCACGTTCCAAAGGCTGGATCAAAACGCTTGCCCCTTGAACCGCTGCCTGACACCCGGCTGAAAGACCTGTATTCAACACATTTTAATCCTAATATACTCTAGTCCCAGTCTGTCCCATCGACCCATCAATCGCTGTACCTGACATCTTAATTCCTCGCCGCATTCTTCCTGCTAAGCAGATTCATGATCAGTGAAAGGGCCATAGACGCCATAGGGATAGCCAAGCCTATAGGCCAAGCCCAGCATAGTGGGGGTCAGCAATCCCATAACACGCGGTCTCAGGTTCAGTGGAATGGTGTCGGCTAGGAGCCCGTTGCCAAGTTTCATCACAAAAAGTAAACATACTTACGTAGTTATGCAGACATGACAGGCTGCAGAATTGCATTCCTATGAACATCTTGCTGTCACCTTTCTACTGCCTAAATTGCAATTGCAGATCCGAGGATGGAGGTCGACCCGACAACCAGCTGTTAGGGGCAATTACCTTCAGTGGAGTATTCAAAACCCAGCTACAAATATGGTTGAGTACTCGAGTGCTGAGTGTGATCAACCCAGGCTCAATATATCGTCACACTTTCTGCTTGCACAATCCCCCAATCCAGTGCCCCTCCCGAGGATTCCTATATAGTACAACTATAAATTATTGCGGGCATGCAGCTCACAGCTGGCTAATTATCCAACCAGACCCCATGACTTAGCAACCAGCCTGGCTAGAGCGAATCGCATTACTTCAAGCTGCATGCAACTTTTTTTTTTTTTATACACCTTTCCCCCGAAGGGAGCCCTAGGCTATGAGGCGGCCCCGTTCGTCCCGTTCCCGCCTGCATGCAACAACCCGCCGGCGTGCTGCATTTATGTATGTCTTAGATGTACAAAAGGTTTTTTTCTTTCTTGAGTCTACTGATGGGGGATGCCAAGAGTCTACTGGTAGACATCTGTGGGGCCTTAGGCTATGAGATGGGGTAGTTCGCCTCCCACCCGCACGTGACCGACGTACTTTTCGGCGACATGAGTAGTACTATGCTAGTGTACGTCAGTATGTATCTCGTGCCCTAGTACCTCGTGCCCGGATAAGGGGGGGTAAAATTCAATTAGCGCTGATTGAGATTTATGTGTTGCAAAAGGAGGGGTAGTACATCCCACAATTGCGCTTCAGTTACGTAAGTTAAATAGTAGTACTAGTGACCACCGTGTAATACTAGTCTTATTCCAAGCCCCCGTACTCCGAACGCAGTGAGGTAGAGCGGCTTGTGCCAACCAGACTAACTTGGGGACATTGAATTGAACTGCCGTAACTACTCGAGTTATTCGCTAGCGTCTGATTTTCGGTGGTGGCGTGTGATCTACCGTGACCTTGACCAAATATCAATTGGGTTTTCCGGTTTTCCTTGATCTAGCTTAACCTGGAGTGAATCTCAGCTAAAAACTGTGGGAGGACAATGCATATGTCTGTGACCTCAAGCCTGACCCACACCCTTAAACCAGATCAGGCCTCAACCAAGCGACATTTGGTCAGCTGCGCACTGTCAACTACGCCAGCATCTCCCCAAGTCAGTATTGTCATGAGAGAGAATGAACCATTATGCCTCCACCTTCTTGATATCATGCAGCAAAGCCATGTTGTAGTCCTCTTCCCCCTCACATAGTACTGGATATCGATGACTGCTTCACAATTGATATGATTCTTTGAGTGCAGCAGCCCTGAGGCCCCCAAATAAAACCTAAACTAGTAGTTGGTGGAGGCAGAAACCGAGCCCGATAATTCCGACACCGTATCTACTCGAGTTATTGTGAGAGTGGGGCGGTCTCTCAACAGGGGAGCTCGAATCCCGCTCCCCCCAAAGCTTGTAGATTAGTGCAGGTGGCCACGCATGAATAGTAGTCTGGTTGACACGACCCTCCTCTGTAGGAGGCATGATCCCCTGATATTCGTTATTTTCTCTATCCCCATCGTGACGTACAGAAGTCTATATCTCCCCTAGTCCCGCGTCGCCAAGCCCGAAGGAACCCCGTTCCTTCCACCTCCCCCCGACGCGGATGATAACAATAGCACTGGTACAAGTTCGAACTCAAAAGCCATCCTTCGCGAAACACCACTCAGAAAACAAAATATAACATCACCGTTTTCCAGTTAAACTTCGTTGCTAGTATTGCTTGATGCTGTCAATCTCCGTCCTAGAACCTGCAGTGACCATGTCATCTATGTGCGCTACTACATACACGCCTGTGGGACTCGTCCAAGCTGCGCGGTCCACTATAAGCCGTTTAAACCCCAATTCCTTCAATGCTGTATCCAAAACCTCGTACCAGATTCTAGATGCCTGGCAGAGCCCATACAAGCTCTTAATCAATTGACAGAAATCTTCTTCGACAGTCCAACTCTCAGGTTGCCTTAGAAACATGACTGTCTCGATATCCCTGTTTAAGAATGCTGAAATGATGTCCAGTTGATCATTTCGAGGTCGAGGACCGCCACTATCATGAGCATAATCCGCAGAGTTGTGAGGCTTATTACCGGTGTGAACGTTTCTCTGTAGTTAATCCCCTTTTTCTGCAACTCACCACGTGCGACCCATCTTGCTTTAAACTTAACGATTTTTCCAGCTTGATCCTTCTTTGCTAAAAACACCCACTTCGACCCAAGCGCTTTCCTCCCCGGTGGTAGATCCTTCACAAACTCAAACATACCTATTCTCGCAATTGTTGTTATTTCTTCGAATGCTGCTTTCAGCCAATGACCTCGATTCCTGCTTCTGATAGCTTCTTTCCAAGTTGTTGGGTCTCATTCCACTATTGCATTATTAATGTCCAAAACCTCTTCTTCCACTCCAAACTCCCTCTTCAATCTCTCGTATCTCTCCCGGTACCTCAACTACAAAGCTTTCTCTTCTCTCACTTTCAGCGTCGATGCCTTTTTACTACTGAGACCTAACCTCCATTCCCGTAACATATTACCACCTCTATGCAAATACTTGTTGAGGAAAGTATCCGAATCTGAGACCGCAGTAGATGAAAGATCGTGAGAAATGGTCAAAGGGTAGAAGTTAATCTAATTTCAGTCAGCAGCAGCAGACGTATCCATTGCAAAGCTACCCATTTCTGTAACAACAGCTTTGTCCTTCTCAACAACCAATGATGCAAGTATTAAATACTCCGGTTGAGACTGCAATGCTGTTGTAAATTTAACCAAACCATCACTGCTCATGTGATGTTGACTGAGTCGTTACGTGGAAAAATGAAATTCGGAAAAGAATATGCTTGTTCTGTGCGTCAAATAAAAAATAAAAAAAAATCTGATAAGGAAGAAGGTAGAGTAGGTTTGCTCGATGAACTAGGAACGTGGTTGTGCAATACCAGAGCGAGCAACCACTATAGCCCGTTCAAACACTTGTTCTTGAACCTCATGGAATGCATTCTCCCAGCTGAGATCTTGACTGGAAACGGTTTGATATATGCATACTATTGTGGTGATATCTCACAACACTGTAAACTCGTGTCAATCTGTTCTCAATTATAGTCCTAGCTGACAGGGGTCATTTCTCGAATTTGAATTTCGGCCCTTTTGATGTCAAATTTATATTCAACAGCGAACTTTTAGCCTCTGGTACGAGAGTCAGTAACTCTTGGTGGCTCGGTTGCAACGTCCGGCTTAAACTCCAGTTATATTCACAATCGTAGTGCTGGACACTGTAGGATTCGAGCCAATGATTTGCAACTTATTGTTATTGTTGTTCTCAGAACGAGCTCATAAAGCAGCCTTTACTTCTTGAAACTCTTTAAGAAGTTTGCGAAGGATCCCTGGATGCACGAGCATATGGTGCAGCTCGGTAGTTTTGATGCTACGTCGTGCGTTGTGAGCCAGGCATGTTGTACGAAGGATTGTTTGTGTTATGGATCTAGAGGGGTGAGACTCACGTACGCGACTCTCGAATATCAAGACAGGACGAGTCTAGGATGGACGAGGGCGAGACCAGAGTCGGATGAGAGGGCGAGTACGAGGTCCCGACGAGGTAGTCTGAGCTACAGTAGTTGCGGCAGTAGTATGTAGAGTATATTCGTAGACAACTAAGTACAGGAGAGTATACAAGTTGTTGCGTAGGGAAGAAGGGAAGAAAACAGAACAAACAGGAATCCAACGTCCTTATATATGCTTCCCCAGCGTACTGAAACCCAGAACCGTAAACGAGATTACATATCAAAGTAGAACGAGGTGGAACGAGATAGAAAGAGATAGAAACAGGTGGAACAACATAGAAGAATATTGCGCAGCTTGAAGACTGTAAAACTAGGCAACAGCTTCGTCGCGCGAGCGAGGTTGAGAACTTCCTAGAATGTTCTAGTAGGTTCTAGTTCGAGTACCGAGTTGGGATGCGGTCGGTTGCCATGCAAGTCGGTTCAGGGATCAGGTACAAGCTGTTACTTAGGTAGTCTGAGAATATGATATATAGAATCCACAGGAATAACGTAAGCAAGCATAAGTCTTGCTGAGTCAGGATCATGTCGAGATGCACACGGAAGTGTGAGGGCAATTGCGTTGGGTGCCAATACAATACCGGCGCAGGCAAGTTGCGGGTTAGGCTGAGATCAGGGTTCGTTACAGTTTGGGGCTCCGAAAGTAACATGAGTTGAGCCACATTGGCAGACAGTAGGGCATGGAGGGCATGGGAGGCATGCAGGATTGATGGTAGTTGTCATTGCTGTAGCGTGCGGGCCATAATGCTGAGCATTTTGTGCAACTTGATAGGTTTCTGCAGCTTGTAGACTTCCAAGAGTTACTGAGGCAGTGGCACTAGATGTGGTGACCTTTGGCACATTCTCTTTCTCCTTCACAAGTTCCATCTCCACTGCTAACAGATATTGTGTGACCACTTCCTGCCCCTGTCTCCGCTTCCGATATAAGATGTTTTTGATCCCTTTCACAAGAGAGGTATATGACAGCCAGACATTGTTCTTGTACGTTCTCCCAGTTCCCGATAACTTCTTCTTTGTCTCGAGGGGGCTTGTCTTCAAGTAAAGCACGCCAGTAGCCCTTCATGATAAGGATCATTTTGATATCTTCCTTCCATTCATGATAATTTGACCCGTTGAGCTTGACTACCTTTGGGAGGCTATTATCATCCTTGTCGGAAGGCATTTCGAGTTCAAGAGAAAAGAAAAGTGTACGGAATCAGTAAAAAGAAGAGAAAATGAGGATACCACAGAGAAAAGTTGTTACGAGAAAAAATTAGATGAAACGCAAACCGAGCTCAAACCTGGAAGCCCTGTGGTGATCTGATATTCGTTGTTTTCTCTATCCCCATCGTGTACAGAAGTCTATATCTCCCCTAGTCCCGCGTCGCCAAGCCCGAAGGAACCCCGTTCCTTTCACATGAATGGGGCAGTTGGCCCAACCTTATGCAGTTAGACAGGTGCAGTAGGCGCACCCACAGAGCCCGTGCGTAGGTAAACCAAACCTGCAAAGGGGTGGGACTCATAGCCTATGGTTCCCCTCGGGTAAAAGACGGATAGACTCAAAAAAAAAAATACTGACTTCTCTCTAGCTAGCTCGAGGAGAGGGATTACTTACAGACCTTGGCCCAACGGGGAAAAAAAAAGTTTACGGACACCAATGTGTTCGCGTCACGTGAGGTACGAATGACCGCTACTAGTACTTCTCATTATCCCATGGCTAGCGCCCCATGTACAACGGCTTAGGAAGAGGTAATTTGATCAGATACAAGCTCACATTAGTGTAAGATTACAAGGTTACGTGTGGTGGAATTGTGGAAGAGAAATATATATCATTTATTGACTTGGTGCTCGAATACAAGCGAAAATCCTGCCCCCATTCATTAACATTATTGCCCCATTACGATACCCTGTCATATCCGATTTTGCCCTCTTTTGGTCACCACTTGCAGCATGAGGGCTGGTGCTGAGACTACCATACTTCACTGGGAAGGGGGAAATATATGGGGTCATGGAGTAGGTTTCCCTGTAACCCACTTGGTACTTGGTTTGCACGGACTGTGCATAGAATATGTCTATATAGAGACCCTGTCCCCATCAGAGGGGGGGCGCCGGTGGGGTATTTCTTGTTGTAATTCAGCCAAACAGGATACCAATGAAGCTTTTTTTTTTTTTTTTGAGTCTATACGCCTTTCCCCCGAAGAGAGCCTTAGGCTATGAGGCGGCCCCGTTCCCGTACCTTTATACCAATGAAGTACCCAATAGCTCAAAAGAATCTATGCAGGAAGGGGAGTCTTTTAAGCAACCGAATATGCTATTTAAGCCTTTGTTAACTGATATTTGTCATTCCCTGTAATGCGACAGCCCTAAATCGACATGCGTAGAATTACTGGGAATAAGACTCCTTGTCGGTTTTTGAGACAGATAGCGTTCATGTTGAGCAGACAGATCCATGTCTAAACACCAGTTCTATGTTTAATTAGTATTAGTGTGCTCTGTTATTGACAAGGAGGTAACTCAACATGATGCCACCAAAGCACAAAAGAAGTAGACATTAATCTGCCCTCAGTATGTACCAGTATGTCAACCGCTTGAGGCACATGCCGAACACGATGCAAGACCATTGCTTTCTATAGATCCACAAAGCCCATTGGATGCACTTCAATTATTCGTCATATATACCAGATCTATGGGGGATGAATAACTACTATTACTACAAGCGATTAGTACAAGTGCACAGTTGATGGGATGGAGATTTGGATAGGGCTTATTCTCTATATGGGGGTAGTAGTCCTAGTGTGAATGACTACTAGGAGTGGATAACAAGCAAATAATGATGCAATGGATTTGCAGCGATTTCTGAAGATTAGACGATATTTTCATGTATCCTCACGATCCGATCCATGTATATACCTAAATAGATACCATATATAGCTAGTCTGCCTAGAACACACTAATGCACAGTATTTGTGCGTGACTAAGCCAACAAAAGGTATGTACAGTAGATAGATTGTAGTCTTCGCACCAAACGCAGTTTGTAATTGTTGAGGTACGTCTGTCAGAGGAAGGTGGCATCAAGTGCTCAATAACTTAAAGAATCGATACATGTAGGGCAATCTTTTGAAGCGATCCCAAACTTAGGCAGTCCTAACAGCTACTTCATGTCTCATTAATATTTGCCCACCTTGTGACATCCACTCGATTTAACCATATATTCGTTATAAGCATACCACCTCCAGTCCGAGTGTATGCTTATAACGGGAGTTAACTGTAGCGCCCCCCTACTGCATACTCCCCCCTACTGCATACTGATCTCGTGCTCAGACTCTTTATCTACCTACACTAACTGCATACATGCTTTTGAGCTATTGGGCACTTTATTGGTGCCTGTTTTTTTTCGTTTTTCCCTCTATACATCATTGTCATGGCGAGGCACTGATGGTTATCTAGGAGTCGTATGTGATCCCCCTATGCCTTCGGAACAATAGGCGCTACGTACATCTGTGACTCTCCAACGCAACTGCTGAGTTTACCCATCGGTGTAAGGAAGTGACATATACAACTCGTTGGATATGTACTTCCTCACACAAGCCAGTACATTTAGGATTGGAATTAGTAATGCCGGCAATGATGCTCAAGTTGTCGGATAACCATATGATCTGCGACAGATTTGCATCGGTAACTAGCATCATTCAGGCAGTATACCTTACGGTTGTGAGTTTGAGGAAAAGATCCCCTGGTCACAGACCATGGAGTGAACCCAAGCTCTAGGTAACCTACAAAGAACGGGATCCAAGTGCCGTGAAGGGGAGTACTTAAACTGGGCATTACTGGTATATCTTCAGCTTCCTAGCACCCTGGAGCTATTGCCAAGAACTCTCACATTTTCATGGGCTTGGATCAGCTTGTAAGAATTACAGGCTATAGGTAGGCTGAATTGTTGCGGTTGCACTGGGAGACGAGAGGATCTGAGAGGGTAATTGTTCGCTATGGCTAAGAATTCTCTTAAAAGACTTGACTTGCTATGGAATAAAAGCTCTACCGAAATCAAAACATATACGGAAAAACACAGCTCTTTTATTCTTCGTGGGTTTTTCCCAATTACCCTATTCCGGAACCCCTGTCATTTCCCAATTGTCCTATTCCAGCGTCGCTTATTGCCATGACTCTTCATAAGTAGCGAGAGTTATTCACAACACAGCTGATGTTAACTATGCAACATAGAGTCCTCTTATCTGCAGTTTGCCGCTGCGACACAAACATGTACTCTACACTTGCATGCTGCCGGCGCTGGGGTTGAGAGTTAAGTTTGCACCTGGCGGGGGAGTGCGACCGTGGGGTCGCCCCCCCCCCGGGTGGGAGGCAGTCCAAGGGTGCCCTGAAGAGAGGAATGAAAGTACCACCCGGTAAGCTCCTAAAAACCAACCGACGTCCTAGCTACTGGAGTAACGACCCAGCCCATTTGTGCGGGTGTGAGCTAGGATGACAGGCCACCCCTCGTATGCATATAGTCCGAATGGTGGGCAAGGGGATGACAACCTCTATCTGCGGAAGCAGGCCATATTGGCGAGCCTCATCTATTCTGGAACAACGCGCGCCAAGAGTCACGAGTGAGAGTCTGGTCATCAGGCATGGTTACAAGAGCATGAGGCAGGGTACTGAGGGCCTAAGGGGTCACGAAGATACTCGGTGGGGCCTACACCGACAACACCGTGCAGGATGGTCGATCGTGACAACCAGAGGGCTTCCGACGTCGGAGAAAGCAGGTTCGAGGAACTGGGAGATCATTTTCCCGACGTTGCAACCGTGGTAGCAGTCAGGTTCAGTCTCCGTTTCTACGCCAGTTTCGGCAGGCAGTTCGAGCGGCGCGTTGCAACCCCAATCACAACGCAGCTCTCAGGTCATTTGTGCTATTCTCTCAACATATCACTTTTGGTGGAAGTGTGAAGAATGGAAAAGGCAAGGGTACTGCAGGGCTGATAGCAGTCCCAAGCCTAGACAACAGATCGAGATATCAGACCCAGCACCGAACCTCAACAAGCCCCGGCGCCTGGTCCGACACTAGCTAGGCAGGGTTGTCTAAGGAGGAGTCTGAGGAGTATACTCCGAGGATAAGTAGTGGAAGAGTCAGAGGCGGGGGGGCTTGGGAGGAGGCGCTAGGCAAGGGAACCGTTTTGTGCGACATGCTGGAGAAGGAGAGGGAAGAAGTGGAGAGGTTGAGAAAGGACAACTCCGAGATGCGAGACTGTCTCGGGACCATATCCAGAAGTGGGAGAAGGAGAAATAGGAGCTGGAACTTTGCTTGGCCACCAAGGATGCAAGGCTCAGAGGATGAGGGTCTGCGCATAGACTACAAGCAAGGGAGACTCGGATTGGAGAGCTGGAGAAGGAGGCAGCCGACCTCCATAGCCAACTGGGGGATAGAGACGTCGAGGGCTACCCCGGGGTACCCATGACACTGAAGGAAGAGGCGGACTAGTGGAAGGAGAGATGTCACAAGACTGAGTGGGCGTGTGGAGAGATCGGGGAGAAGGTAACTAATTCGTAGAGGCAGAGCTATGAGGAGGAAGTTAGACGAATAGGTAGAGGAGGAGAGGAAGAGGAGGAAGAAGAAGGCGAAGGCGGCATGGTGGGGAGAGGACAAGGGTGTACAGTAGAGTGCACCCCGAGTTCCACTGACCTCCACCAGTGCGCAGACAGAGGAGGTGGTAAGGAGTGAGGAGGGGGAGAAGAGGAGGGGGAGAAGAGGAGGGGGAGGAGGGAGGAGAAGAGAGCGGGAGGGGAGCCAGGATTAAGGGAGAGGATGTGGTGATGGAGGGCAGATCTGGGGACGCCGAGGTCACTGTGGCAACCGTACGAAGGCCTGTCCAGTACGAGGAACGAGGATGAGGACGAGGCTCCGGTATTGGCACCCCCACCTACCAAGAAACAGGCTGCACGACATCCAGCAGCAGGATCAACAACACCGGCTGGAAAGAGATCCCGACCAGCCAAGACAGCCCCCAGGTGCGAATCGCCAAATGGCAAACTGGCCAAGGCGATGGTCATCCATGGAGTCCCCCTGCCCCAGACCCATGGCAGGGATCGTACAGCTGTAGGAGTGGAGGTGGGGATTATGGGAGCACGTTGGCTCCTACGGGGTATGCGGGGACTGGGAAAGGCCACCAACTCCGTGGTAGTGTTCTTGGAGAGAAGCGTGGAGCTGGGAAGCCAGTTGCGGATGAGGGGCCGCTGGCACCCAATTGAAGCCTATGACTTTGATAGAGGGAGGAAATAGGAGGAACTGTGGATGGGTATTTTTTTGATTAACTGATGTGGGCTTTCACCTTGTCTCTATCACCGCGTCCGTTTCCTGCCTTTTCCAATACAGTGGTGTCTCTGGGTCTGATACAGTATAGGTAGTTGTTCTGTTCTGGTTTCCTTGGTTCGGTTTTCTTGGTTCGGCGTGTTATTCTGTGCGCAAACCCAAACCTTCAAAGGGGCGAGAACGGGGCAGTTTTATACAGATGTATAGCCTTAAAAAAAAAAAATGTGGGGCCTCACAAGCCAACAGCATGGAGTATATCAATATTTGACCTACCGGATGCAGCCTAAAAGGGACTAAAAACCCCTATACGGCAGTCAACAGACTGTAGGAGTCTGTTGGGCTCGACAGGGCGGTCTCCAGCGCCGGTTCCCGGCACTGAGAGATGTTAAGTAATGGGCTCAAGGTGCAAAGGACATGACATCAAATGCGTGTGCTCCGAACATACAAGGAGCAGGTAGCAGCAACTCACCACATACTCAAAGTGCTTTCGGGCCCTGTTGGGTGCCCCTAGGGGTCCAAATGCAACTGGGGCAAGCAAGGGCAGGGACTGCAACTCGGGGTTGGTTGGGCTGGGGCTCTGGGTAGTCTACTGGATAGCTGTCTGTGGCCGGAACTATCGAAAATACAGACAAAGGACCTGCAGAAGTGGCAGGGAGATAGTCACGCAGGAGAACGGAGGCGCACTTGGCTGAACGATCGGAGGGTGAGGCCCGACCCAGTGTTTTTTTGTTTTTGTTTTTGAGTCTACACGTTTTTAGGAGCCTTGGGCTATGAGACGGCCCCGTTCCCGCCCCTTTGAAGGTTTGGGTGTACCACCGGATGGGACCCAGACTGGTCAAAAAGCTCGAGAGCTGAGGTTGAGTTAAATAAAGGTATATCTGGTGCCAGGAGGTGGCCGGGTTACTTTTTGCTTGTAAAGGGGAGAGGGCAGAGGCCGGCCGCGGGCCCGCGGCCGCAGGGTCGGACAAACTACTAGTAGGTGCAGTCTCTCGTCATAGTCTAGATGAACTGGATACGAATGTCTCATAGCCTCAGGCCCTATATACGTATAGACACAAAAAAAAAAAAAAAAAAAAAAAATAATGAATATGTGTAATTATTATAAAAAAAAAAAAAATTTAAAAAAAAAAATATTTTGAAATTACCTGAAGTTGAGACGTCACATCTCAGCAAATCAGTCACTCATCAAAAACATCAATTGACAGCTTATGCGTGGCAGCTATATATTCAACAATGTATAATCGCTTCAAGAATCTGTCCAAAACGTTGATCGCCGTCACGGTTCCTAACTATCTTCGACGGCTGTATGGAGGTGCAAACTGTACTACCTACTCGTAATCTCATGACGTGGAATGGGTGGCTTGACGCGGCAAGGGCGGATTTCTGTCTGGGCAAGCCACCCAGTCCAGTTCACAAACGTCATGACACAGATTAGGTACATATAGCAGTGCACGTCTAGGTAGTGGACTGGGTCCCAAGCGCCGTATCCCGTTACATACGACTGTCGCGATCGAGATAATATCCCGTCTAATTCAATTCCCATTAACCACTATTCAAGGATACACCAGCTACCTTGCAAGTTCTTTTGTTGGAACCAGTTTCCAAGCGCTACTTAGGATGAAGCTTCTATTGATCCGATTGGTGCGGGTGTGCAACAACCTGGCTACTGGACGACAAAAACAGACGCCAAATATTGTAGAGATAATCAATTGATCTCAAACTGGAAATATAATACCTAGGTACATAGGAAGAGCTATTCCGCCAGTCAGTGTGGGCCAGTAAAACCATTCAGATGTTAACATGAGGGGGGAATACCTAGTAGACCAAAATCCATAAAAACTGACAGATCCTGATCAAAACCAATGCCTTGGGCACAGGGACATGGTTTTGATAGTTGGCCATAATTGAGGGGGGCCAAAGGGAGTGGTTGAAGGCTGCGAGAATAGCTTGTACTTGACTGGTGCCTTGAGAGTGGCCGAAATAAATGTATCACGGCAGACGAAACACTCTCGAATTATCAGATTTTAATTAAACTTCAAACCATTCTCCTAGTGAGCTTGATGCCATTCAAACAGCCTTTTGTTGAGGCTGTATAGTAGTAGCTGGAGGACTTGACGATCCAACATAAAAAATATTAAGTATTTGAAGTTGGACATCTTGGATGCTGCGACTTGGGGAGTTAACTGTACTCTACATACATATATGTCATCCCATTGCAGCCTTGAGTTTAGAGGACATCTATGAATCAGGTATCTAGTTACCTAGAATAATCTACCCTATGTCCTTGGCTAGAAAATTAAGGGAACAGTGCGCCGTTATGTAGAGTCAAGCAGGACTACATAGAAGGCATGTAATTAAGGGCAGCCCGGGCTGAGCCGCTGATGTCTGCCCTCGTGGTTGCCTCTTGGTTCAATTTCCTACCTACAGGTCGCAGCCACGACCCTGGGATCTTCACCTGGCTGCCCCGGGAGCCAGCAGAGCCAGTCTAGCCAAGAAGGGCATTCTCATCGTTGTGAAACTGTGAGGGAATGGCCGTAAGTAGACAATACCAGATATAAGAAACCAGGTGTAGGTTAACCCTACCTAGCCTCAATAGTTGCCACTATTTGTTATAATTTGTCACGCTTTTAGATTCTATGAATTACAAGGGGAATGGGTAAATAAGACCTTAGGTAGCACCTCCAGCTGTCGGACCTGAATCTGGAGCTTTAAGTTTTGAGTCAAAGTCAAAGTTATACAGTTGGAAAACCTTGCATCTTATGTTTATATACTGTTTTTTTGCTTTTTTTGAAGTCTATACGTCTATGGAGCCTTGGGCTATGAGCTCCCTCCCCTTATAAGGTTGGGTGTACCCATGGAACAACAAGTCGCCCTGCCTCCCAAACCTATGAGAACCCTGACCCCGTGTGAAAGAAATGATGAGGGAAATTACAGAACTTGTGCAGTTGGGAATCGAATTCTGGGCTTTTCTCCTGCGAAGACAACACAAGACTGTTATGTTAGCATTCTTAAATCCAAATATGTCACCAATGTTCAGTGGTATTTAATTGTGAAGTACGCAATACAGCCCCAGTTCGATAGTGTTGTTTCATAGATGATGACATGGTGAGTTCGTTTTTCTGCCAGTTGTATTATATTCTGGATCGGGCAACGAAGACCTTGCGGAGCGAGGGACCTCCTGGCGTACCTCATGGGTCTGGTGGCCTGTTGATAGACCTTGCGGTGTAGCCTTAGGTACTACTAGTCTGGTTCCCAGAATTGGGAACCACTGTTCGAGGACCCACAACACAATCAATAAATTAACAAAAAACATGGAGTTACCGAAATGTTATATAGTACTACCAGTCAGCTAACCTAAGTGGGTGAAAGTGGGATATTCTAGCTAGGGCTGTGGATTAACTGAGGTAAGCACTGGCAGCATGAATTTTTAACCCTGCCCCATATCTGAGGTTTTAATTTACGTATTTATTCGTGTGTTCAGGTTACTGTGCGTTCTGTATTGGGGTCTACATCTCACTGGTGATTGCTTAGATATACATCTACTTTGGTTCAGCAACTACCCAAAAAGGGTGCCAGGGTTATTTCTGCTGTTCCTTGAGCTCAACAAATACATATCAAACACATACCTACTTTGCTGATTTCAATATGAATCCGGGAAGCTATACTAGATTGGTATTCACTAACTACAGACTAACAGTGTCACAATAGGTGTTTTACAGTATGTATAGTCCATATACTACTACAACAGTAATTGTACAAGTTCTGCTCGAATAGTTCAGTGGTAGAATTTACGCTTCCCAAGCGTAAGGCGCGGGTTCGATTCCCGCTTCGAGCATCAATTTCTTTTGCTCCAGGTCATCATCCATATCAGGGTAATGCCCAAGATCCTCAATTTTATTCTTCACATTTATGGAGACCATGACATATAACGGTGGTGATAAACTTCATACCAAAAGCTCGTAGGTGCCTCCCATCGGAGCCTTCCCCGACCGACTCAATAACACCACCAAGCTTCTCATTGGCTTTAGATCTGAGCCACTATCCGTATCTGCCTCATGAAATTGGCTTAGCTGCAGAGGCAGTGCCAGAGGTTCACCGTCGATGAGAAGGCACGAGTTGGTTTTATCTCGTAGAAGCTCGAGAGAAGGCCTGACGTCTTGCTGTAGTTTATCCTCTACACCAGTAACTCCGAGGAGTTCAAAGTCTCGTTCTAGATATTCATCAATAACCTTTTGCACACCCCGCCTCGATTTTGAAGAAGTAAACCGGTCGATTTACACTCGGTATTTCTCCACCGAAAAGCGTTTCCTTCCCACAACCAGCGTCCGGGGGCCTTCACGTGCCATATTCCCGCATTCCTCTTCAAGTCAGTCATTTGCCCCAACGATCAAGTATGTCTCTAACTTTGATGTCTTTGGCCTTTTTCGTCAGAGTACGCACGGGTCCCTGTCCCTCGACCTGATCTTCCTCCTGAGAAACGGTCTGGCTGGTTTTTATTTCAACTTCCATCTGGTAACCCTCCCACCAGACTCGTAGGCACATTTACTGAATCAAGAACCTCGTATCCTTCCCCATTTGCATCGGTACCCCTCCTCCTCGCTAAATCATCTAATGCTTCCTTTCCGAGAGTAACACATAATCCGAAAACTAGTGGAACAATATAACTGCTAAGAAACCCAATCCGCAGCACTGATATAATCTGTGAAAGTGTGACTAATAGGAAGTACAGGTTGAAAAAGTAGCGTGAGCGGGAGAAAGGTAATTGGAGTGAATTTGTGATTGTAGACAATTTTGGGTGGTAATTGTGAGCTTTCGATGGAGTTCGGGGTGAGGGATATTATGCGAGTTGAATCGGAGCTCTTGCCAGTCGGTGGGTGGGTAGGAAATACCCTCGCAACCCGCGCTCATAGGAATAAATCATGTGAGGTCACGAGCACTGCCGGTCATCCAAAAGAGGAACTCCAAGGGTATGACAGGGAAGCCCAAAATGGCCAGTTGTGAAATATACGAAGGATATAAGGAAGGAATTCTCGCGGATAGATCTGTTATTTCATTAGAGCACTTCTCGATAGCACTCAGTATCCTATAGCGAAGATTGACATCTCACCAATAAATTCTCCTCTCGAGTTGAAACCTCCAGTTACTACCACGATTCCACCTCATAGCCTTGTAATTCTTACAGACTGTTGATTGACCGGGGTGACATTTTGGATGGGGATCTTAACAGACCTCTCGTGGGCGTAACAACGCCGATTCCTCCTCTGGCCCGTGCCTACCATCCCCACTCCTCCTCCCTACGCCCCTGCTGCTTGATGGCTGCCCAACCCCCAGAGCCCCTACAGATCCTCACCATGGTCAGAATCCTCGTCCGTAGCCTTTAGTCGTTCATACTTGCGTCGACCACCCCATAAGTGACCTGTACGCAATCCGCGGGGAAGGATCCCTCGCCCATTTACTACCAGAAATTCCAGTGCTTGGTAGCGTTGAAACGGTCCAATAATCACCACCGACTACCCGGACCCAGCCGGTTGATAACTTGAGGTGGAGGGGTCAAGCTCTTCTAGGTCGAGGTCGAGGTCCTGACGGTGGGGGAGACGGTGATCGTGGTTCTGCCTGTTTTTATGTATGAGGGCAAGTGTGGGACAAGGGGGAGTTGGGCCGCTGGCTGCAGGGAATGTAGCCCGCCGGATTGGTTTTGCTTTGCCTGTCGTCCTCCCGCCTACCACTGACAGCTGTGTACTTAGTTGCAGGTAAAATGTGCTGGGATTTTGTCGGTGCGAGCCGGGACCAATAATAATTGTTGTTCTTGGTTTATTGTGCTTACTAGTTAACGCTAAACATACATCCATGTATGTGAGCTCGCTCTCTAGAGTGGACGCTCGCTCGGTCTCTACTATACTAAGAAGCTTGCCTCAGCTATCAAATACGAGAATATACTATTCTGTCCGAGCATCACTATCTTGACTCATTGGGTGGGGTGATCCTTTTTTGGCCACAGCTCCGCTACCAGTGCTGCTACTCATAACTTAATACTATGTGCCTTTGCCATGAGAGTTCAGGGTAAACTTCACTGGAGTGTTTATTTTCCCCTTAGACTGATGAGATCAGGTAAAACACATGATAGGGATAGCTTGCTTCCAGTCACACAAGGCTTCAGATCTAATTTCCACAATTGTATTATAGAAAGTTGAGCAAGATATATTTAATTGGGTCCTAGCAGGCTTGGGGATTGTTCATGAGTTTGTTCAAGTATAGTGAGTTGGAGAGCTTATCCGTGAAGTACAACAGTGAAGTTCAGGGTAACTGACTCAAGTTAATATATCAACACCGTCTCGGACCTATTTTTGGTGACCACCACAGTGCCTGGATTGCAACTAAGTCAGGCAACTTGAACTAGTACCTGAGCCCCCGCTGTCATACCCCATCCTCAAATAAACTTGAAACCTGAAGAGACAAGAGATATCTACCCCCCAGTTTCACTTTAGGTCAACATGTTGTAATAAGATTTGACACCAGCATAGCCTGGTTGGCACAATTTGAAGAACAAACTTGATACGGATTTAAACTACTAGTTGATCTCGTTCCCAGACTCTTAGGTTATCTGCGCTAAAGCTATCTTCGACTAAAGAGTCTGGGAGCGAGATCAACTACTAGTAGGCAGATACAAGCGATATAATTTGAGTATTAGGTGGGCAGAGAGGTAAAACGGTTCTGGAAAACAAAGAAATTAGTATTGAATTAGGGTTTGGGGTATAGGGTAGTATACCCTCCTAAATGTGGGATGTGCCAAGCGCTGGTGAGATGGAAGATCAGATAAAGTACTACATCAAATTTTGCTGGGCGACTACATAATCTCACTTTTGGGAGTTATCTTAGTGAGATCAGGGTAACTGCAGGGGCTAGCTCATAGTAACAGGCATTTGTTCCCACGTATAAAAACCTTTTAGGATGGCATACTAATTGATGACTTTTGTTGACATAGAATGATAGCCTTCATTTAGGGCGAGATTTTAGCCCGACTGTTTTATTGACAGATAACATCGGTTAGCAATACGATCCAGGTCTGGTACCATAGTATGTGCTATATGTGGTTGATCTCGTGCCCAGACCCTCTCGGTTTGGCTTGGCGTTGCCTTTTGTGTGCCTCACTTCGGCAATATATACCTATCTTTGTGTGAATAGATCTATCATTTCAATCTTGGTAAAGTAATAGAGTAAGCAACTAAATTATCTGGAGTTGTATGTGTCCCCTCCTAAGGTAACAAAGATAAGACCCAAAGTGGAAAATTCCAGACCTCCGTTCAGAAACTTGTTTCTCTGACACGCCAAATCGCTGGCTTGCCACTCAGCGATGCCGCCGTGCAGATATGCTTCTCGCCAAAGAAGGCGAGCACGGGTATCATGGTGAAGTTAGGATAAAATGAAGGATGGAGAGATGTATGTGAGTCAGGTGTGGGTCGAGAGAGGGAAGTATGAGAGAGGGAGGTACTAGACATCGTGTGATCTAGGTATAAGTGCCTGGGCAGATCATCAGTTATAGCTAGGTATAGAAACGACCAGACAGGGACCAGCTAACTAATCTCTGACCATCGTCCACTGCCCGCCCGAGAGCATTGGCAAATGTGGCCCCATCCCTCCACATTTTGAAAGGTCCCTAATGCTTCCCTCGCCCTTTTCTTTCCTTCTTTTTTTTTTTTAAGGCCATTACGGCAAGCCCTCCAACCACAATGAGGCCCACAATTGCAACAGCGGCCCAGTCTGACCTACAGCTTGGTGGCAAAAAAACTCATACCCTTGTATGAGTTTTTGTATGAGTTTTTGCTTGGTGGGGTATGAG
>Ga0307514_10001854_pt1 | contig 23371 bp, 26 predicted proteins | sample 16_EM_MG_FD_203088 | JGI IMG/M metagenome (GOLD analysis project Ga0307514, IMG submission 203088) | Populus trichocarpa ectomycorrhiza microbial communities from riparian zone in the Pacific Northwest, United States - 16_EM | ecosystem: Host-associated > Plants > Roots > Unclassified | place...
ACAATAGAAATAAACTAAATAAATATAAACTACATAAACACATAGACTCGGAAACCCCTGGTGTACTTTCCAACGAGCGATAATATAAGAATGAATTAGGAATGCATACAACAATAGAAATAAACTCAATAAAAATAAACACATGTCCTAAGTAGACTCCCGAGCGTACTTGCCAACCAGCGATATAGGAATGCATACAACAATAGAAATATACTCAGTAAAATAAACCGGAAACCCCATCTAAAGAAATAAACTCAGTAAACATAAACCGGAAACCCTATCCAAAGAAATAAACCCAGTAAATATAAACAAAATAAACACATGTGCTAAGTAGACTCGGAAACCCCATCCAAATTTGCCTTCTGCTCAAGTTGCGTTAACATGTCCTGCAACTGATCAAGTTCCTTAAACATGACTATGCCCGCACCTTCCTTTTGCCATGACTTCAAGCATTCCACTGCTTCGATGATATCTTCTTTAAGACGATTGCGGCGATCTGTAATTAGTAGTCCAGTACTACTAAAAACTCTTTCAACCTCTGCACTCATCGCTGGAATTGCCAAAATGCCTAATGCTAGGGGGGCAAGTTTTGGATAGTCATTCTTATGTTGAATCCACCAAATACGAGGATTAACTAGAGAATCAATGGTGTCAGTAGTGGTAAACTCATCTAACTCATCCCGATTCTGGCTTTGGCGAGGGCGTCGCTTATTTTTCCATGACGTTAAGGCAGAGTCTGGAATTGGTTGATCTACCATAACAGTTGTAGCAGAAGAAGATCGTGATGTATTTTGCATGGAGGTAGATGAAGAGGTGCCCGAAGCTTGTGAACTTGCAAATGTTCTCCAAAGCTGGGTTGTAATTGTACATGCTTGAACTATCCAATCTGGATTGGCCTCCCATGCAATCTCGAAGTATTCATACTTCATAGAGGGATGGAGTGCCACTGCAGCATACAGAACAGGGTTAAATTCGGTCAAAGCATAATACTTATTCAGCTTCTTCCAACTTAGGTCAATAGATTGTAGGAGGTATGGTGTGGATTCACTAGCAGTGTATAACTGTTTCGCATTTTCTAAATGCTCCAACAAGGTATCCATTACTGGGAATATTTCGTACAATACTCCATTTCCACGATGACCTTCCAAATCCAAAGTAGCTTTGTGGAATGGTTGTAAGATCGCAAGAATATCTTGTAGCTCTTTCCAATCCTCTGGATTAAGCTGATCCTTACTTAATCCTTCCCGTTGATGGCGAGAAATAAAAAGCTCCATAGGGTTTCGAAGCTGTAAGGCTCTGCGAATAGCGAGAAAATCACTATTCCATCGTGTTAGGTTGGCTGCTATCGGAAGAAATGTTGGTTCGTCTGGTTGTGTATGTTGACATAGACGAATAAATGCATCTCTCCGTTGTGGTGTCCAGCAGATATATCGAATTACATTCCGTAGGCGACCATATGCTCCTCGCTTTCGCCAAAAACCCATGGTTTCTTCTTCATCATCCTCAATCTCAAGATACTTTTGAAAATCCTGCCCATATAAGAACTCTTTTACTACCAAATTAATGATATGTCCCATACATCTAACTCTTTGCCCCACCAGATCAAATGTAACTCCTTGCTCTTTCAGACGCTCAGCTAAATGACGTAAAGTAACATCATTATTACTTGCATTATCTAGTGTAAAATATCCTAACTTATGTAATATCCCATACTCTTCCAAGAGCTTAAACAATACTGCACATTGATTTTCACCTGTATGTGACCCATGCAGCCGTCGAATTCCTAACAAAGCATGCCGAACATCACCTGTGTCAAGGTCAATCCAATGTGCAACAACTCCCATAAGTGCTAGCTTATTTGGTGATGTCCAAAGATCGAAGCTAATATGAACTATAGAGACAGAATCTAGTAGTTCAATTAAATCAACTTTGTATTTGTCATATGCCTGAATGATCCAAGAGCGTACAGTTGCACCGGACCGAGGAAGGGTTCGACTAATTGCAGTATAGGATGCAGAAACCGATGTAAGATAGGCTAGCAAAATGCGAAAAGGCGGTTGCTCAACTTGTTGAAATGGAAGGTTGCAGGATATTAAAAGCCGAATCAAAAGGTCACGAAAAATATCAGCATTAAATTGAATCCGTGGAGCCGAGTTGCCAAATGCTTGTCGTATAATACTGTTAGTTGCATTAGGCGTAGGTATGGGCCCAGCTTCAGTCATGCAGTGAGTTGCTGCTAAATGCTCGATTGGATGTTTTGTAGACCCATCTGCATAGCGCTTAGGAGTACCTCGTATGCATAGACTACATTGCCAATAGCGCTTGCCATGCACAAAGACAGAAACCCCATGTAGCCAGATCCAGGATCTTCTTTGCCGACTTCTAGGGAGGAATATAGATGGTGTGCTACCTGATGGTGTTGCACTGGCTGAGCCCATCGGGTAGTCGCCAGGGCTGGGTGCAGTGTCGGTAGCGGGGTCTGTGATTGTTGGACTGAGTTGGGATGACGTTGCGCTTGACATGTCCCCATACATGTCGCTAGCCATGAAGTTCATCATACCGAGGTCGCTACCTTCTGACTCCTATTTGCACTTGAGTTAGCAATTGTAATTATTTCATATGGAAAGAGGTATTGTTACCATGTCTGTCTTCTGTCTTCTCGATCTTGCCCAAGAACTTACTTCCTAATCCTGTCTTTTTATCCCTTATTTAACATTTTATTATTCATATACGGTGTGGCTCTTGTATGGCAAACGGGTTATCTGGCGGTCCAGGCGGTCCAGTCGGTCCAGACGGCCTATCCGGCGGCCCAGACGGTCCAGGCGGCCTATCCGGCGGTCCAGTCGGTCCAGGCGGCCTACCCGGCGGTCTAGGCGGTCCAGGCGGCCTATCCGGCGGCCCAGACGGTCCAGGCAGCCTATCCGGCGGTCCAGACGGTCCAGACGCCTATCCGGCGGTCCAGGCGGACCCAGACAGCCTATCCGGCAGCCCAGGCGGTCCAGGCAGCCTATCCGGCGGCCCAGGCGGATCCAGGCCGCCCACACTGCCTATCCGGCGGTCCAGGCGGTCCAGGCGGACCCAGACAGCCTATCCGGCAGCCCAGGCGGTCCAGACAGCCTATCCGGCGGCCCAGGTGGTCCAGGCAGCCTATCCGGCAGCCCAGGCGGTCCCAGGCAGCCCAGGCGGTCCCAGGCAGCCTAAGGCCGGCCAGGCGTGAGTCTTCCAGGCCTATGCCGGGGCCGGCGGTTTCAGACCCGCCTGCATACAGGCCGGTTCAGTCCGGCCATGCTGCCTGATAGGCAGCCCCGCCGGATTCCTACACTGTACTGGAATAGAGCGGTACTGTAGAAGGTTTCCAACGCAGTGCCCGACACTGAATCAACATACTCGGACTCGGGATCAACACTACCATCGCCAATCACGAAACTAGTAGCTGGAATACCCTTGATCTGTAGCTGGTGATCTTGACTGCAATGGATTGGACGGGTTATTCCAACATTCCAGTGTTCCCTACCGGCCAGGCGACCATTCAGGCCCCCAGACCCCTGGCCTGAGGGCCAAGGCCCGCGCTAGCCTGAAACACCCTGGGCCAGCCCTGCCGGAGGAAATAGTGGCCTGGGGCGGCCCCCAGGCTATGCAGGCTAGTATAGGTAGTATAGGCCATACAGACCAGTCCAGGGTGTATGGGAGGTATCTGCCGGAACTAAAGACGAAGATGGAGGAGATCCTACGATCCGCGATAGAGGAAGATGCCCCGTTACTATGGCTACAGGGCAGTACCACGAGGAGAGAAAGGTGACAGTGGAAGAATAGACAGATGGCGGCAGGATGGAGGGGAGAGCAGCTGGAGCGACGAGGAGGGCCGGGACATATCTCGGAACATTAGCCACGGTGGCAGAGGCGGAAGAGATGGGGGTTGTGATGGCGTGGGAGCAATGCGACACGGTGTCCCTAGATAGTCAGGGAGTGATAGCACGGATACACAACCTAAAATTCCTACAACCGAGATTCTGGATAGAAGAGATACTAGTGGGGCAGATGGCGGAGAGACCGCGGCGGTTGATGTGAATGAAGGGACACCAAGGGATACAGGGGAACGCGGAGGCCGACCAGAGGACGAGAGTGGAGGCGTGGGTGGGAGGACGAATGCACAAGCCTGATCTAGTAACATGGGTAGGCATTCGACAGTCCTATCCATTACACCCGAAGGCCCCGACTTGAAGTGGTCAAGGGAGGCGGTGAGGGGACTCTTATACATAATTACAGACAAAGGCCCACAGCGACAGTGGCTGAAGGAGATAGGTGGAGATAGGGAAGTCAGAAGACCCAAGCTGCGTATGTGACGGGTTGACGCCGCAAAACGCGGCGCATTTACTACGGTGTCCGTGGGTGGGAGATGGGATAGGCTGGTCGCAGGAACAGGTGGTCAGTGACGAGAAGTGGTACGAGGAAGTTGCACGGTTCCTGAAGTGAGGATGGAGAGAGAGTCGGTGTAGATAGCATTGGACACAGTAGATAGCTGGAGGGGGCAGGGACTGGCCCGGTAGGGGAGAGAGGCACCGGGAAACAGGGGAGCTGCAGTCCATTACCATAGTCTAGATAGGCTGAATGCGATTAATGACTCCTTAAAGAAAAAAAAAGACCAGGCGAGCCAAAATACTACAATAGGGATATATCTGTTATGATCATTTGGTTCTTCTATGTGTGGGCGAGTTATAGTCACATTTGATGAAGTAGTCGGCCGGGGCCATTTTGCATTTGCCATTGGGAAGTTATTCTATTAAAATAGTTTGTTATTGAAGCTCATTCTACACACATATATATAGCCATCGCTCCTGCTTATTCCCTTCTTCATCCAACGCCTTGTTCTTTTTCTCTTCTTTTTTTAAAACTATATTTAGACTATGGCGATGGATTGCGGCTCCCAGGTTTCCCCAGGTGGCCTCTCTCCTCCTCACGGGCCAGTCCCTGCTCTCCCCATCTAGCTACATTATTTAGGAAATGAACTCCGCCACCCTTTCACACCACTTCTCGTCATCCCACATCTGCTCTCTCGACCTTCCCATTCCGTCCCCTACCCATGGGCAACTCTGGAGATGCGCCGCATTCTACGGTGTCCACCCATCCCATACGCACGCAGGCTCCTCCGTTTTTCCTATCTCCCAGAGCCATTGCCGTTGTGATCCCTTATCTGTCATCATATAGACTAATCCCTTTATCGCTCTTGGGGACCACCGTAAATGTGCTGGCGCTTTAGGGTGCATCAGATGCTCCCCGCGGGTGTTGCGATCTCTGGCTTCTGTATTCTCCATCCCATCTCCACTTACTGCTTCGCTCTCCTATCTGCCTCTTCGTTCCCCTCTTCTCCCTGATGCCCCTTCTTCACCCACATCAGCTTCCTCGGCCGTCTTTGTATCTGCGTCTTCAAGGCTTCCTCAATCCATGAGCGCAGGGTGCGAACTGCAGGTTCCAGATCATCTGCTGGCTATCCATTGCTACTGTACTCGATCACAGTCTTCCCACGCCATCATCACCCCTACTGCTTCTGCGTCCGCTACGGTTGCCCATGTGCCCAGATACATTCCCCGCGTCCTGGTGGCACCCACCGCTCTCTCGTTAATCCTGCTCCCATGCGTCCACTCTTCCACCTCTCTTTTTTCCAGTTCCCCGATCCGCGTCCCTAGTTATTCCCCTGCATCCATCTCAATTCCGTATCTTCTTCCAACGCTTCCCGCAGCATGGGTTCCGCTATCTCTCGTAGTTCCGGCAGGTGTACACTCTTCCGTATAAAGTTGCCGCCCACCTAATCCTCTTGTTTGCCATAACAATTCCCACATCGTTAGCGTTCAAGCCGCGCAGCTCTTGCACTTTGTCCGCTCTGCTCTCCTTATATGCCCCAACTGTCCATCCATAAATCCCATTGGCAAGTCTCCTCTGCTGCTCGCTCGGTGTTGGGTACAGCTCGCATCCATACGTTAGGATCGGGAGCAATTGCTGTGCCACTATCTTCCTCTTCCCTCGCGGTGGCAGCCTACTTAGCCTCCTCACTATCGCCCATGCTGCCATTGACTTCTGGCTCCTGTATTTCTGGTGGCGTTGCTGGTCTTGCATGATCACGCCTAGATGTCTTCCCTGCCGTCCTTTCCAGTCCTTCGACCTGTCCCACTTGGTTCCGGGCTTGTTCTTTTTCTTGTACCTAGTACTATCATCTCTACGAGCCTCCCGTGTGTGCTCTCCCGTGCCGTGCTCCTGCCCCGCTGCAATAGGATAATATTACCTACTTTGGTATTAATATCAATAACCGGCTAACCGGGGTAGTCCATACCGGTCCAGGCCTTTGTAGCCACTGTCGGGGCCGGCCCGTTTCCAACACTGAAATTTTAAATAATTGTCAATGAATGGCTTGTAAACCAAGAAGGGCGAAAGCAGGGTACCTGGCCTAACGGATGGAATTTGAACAGGTCGCGACGGATAACAGAGCCAAGAATTAAGAGAATACATAGAGAGCACTAGATCCATAGCCTATAGCGAAGCTCGTCTTGATTGAATGAATATATTCTGCTTTTACGTCTTTACCAAAATTCCTCCGTTCATAACCACAGCTCGGGTAGGTACTTGAAATAAAACACGTGACCTACACTACTACCGCATAAACTAGTGGTTGAGGGTAAAAGCAATGGATTTTGTATATCGAGGCGGGGATTCTTAAGTAACCACCAGGTTTATGTGGTATTATACTGCTTGTTGCAACACCATAAATGAACTGATCATGATGGTAGACATGGCGTAGTGGTAAGTTCTTTACGTTACGGTTTGGGTTATCAATTGAGGGATTCGCAAAGAGTGAATTGTGTGAAATATTACTTTGGCTAGAGAGCAGTGATGATTCGCTTTCAAGGTTTGGAAACTGGGGTAACTCGTTTTGATATTTTACATTTTTATTAGGAAAAACCGTGCAAGCTGTAAGTTTCACCATCTGGCTGGCTGTGAATATGGCGGCCTTGCTAGTTGTAAATTCCAGCCGACATCAGTTTCTCCTATGCAACGTCGAGTATCGATAATGTACAGGAAGATCCAATGAGCCGTCTTGAGAACCCCCCAACGTCATCCTCAGTCAACTGAAAACTTATTCTTCCCTGGACATGACCCGCCGCTCAGATACAAGTCATCACACAAAAATACACCAACATCCAATGACCGGCCTACCATACCCACACTGCGGTTCCATTGATTTAACTTGCACCTAAAATACACCAACCAGTGAATTAGTTGATCAAAGTTTTTAACAGCCAACAAGTCCAAGGAAGCCCTTACCTTCTATGACAGCAACGTTGCCAGATGGCTGGAGATATGCAGCCGGGAGAGCGGTAAAATTGATAGATATGAAAATAACTCTACCGGTGCGGGATCCAATGACAATAAGGCTGGCAGTGTCATTTACTGCAGAGCACGATGGTCGGTATTCAACAGGAAGCCAGAGCAATTTCTTCATGTTGCATGTGATCCATTGATCAGTAACATACAGGGAATGAGTTAACGTATGTGGTAGTTCCCGAGTGCCGCCACTGTGAGGAGATGACTTGAGCTTCAGTATGCCGTGACTTGTATGTAGATGCTTCCCGTCATTAGAAACCTTCATAATGTTGATTATGGCATGAGTTTTTATGATATCTATGGTTGTTTTGTTTCCAGTATCCCATAATCTGACCGTTTTGTCTGGGGATGCAGAGGCAACAACCTTTCCATCAGGTGAAAACACTGCCGAATTGAGCCAACTGGTATGACCTTCCAAAACTCCACATTGCTTTCCTGTTGCTGTATCCCATAATCTGACCGTTTTGTCGTCGGATGCAGAGGCAACAAGCATTCCGTCGGGTGAAAACACAGCCGAATTGACATCCATGGTGTGACCTTTCAAGACTGCACATTGTTTTCCTATTGTATCCCATAATCTGACAGTGCTGTCGTTGGATGCAGAGGCAACAAGCTTTCCATCGGGTGAAAACACAGCAGAATTGACGCGATCGGTATGACCTTTCAAAACTCCACATTGCTCCCCTGTTGATGTATCCCATAATCTGACCGTGTTGTCCCAGGATGCAGAGGCAACAAGCATTTCATCAGGTGAAAACGCAGCCGATCGGACCAAAGCTGAATGACCTTCCAGAACTGCATATTGCTTTCCTGTTGATGAATCCCATAATCTGACAGTGTTGTCGTTGGATGTAGAGGCAACAAGCTTTCCATCAGGTGAAAACACAGCCGAATTGACACAATCTGTATGACCTTTCAAAACTCCATATTCCTTGCCTGTTGATGAATCCCATAATCTGACCGTTTTGTCCCGGGATGTAGAGGCAACAAGCTTTCCATCAGGTGAAAACACAGCGGAATCGACCCAATGGGCATGACCATCCAGAACTGCACATTGCTTTCCTGTTGATGTATGCCATAATCTGACCGTGTTGTCCTTGGATGCAGAGGCAAGAAGGTTTCCATCGGGTGAAAACAGTGCCGAATTGACATCTTCGGTGTGACCTTTCAAGACTGCACATTGCTTTCCTGTTATTGTATCCCATAATCTGACAGAGTTGTCGTTGGATGCAGAGGCAACAAGCTTTCCATTGGGTGAAAATACAGCCGAATTGACAGTCCCGGTATGACCTCCCAAAATTCCACATTGCTTTCCTGTCGCTGTATCCCATAATCTGACCGTTTTGTCCCAAGATGCAGAGGCAACAAGCTTTCCATCGGGTGAAAACACAGCTGAATTGACCCAATTGGTATGACCTTCCAAAACTCCATATTGCTTTCCGGTTGATGTATCCCATATTTTGACTGTGTTGTCCTGGGATGCAGAGGCAACAAGCTTTCCATCGGGTGAAAATACAGCTGAATTTACCCAACTGGTATGACCTTCTAAAACTCCCCATTGCTTTCCTGTTGATACATCCCATAATCTGACCGTGGTGTCCAAAGATGCAGAGGCAACGAGCTTTCCATTGGGTGAAAATACAACCACAGTGACATTGTACATATGACCTTCCAAAACTCCACATTGCTTTCCTGTTGAAGCATCCCATAATCTGACAGTGTTGTCTGCGGATGCAGAGGCAACAAGCTTTCCATCAGGTGAAAACACAGCCGAATTGACATTCCAGGTATGGCCTTCTAGCGTCTGTATCAATGAGTCCCACACATCTGCCACTTTGGGTTCCATAATAACCCAAGGGATACTTTTGAAGTATCCGACTCGAATTAGACTTGATCTTGGAGTAAATAAAAGTCCCGAATAGTAGACCTGAAGTGGTGCCATTTCAATAATTGACCTCATCTGCCATACAAAACGTTTCGCATCATATGCAAGTTCTAACAATCCGGGATCATGGTCTCCCAATTGTCCCTGTTTTCAGGTCAATACTATTCTCTGTATAAAGCAATGAGCATTGCAGCTTACAGATAGCATCTCCTCTAGAGCTATTATCATATGAACTCCATTTGATACCTCTCCAATCAAGCTGAGTCCTTCCAACCAATGAAGAAAGTGTTGTTTCAGAAATTGCCGAATAGTCTGAATGTCTTCCTCCAGTGCCAGTAGATTCCCAAGTCGCCAGTGATCAAGCCAGTAACGGCATGCGTATTGAACGTGCGGTGGAATGCTTTTTTGTATCGTATCATCAGGAATCTCGGTAATCAAAACCCCTGGTCCCCAAAGATTGCATATATTTTCCTGGAGCTGACATATATGCTCCATACATTTTCGAAATAGGCTGGTATGTCGCTCTTTCTCATTTATATGAAACCGAGAATCACTGCACCTCTGGGAATCCAGTAGAAAGTCACGGAAGGATAGATGAAATAATCGAACAGGCTGGCTTTCATCTTCTGGCACATTGAGAACAGAACGCAAAGAGTCCAAAGTGCTTGAAACTATTTTGAATGGTATTTGAAGTAGCTGTGCTAGATTTCTAGCTGGCATAGTATTAAACATGACCACAATGGATCCAACCACCTGTCTAAACCGTCCCGCACACTCTGGATGACCCCGCCTTCCAAGAACTGAGTGCTGGAGTAGTGTTGTATATATGCCTTCGAGATGCTCTGTTGCCGACAGGGATGACTTGGTTGCACTAAGAACTAAAGAGAGTGGTTCTTCAGGTCCATCTATGCCATCTTGAATAAATCGAAGTACTGTTGCAGCGTAGATAAACAGCCCAGCTGCTCTTTCCACCAATTTTTCAATAATTTGCTCATCTGGCCATGGTGTCCCCAGTCCATGTTTGGCTTTCAGTGGCGACAACTTTTGCAGAAAGAAAGTGGATATATCCGCATTAACTGTATCAAGCGGGATATTATGGAGTATAAAATCCTGATATGCCTCACCAGACAACTGGCGGAATCCATCAAAGATGGGGATTTCTGGTCTGCTGGTAAGGAAAATCTTAATCCGAACTGTCGCAAGGTCTTTGGCTTCTGCAAGTAGTAGGAGGATTAATTGGATATCTTCCATGCTGTCACATTCATCAAGTGCGTCAATTACGACAACCAGTTGAATTGATTGAGTAGGGGCATCCCTTAAGGGATTAAGAATGAGTTGGTTCCATTGTTCCCGAGGTCCTTGTTTAAAGATATGAGGATTCTTGTCGATGGTGTCTGAGATGGATGTCCGGAGTACTGGTAAACTGATTGCAAGCTGGGCGGCAATCGTAGTGAAGAACATGCCAGAGTGACTGACATCCTTTTTGCCTCGGGTAAAAAAGAAACTCGCTGCAAGTCTTTTCTTTTCTGCAAGCTCTCGCGCAATTGTGCGAGAAATTGTGGATTTGCCAGTCCCAGCCATTCCGTTAAGCCAGAAGATGCATTTGCTATTCGGATCGTCACACCAGTCCATAATCTGCTTACGGAGCTCTACTCGCGTATCCTGTAAACAGTGATCCTCATGTCGGCGGAGCCAGTCATTATGGGCAGCACCTTCAGCGTATGGTAATTTTGCAATATTTGTGATTTGGTGTTGTGACTGTATACGTACTCTTAATTAGTACTAGCACTGGCACGGATCAATAGTGGACACTTTCCTCAACTCGATTGTCAACTTCCTCAACTCGATTGTCAATTTTCTCAACTCGATTGTCAATTTGAATAACAGCCGTCCTAGTCATGATAATCCATAGATATTAGCATATACTATGACTTCAGTCAGGTACGAGGAAGAAGTAGATAGGCTCTTACATCTGGTCAGAATTCATGGCAAAAATCAAAGCTGATTTATGCCGCTCAAGTAACTGAAGAATTTGTTCCACATCCGCCTTTTGAAATGGCCACTTCAACCTCTGCCTCAGCACTTTCCTCGTTGCCCTTTGCCCTATTCCTGGCTGTAAAATCTGAAGAATTCGGGTAAACTCTCTTTCAAGCTCCAAAGAGCTACTTTCGAGGAGCGGCTTCAATGCAATCAACTTGGTGGCACCAGGACCTTCCGCCAAGTTTTGAACTTGCTGAAATGCAGTTTGCAGAGCCATAATGCTATTCATAAGGTCATTCATCTCGGATTGGGCATTCCTAGCATCCTAACCCCATATAAAGTTATTTAGTACTAATTGTGGCTCAAGTTCTTTGGGGGATTCTTACCTGATAGTATTTCCAGCCAGTCGACCAGACCTTGCCAGCAGCTTCAACCACAGCCACCGCGCTTGCGACTGCACCTAGTACTTCAGCCATGGTTTTATATGTAAATATCACAAGGGATGGTGTTGTCGTTGTGTTGCGTTTTGTTGTGCTGTGTTGTGTGTCGTTGTGTTGTCTGTGTGTGAGATATCGACCCCGCACGGCAGGGACAATATTGTTAATGGCAATGGAACAATACTATTCATGCAAGAGGGTACTGTAGCCGACTACCTACATACATCTGTACCTAGAGTACAGTACAATACTCTTATTCTAAGCCCGTTGTGAGTACTTGCGTTCGGTAGTCCAGGGACTTGGAATAAGACTACCTACAAGAGTGCAGAACCATTAGGTACCTAGTCTGGTTGATCCTGTAACTTAGTCTAGTTAGCAAGCAGATTTCCTCACGTGACAACATATCATTGCACGTGATTCGCTTATATACATAGTCCTCTATAGTCACCCGGTTACACTACTCCCAGCTTGCTAGGTACAGTAGGTTGACAGCTAAACTATTGCGCTCTCCGAACTCTTCGGGATTCTCTAACGAACAAAGCTCTGCGTACCTGCGCTTATATACCGTAAAATTTGGTGTATAAGTCCGTATCAGTTGTTAGGATCGTATCGGCGAATAAGACGCTGGTGGACATTTGTACAGTAGGCTATGATCCTGGGAAATAAAACCGTACGGTAGTGGCAACCTCAGCTGTGGCGGGCATATATTCAGCTGTGGAAAGCCCAGCAGTATATGTAAATAATTTTGAGTAACTATTGTATACTCATACCCCTTGTATAGTTTTTGTATGAGTTTTTGCTTGGTGGGGTATGAGTTTTTTTGCCACCAAGCTGTATATCTCTTACTATCTCGTACTCTCTTGCATCTCTATACAATTTCATTGTGCTAGCCTAAGCCAATCCCACACAAGCGCTCCGGGCCTCTATCTTTATCTTCGGCCTCGGCCTACCAACCTACTTCGGTTGCAATCCAATGCAGGTATACTGCAAGCAATTTAGCTAGTAGCAATTCGGATCCAACAAATAGTAGCAATTCAGATCCAACAATCAAACAGTTGCAAGACTTGATTGCAACAAATAAAGCTGGACAACATCGAGTTCAGTATCCAAGGGAATATAAACTTGTTGTAATTTCCTATTGGCGAAATGGAAGTGAGCAAGGTGTCTCTAACTAAGTATGCAGTTGCAAAACGGTTGCAGATCTCACAGAAGATATTGCGAGATTGGATTGCAAAAGAGTCTGAAATTGGGAACCAGCGGCGTAAAATTACAACAGGACGACAAACAAGTTGTCCAGAATTGGAAGAATATTTGCATGATAACTTATTAATCCTTCGAACTCAAGGAGTAAAAGTTAAGTGGGTATGGTTTTTGGCTAAAGGAAAGAAATGGTATGAAGAACAGTTCTCAGAAAGACTGTAGATTTATCCAGTATCAAAGAAGAAAATATTTGATAGATTTACATTCTCAACAAGTTGGTTTACTCGCTTTAAAAAGCGTAGGCTCATGCTATCACCAATCATGCACAAGAAATTCCAAGTGATGTGATACTTTTCACCAATTTATTCGATATCATGCAACATTCAACTCTATGATAAAGCTACCTCTTCATGAAGGCATTGGAAAATACCGCTTAAGCTGGTATATTGGGTGGCATGTTGACTGGCATATGGACTGGTAAATTGACTGAAATATTGACTGAAATATTGACTGGATATATTGGCTAGTGCATTGACTGGCTTATTGGCTGGTAACGGCTGGCATATGGACTGGTGAATTGACTGGCGAATTGATGGGGGAATTAATAGCTGAATTAACAGGAGAATTGACTAGAATATTAACTGGTACTGACTAGCATATGGACTGGAATATTGACTGGCATACTGGCTGATAACAACTGGCATATAGGCTGGCAATTGACTGGAATATTAACTGGTACTGACTAGCATATGAATGGGAAGGTGGACTGGAAAATGGACTGGGATATCGACTCGGAGGGATATCGGCTAGGATATTGATGCTGAAACATAGTCTTAATGTATACAGTCAATTATTCAGTCAATATGCCACTCAATTTGCCAGTCTATACGGCTATTAATTCTCCGGTCCATATGCCAGTGTCAATTCACCAGTCAATATACCAGTCAATTTACCAGTCCGTATACCAGTCGATTCGCCAGTCCATATGCCAGCTGTAGCCATTATCAGCCAATATTCCAGTCAATATGCCAGTCAATACTCCAGTCCATATGCCAATTCACCCATCAATATGCCAGCCAATATTCCATCTACAGTTCATATGCCAGTCAATGTACCATAGTCAGCCGACATGCTACTCAATTTGCCACTAGAATGTGCCACCACAACCAACCGGGTATGCAATCAGTTTACATACTAGCTAATGTATTAGCCAAATATACTAGCCTCTATTGCAATTGACTTACCAGGTAGACTACTACTAAGCTTACGCCAGCCAATGCCCCGGTACTAGGAAATGTCTCTCAGGTCTCTACCAGAGGCTGTGCAACCAGAGGTAGGAGTGTTGATTTTGTGATGTATACATACTATAGATCTATTCAAGCGGTTGCCAGCGCTTTGGAAGGAAACATCAGCAGTGAACTATGGGGCTCTGCTAGCAGCATATTAAATATTATCTCATTGTCTAACACATTTGTTGATCCATTTGGGAGACAGTGTTTCGTCGTGAAATCTTTTCCACCAATTGCCTGACTATTGTTTTCGCTGTATAACAGAGCCGTGTATTGGCAAAGTTGTCGTCTTCTGTTTCTAATTTTGCACAATGCCTTGACCAGTACTTCGGATCCTCTACCGAGGAGCTTGTGCCAAATAATTTCGGATAGGCTTTCTTCATGATTATGTTTAGAAGTAATAGCTACATGTATCTACGCTTTGTGAAATGGTCCCTTGTCTATCATGAAGGTGTGCTGCAAGCTCAACATTAGCGTTATCATCTATTCCTAATTAGACAACCATATTCCCTTTTGGGTGACAGCGCTAAGCTTCTCTCAGTAGTTTTCGCACCCTGGTTCCCTTACACTACTGTATACAGTATAACTCCTTCGCTTCGCTTCTGGCCACCGTATTTTTTTCCTACCAAAACCTGCACTCTTATCCAACCAATTTCTATAACATTTGCCATGTGGGGTTGTCCTGCACAATGACCCAATCTCTTATCCTCACGTGGATGTGGGGGCGAGTGTAATTCCCATAGGTTGTTGTGATGTTGCTGTCGAATGACTGGGTGGTGGTTCTGTAGGAATACCGTATTATCTCGAGAAATTGACCAGCGCGTTCAGAGCTGTCAGAATGATCGAGCCACGGTAACCACATTCTGCCTCTACATCACGCAGCTATACTTTTTTTGTTTTTTTAAAGAGCCATTAATCGCATTCAGCATATCTAGACTATGGCGATGCACCGCAGCCTCCCAGTTTCCCAGGTGCCTCTCTCAGCTTCCGAGCTGGTCCGTGCCCCCCTTCTCTCTACACAGGATCAAAACAAAAGAGAACGTTCTCCCCCCTTCACTGCGAAAACCTCGCCACCGCCGCGCACCACTCCTCATCTTCACCTGCCACCTCCCTGGATCTCCCCCTTCCATCATGCCGACCCACGGGCATCTCGACAAATGTGCCGCATTCTGCGGCGTCCACCCATCGCACATGCAGCTCAGGTCTTCTGTCTTCCCCATCTCCTTCAGCCGCTGCCGCTGGGGGCCCTTATCCGTTACTAGGTAGGCCAGGCCACGCAGCGCCATCATCGACCACCCCATGTGCTTCGGCGCTTTCGAATGTAGTGGGAACGCTTGTCGGATGTCAGCCAGTGTGCGTATATCAGGCTTCAGTATTCGTGTCCCCATCCACACTTCCTTCTTTGCCCTGGCGTCCGCTGCCTCGTTCCCCGCTATCCCGCTATGCCCTTTCACCCATATCAACACCCGTGGCCTCTCCGCCATCTGCCATGCCAGCCGTTCTTCGACCCACGAGCGGGATGCCTGGTTTACCGGATTGTGGATACGCTGTATCACCCCCAAGCTGTCTAGCGCCACTGTATCACTCGTTTCCCAAGCCAGTGCCACTCCCAGTGCTGCTGCATCTGCAACTGTAGCCATAGATCCCAGGGATTGAGCCTTCATCCTCGCCGTCCCAGCCGCTCTGCCTATTGGAGTGTATGAGCACAGCGGTGAATCAGTAGGTTCATTAAAGAAGAGTTCACAGGAACCAACGAGACAGAGAGGAAGCGTTATGACTGTATATTGAGCGACTTGACTGAGCAAATGTCTAGCTATACCAGCGAGGCAGAGAGCATAGATTGTATTGAGCAACTTGAAGGAGCAAATGTCCAGCTATATATATACATGAGGAACAGGTACCAACGTCAGTGTATACCGGTGACATAGCTGGTGACATATACCAGTGACATATGCTGGTGACATAGCTGGTGACATATGCTGGAAGACACGTGTGGGCTGGTGACATAACTATGTTTTAATACTGCCGCCCACCCTGCTCCCACCCGTCCACTCTGCAACCCCGTCTTCCTCCAATTCTTCTATTCTTACCACCCTCTCCCTGGGGCAGCCGCTCATCCACCGCAGCTCAGCGCCTTCCCCGACCCACTCCTGTAATATTGGCTCCGCTATCTCCCTGGTAGATGACGGCCATACACCGTCGCTGCCCACCTTATCCTCTTATACAGCATTAATCGCCCAACCTCCGCAACACCTGTCAGCTCTTCTACCTCCCACCGCTGGATCTCCCCTGCCAACCTCCTCTGTTCCTCGCTTGGCTCGGGATATAACTCACATCCGTAGATGAGGATAGGCTGGATTTGTTGAGTTACTATCTTCCTTTTGCCTAGGGCTGGGAGTCTGTTCTGTCAACCGTATCACCTCTCACGCCGCTCTCGCCTTCTGTGTCCTATATTTCTGATGGCGGCGCTGATCTCCCATCACTACTCAGAGGTGTCTCCCCGTTTTCCCTCTCCAGTCTTTCTCCCTATCCCACCTGATTCCCGCCCTCTCCGCTGCTCCCTCCAATGCTCGAGCCATTTCCTTCTTCCCCCCCACGCGGACCCCATTCACATCATCAATAAAGGATAGCAGCCAATAGCTCTCCCGCTTCACCGTCTGCAGCTGGCGCTGGCCATCCCTTTGCCTTAGCCTTCTTTCCGCTTCCCACAATACGCTAGACATATACACCGTGAACGCAGCTCTACTACAATACAGTATCAAAAAATGATCCTGTGTGTAAATCGGTATTTATCTATGGAGGTATAATGGGGGAGGGAATAGTATGAGTATAATCCTCAATCACCCAGGTGTATTCTAACGTATCGGTATCATCCCCACTGACTGGAGTAGAGGTTTCCAGCGCAGTGCCCGACACTGAATCAGCAGACTCGGACTCAGGATCAACTCTAGTACTACCATCGCCAATCCCAAAACTAGTAGCTGGAATACCCTTGATCTGTGGCTGGTGATCTTGACTGGCATCGATCGGGCGGGTTCCCTACCGCCAGGCGGCCCCCGGACGACTGGCCTGAGGGGCAAGGTCTGTGCCGGCCTGAAACAACCTGGACCGGCCCCGGCGGAGGAAGTAGTGGCCTGGGGCGGCCCCCTCTACGAGGGGCAGTGCAGCCAGACTAGGGCGGCCCCAGGCTATGCAGGCTGGTATAGGCAGTATAGACCATACGGTCCAGACTAGTCTGGCTGAACTGCCCCTCGTAGGGTCCAGACCAGTCCAGGCGCGGTCCAGGCTAAACCAGGCCAGCCAAGGTGGGGTCAAGCTAGTTGTGATACCGGTAATACTACAATAGGGATATATCTAGACTAGACTACTGGTCATTTTGTTCTTCCATGTACGGGTGAGTTATGATCACATTTCATTTGGGTTTTCTATAGCTATGTGCGGACGAGTTATGAAGTGGGCGGCCGGGGAGCATTTTGCGTTTGCCATTGAGAAGTTATTCCATTAAAGTAGCTTGTTATTGAAGCTCATTCTCCACACACATATATATAAAGTCGTCGCTCCTGCTTATTCCCTTCTTCATCCAACGCCTTGTTCTTTTTTCTTGTATGTACCTAGCACTATCATCTCTACGATCCTCCCGTGTGTGCTCTCCCGTGCCGTGCGCCTGCCCCGTTACAATAGGATAATATTACCTACTTTAGTATGTATCAATATCAATAACGGATGCTCCAGGCCGGTCCAGGCCTTTGTGGCCACCGTCGGGGCTGGCCTGTTTCCAACACTGAGATTTTGAATAATGGTCAATGGATGCCTTGTAAACCAAGAAGGGGGGAAGCAGGGTACCTAGCCTAATGGATGCAACTTGGACAGGTCGCGACGGATAAAAGAGCCAGGGATTCGCCAAAGAAAGAGCACTAGATCCATAGCCTATAGGAAACTCTACGATAGCTCGTCTTGAATGAATATATCCCGCTTTTACGGCTTTACCAAAATTCCTCCGTTCATAACCACAGCTCGGGTAGGTACTTGAAATAAAACACGTGACCTACATTACTACCGCATAAACTGGTGGTTGAGGGTAAAAGCAATAGATTTTGTATATCGAGACGGGGGTTCTTAAGTAACAACCAGTTTATGCGATACCGGTATTGCTTATGGCAACACCATAAATGAACTGATCATGACGGTAGGCATGGCGCAGTGGTAAGTTCTTTACTTTACGGCTTTGGTTATCAATTGAGGGATTCGCGAAAAGTGAATTGTGTGAAATATTACTTGGGCTAGGGAGCAGGGTTACATTTTTATTAGGAAAAGCCTGGCAAGCTGTAAGGTTCTGGCTGTGAATATGGCGGCCTTGCTAGTTGTAAATTCCACCTGACATCACTTTCTCCTATGCGACCTCTAGTATCGATAATGTACAGGAAGATCCAATAAGCCGTCTTGAGAATCCTCCAACGTCAGCCTCAGTCAACTAACAACTTATTCTTCCCTGGACAGCTCAGATAAGAACAGATACAAATCATCACACAAAAATACACAAACATCCAATACCCGGCCTGCTATACCCAAACTGCGGTTCTATTGATTTAACTTGCACCTAAAATACACCAACCAGTGAATTAGTTCATCAAAGCCTTTAACAGCCAACAAGTGCAAGGAAGCCCTTACCTTCTATGACAGCAACATTAACAGATGGCTGGAGATATGCAGCCGGGAGAGCGGTAAAATCAATAGATATGAAAATCACTCTACCGGTGCGAGATCCTATGACAATAAGGTTGGCAGTGTCATTTACTGCAGAGCAGGATGGTCGGTATTCAACAGGAAGCCAGAGTAATTTCTTCATGTTGCATGTGATCCATTGATCGGTAACATACAGGGAATGGGTTAACGTGTGTAGTAGTTCCCGATTGCCGCCGCTGTGAAGAGGTGACTTGAGCTTCAGTATGCCGTGACTCGTATGTAGATGCGTTCCGTCATTAGAAAACTTCATAATGTTGATGGTGTCATGAGTTTCTATGATTTCGATCGTCGCTTTGTTTCTAGTATCCCATAATCTGACCGTTTTGTCCTCGGATGCAGAGGCAACAAGCCCATCGGGTGAAAACACAGCCGAAGTAACATGCCTGGTATGACCTTTCAAAACTCCACATTGCTTTCCTGTTAATGTATCCCATAATCTGACCGTGTTGTCCTTGGATGCAGAGGCAACAAGCTTTCCATCAGGTGAAAACACAGCCGAATTGACACCCCAGGTATGACCTTCCAAAACTCCACATTGTTTTCCTGTTGATGAATCCCATAATCTGACCGTTTTGTCTGAGGATGCAGAGGCAACAAGCTTCCCATCGGGTGAAAATACAGCCGAATTGACATAATTGGTATGACCTTCCAAAACACCACATTGCTTTCCTGTTGATGAATCCCATAATCTGACCGTTTTGTCAAAGGATGCAGAGGCAACAAGCTTTCCATCGGGGGAAAACAGAGTTGAATTGACAATCCAGGTATGACCTTCCAAAACTCCATATTGCTTTCTTGTTGATGTATCCCATAATCTGACCGTTTCGTCGTCGGATGCAGAGGCAACAAGCTTTCCATCGGGTGAAAACATAACGGAATTGATATAACTGGTATGGCCTTCCAAAACTCCACATTGCTTTCCGGTTGATGTATCCCATAACCTGACCGTTTTGTCCCAAGATGCAGAGGCAATAAGCTTTCCATCGGGTGAAAACACAGCTGAATTGATTGTATTGGTATGACCTTCCAAAACTGCACATTGCTTTCCTGTTGATACATCCCATAATCTGACCGTTCTGTCGTCGGATGCAGAGGCAACAAGCTTTCCATCGAGTGAAAACACAGCCAATTTGACCCAATCGGTATGACCTTCCAAAACTGCACATTGCTTTCCTGTTGATGTATCCCATAATCTGACAGTGTTGTCCTCGGATGCAGAGATAACAAGCTTTCCATCGGGTGAAAATACAGTCGAATTGACAGACCGGGTATGACCTTCCAAAACGGCATATTGCTTTCCTGTTGATGTATCCCATAACCTGACCGTGCTGTCCTTGGATGCAGAGGCAACAAGCTTTCTATCGGGTGAAAACACAGCTGAATTAACAGCTCGCGTGTGACCTTCCAAAACTCCAGATTGCTTTCCTGTTGATGGATCCCATAATCTGACCGTTTTGTCCGAAGATGCAGACACAACAAGCTTTCCATCGGGTGAAAACACAGTCGATTTGACGTCACTGGTATGACCTTCCAAAACTGCATATTGCTTTCCTGTTGATGTATCCCATAATCTGACCGTCGTGTCGTTGGATGCAGAGGCAACAAGCTTTCCATCGGGTGAAAACACAGCCAAATTGACTGCTCTGGTATGACCTTCCAAAACTGCACATTGCTTTCCTGTTGATGTATCCCATAATCTGACCATCTTGTCCCAGGATGCAGAGGCAACAAGCTTTCCATCAGGTGAAAACACAGCCGATTTGACATTACTGGTATGGTCTTCGAGCGTCTGTATCAATGAGCCCCATACATCTGCCACTTTGGGTTCCATAGTAACCCAAGGGATATTTTTCAAGTATCCTACTCGAATCAGACTTGATCCTGGAGTAAATAAAAGTCCCGAATAGTAGACCTGAAGAGGCGCCATTTCAATAATTGACCTCATATGCAATAGAAACCGTTTGGCATCATATGCAAGTTCTAGCAATCTGAGATCATAGTCTCCCGATTGTTCCTGTTTTCAGATCAATACTATTCTCTGTATAAAATAATGAGCATTGCAACTTACAGATAATATTTCCTCTAGAGCTATTATTATATGAACTCCATTTGATACCTCTCCAATTAAGCTAAGTCCCTCTAACCAATGTAGCAAGTGTTGTTCCAGAAACTGCCGAATAGTCTTGAAGTCTTCCTCCACTAGATTCCCAAGTCGGCAGTGATCAAGCCAGTAACGGCATGCGTATTGAACGTGTGGTGGAATGCTTTTTTGTATCGCATGATCTGGGATCTCGGTAACCAAAACTCCTGGTCCCCAAAGATCGCATATATTTTCCTGAAGCTGAGATATATGCTCCATACATTTTCGAAATAGGTTGGTATGTCGCTCTTTCTCATCTATCTGAAACCGAGAATCACTGCACCTCTGGGAATCCAGTAGGAAGTCACGGAAGGATAGGTGAAATAATCGGACAGGCTGGCTTTCATCTGCTGGGACATTGAGGACAGAACGCAAAGAGTCCAAAGTGCTTGAAACCATTTTGAGTGGTATTTGAAGCAGATGTGCTAGATTTCTCGCTGGGATGGTATTAAACATGACCACAATGGATCCAACCACCTGTCTAAACCGTCCCGCACACTCTTGATAACCCCGTTTTCCAAGAACTGAGTGCTGGAGTAGTGTTGTATATATGCTATCGAGATGCTCTGTTGCCGACAGGGATGACTTGCTTGCACTAAGGACTAAAGAGAGTGGTTCTTCAGGTCCATCTATGCCGTCTTGAATAAATCGAAGTGTTGTTGCAGCGTAGATAAACAGCCCAGCTGCTCTTTCCACCAATTGTTCTATAGTTTGCTCATCTGGCCATGGTGTCCCCAGCCCATGTTTGGCTTTCAGTGGCGACAACTTTTGCAGAAAGAAAGTCGATATATCTGCATTAACTGTATCAAGCGGGATATTATGCAGTATAAAATCCTGATACGCCTCACCAGATAACTGACGAAAGCCATCAAAGATGGGGATTTCTGGTCTGCTGGTGAGGAAAATCTTAATCCGAACTGTCGCAAGATCCTTGGCTTCTGCAAGAAGTTGGAGGATTAATTGGATATCTTGCATGCTGTCACATTCATCAAGTGCATCAATTACTACAACCAGCTGAATTGATTGAGTAGGGGCATTCTTCAAAGGATTAAGAATGAGTTGATTCCATTGCTCTCGAGGTCCTTGTTGAAAGATATGACCATTGTTGTCGATGGCGTCCGAGATGGATGTCCGAAGTACTGGTAAACTGATTGCAAGCTGGGCAGCAATAGTAGTGAAGAACATGCCAGAGTGACTGACATCCTTTCTGCCTCGGGTAAAAAAGAAACTCGCCGCAAGTCTTTTCTTTTCTGCAAGCTCTCGAGCAATTGTGCGAGAAATTGTAGATTTGCCGGTCCCAGCCATTCCGTTAAGCCAGAAGATGCATTTACTATCCGGGTCGTCACACCAGTCCATAATCTGCTTACGGAGCTCTACTCGCGTATCCTGTAAACAGTGATCCTCATGTCGCCGGAGCCAGTCGTTATGGGCAGCACCTTTAGCGCATGGTAACTTTGCAATATTCGTGCTTTGTTGCAGTGACTGTATACATACTACTAATTAGTACTAGTACTGAACGAATGGATCAATAGTGGCCACTTGCAATAACAGCCGTCCTAGATATAGATATTAGCGTATACCATGACTCTAGCTCAGATAGGCTCTTACATCTGGTCCGAATTCATGGCAAAAGTCAAAGCTGATTTATGCCGCTCAAGTAAAAGAAGAATTTGTTCCACATCCGCCTTTTGAAATGGCCACTTCAACCTCTGTCTCAGCACTTTTCTCGTCGCCCTTTGCCCTAGCCCTGGCTGTAAAATCCGAAGAATTCGGTTAAACTCCTTTTCAAGCTCCAAAGAGCTACTTTCGAGGAGCGGCTTCAATGTAATCAACTTGGTGGCACCAGGACCTTTCGCCAAGTTTTGGACTTGCTGAAATGCAGTTTGCAGAGCCATAATGCCATCCATAAGGGCATTCATCTCGGATTGGGCATTCCTAGCATCCTAACCCCATATAAAGTTATTTCCTACTAAGTGTGGCTCAGGTTCTTTGGGGGGATTCTTACCTGATAGTATTTCCAGCCCGTCGACCAGACCCTGCCAGCAGCTTCAACCACCGCTACCGCGCTTGCAACTGCACCTAGTACTTCAGCCATGGTTTTATATGTAAATATCACAAGGGATGGTGTTGTCGTAGTGTTGCGCTGTGTTGTGTTGTGTTGTGTGTCGTTGTGTAATGTGTGTATTGTACCCAGATATCGACCCCGCACGGCAGAGACAATATTAGGGGTAGTCAATAATTCAGTTACCAACTTTTGGTAACCACTTGGTGGCGTTTCCTAGTGTCTTGGCCACGCCCTTCATTGGCCATGTTCTGAAGTTCA
>Ga0307514_10001855_pt1 | contig 23367 bp, 24 predicted proteins | sample 16_EM_MG_FD_203088 | JGI IMG/M metagenome (GOLD analysis project Ga0307514, IMG submission 203088) | Populus trichocarpa ectomycorrhiza microbial communities from riparian zone in the Pacific Northwest, United States - 16_EM | ecosystem: Host-associated > Plants > Roots > Unclassified | place...
GCGCCGTACAGGGCGCGTTCCCGCTCGACCAGCAGCGGCAGCGTGTCCGAGGCGGTGACCAGCTCCCGCAGCGGATACCGGGCCAGCACCGCGTCAACCTCCGGCGTCAACGCCGCCGCCAGCCGGGTCGCGACCGGCAGCGAGTCGTCGCGCAGGACCTCCACGGCGGCCCGTAGCGCGGCCTGCCCCGGTCCCCGCGGCACTCCGGCCGCCGCCCGTTCGTGGAGGTGGGCGCCCTCCTCCAGGACCAGCCCGGTGTCGATGCCGGCCGGAACCTTGATGCGGGCCGTGCGCCGCCAGGTGGACAGCGGATCGCTCCACGCCTCGACGCGGTAGGTCCAGTGGCCCGCGACGCCCGGGGTGACCTCGGCGCCCCAGCGGTCGGAGGCCGGGACCAGTTCCCGCATCGGCGTCCACGGGCCGTGCCGGCCCTCGGGGTCTGTCAGGACGACATTGGCGGCGACCGCGTCATCGCCCTCGCGGAACACGGTCGCGGTGACCTCGAACGTCTCACCGACAACCGCCTTCGCCGGCCACCTGCCGTAGTCCACGGCAGGTGTGACGTCCCGGACGGGGACGCGGCCGATGGCCGGGATCGAACTCATGTGGAACACCTCCGCCGTACGACTGGGCCGGGCGCGTGGCCCGGACGGTGAACGAAGCCGCGCCGGAAGGTGTCTACCTCCCGGCGGGGGACCGCCGATCCGATACCGGCGGCCCCCGTCTGGTGACCGCCCGCGGACCGGGTCGCGCGTTCTCATCCCGGAGGTAGGTGACGAGCGTGGTCCGCAGATAGCGTTCCGCGGCGTCCGCGGCCTCGCGTGCGCAGCGCTTCCCCATCAGCACACAGAGGGTGTAGCCCGAGTCCTCGAAGGTGGACCGGATCCGGCGGTCGGCGGGAGCCGCGAGCATCCTGCGTTCCCACGCCCGGTAACGCCGCAGGTGCCGGGCCACTTCGGTTTTGGCCGGTAGCAGCATGGTGCCGTTCACCTTCCAGGGCTCGATGGCGCGTCTCCCGACCGTCGGGCGGCGGCCGTGCGCGGACACGCGCGGATCCGTTGCGGGCATCGAGGTCTTCACACATGGTGCATGGCTGATGACTCAACGTCTTGTTGGATCCTCAACCACCTCGGTAGTGCGCTCGTGTTGCACGAATGGCGTAGTACATCCACTCTTGAGATGACTCAGGAGCGATCAGTGCTCACGCTTCGTGTCCGGGGCGCGGCCCCGCAGGGGACGAGGCGGAGCAAGAGCTTCGCCGGTGAGGAGCCAACGACGATGAACACCGCAGTGCCCTGCTACTACCACCTCGACGTCGAGGTCAGCCCGGAGCGCGTCGGACAGGTCAGGCGCATCCTGGCCGCCCACCTCCGCCACTGGGACCTGGAGACCCTGGTCGAGCCCGTCTGTCGAGGCGCCGAGCTGCTGCTGAGGGCCATAGACGAACACGCGACCGACAAGAACACGTCGCTCGAGATGTGGTGGAACGGCCAGCACCTCATCACCGCCATCGGTGAGAACGACTGCGACCTGCGCCCGGACCAGGACCTGCGCGACTGTCTGGAGCGCATCGCCGCGATGAGCGACGGTTGGGGCTGCTGCGCCACCGGCACCGGCAGCAAGGTCATCTGGTTCTCGCAGCGAGCCCGCGCCGGCGAACGCGTGCCGCTGGTGCCCACCGCGCCCGTGCCCGACCTGCGCGAGGTGCTCCAAGTGCCGCGAGAGGCCCGGGCCGCGGCCCTGGCCGGGCCGACCCGCACACCGGACGGCGCCCTGGAGGACGCGCGGTGACCGCGCGACCACGCCGGAAAGGGGTGCCCGCCTGGAGCGGGCACCCCTACCCGTTGGGCGCCGCCCACGACGGCAGGGGCACCAACTTCGCGCTGTTCAGCGAGGTCGCCGAACGCGTCGACCTGGTCCTCGTCGACGACGACGGCGACCACCGGCAGATCCCGATGACCGAGGTCGACGGGTTCGTGTGGCACTGCTACCTGCCCGGGATCGGACCGGGGCAGCGCTACGGCTATCGGGTGCACGGCCCCTGGCAGCCGTCCCTCGGCCATCGCTGCAATCCGGCCAAGCTCCTCCTGGACCCGTACGCCCAGGCGGTCGACGGCCAGGTGGACAACCACGCCTCCCTCTTCGAGCGCGCGGACGGCCCGTCCCGGTCCGACAGCGCCGGGCACATCATGCTCGGCGTGGTCACCGACCAGGCCTTCGACTGGGGCGACGATCAGCCACTTCGCCGGCCGTACGCCGACAGCGTGATCTACGAGGCCCACGTCCGCGGAATCACCGCCACCCACCCCGACGTCCCGCCCGAACTCCGCGGCACCTACGCCGGTCTGGCCCACCCCGCGGTGATCGAGCACCTGACCTCGCTCGGCGTGAGTGCCGTCGAGCTGATGCCGGTCCACCAGTTCGTGCAGGACGGCGTACTCACGGACCGCGGGCTGTCCAACCACTGGGGCTACAACACGATCGGCTTCTTCGCACCGCACAACGCCTACGCCGCGCACGGCACCCGCGGCCAGCAGGTCACCGAGTTCAAGACCATGGTGAAGGCGCTGCACGCGGCCGGCCTCGAAGTGATCCTGGACGTCGTCTACAACCACACCGCGGAGGGCAACGAGAAAGGCCCCACGCTCTCCTTCCGCGGCATCGACAACGCCTCGTACTACCGCCTGGTGGACGGCGACTGGGGGCACTACTACGACACCACCGGCACCGGCAACAGCCTGCTCATGCGGCACCCCTACGTCCTTCAGCTGATCATGGACTCGCTGCGGTACTGGGTCACCGAGATGCACGTGGACGGCTTCCGCTTCGACCTCGCGGCCACGCTGGCCCGGCAGTTCCACGAGGTGGACCGGCTCTCGGCGTTCTTCGACCTGATCCAGCAGGACCCGGTGATCAGCCGCGTCAAGCTGATCGCCGAGCCCTGGGACGTGGGGGAGGGCGGGTACCAGGTGGGCAACTTCCCGCCGCTGTGGTCGGAGTGGAACGGCAAGTACCGGGACGCCGTACGGGACTTCTGGCGGGGCGGCGAGCACACGCTCGGCGAGTTCGCCTCCCGGCTGACCGGCTCCTCCGACCTCTACCAGCACACCGGGCGCCGTCCTCGTGCCAGCGTCAACTTCGTCACCGCGCACGACGGGTTCACCCTGCGCGACCTGGTCTCGTACAACGACAAGCGCAACGAGGCCAACGGCGAGGGCGGCCGGGACGGCGAGAGCGCCAACCGGTCCTGGAACTGCGGCGTCGAGGGCGAGACCGACGACCCGGCCGTCCGGGAACTGCGCGCCCGTCAGCAGCGCAACTTCCTGGCCACCCTGCTGCTTTCGCAGGGCATCCCGATGCTCAGCCACGGCGACGAAATGGGCCGCACCCAACGCGGCAACAACAACGCCTACTGCCAGGACAACGACGTCTCCTGGATCGACTGGCGGCTGACCGACGACCAGCGCGACCTCGCCGACTTCACCCGGCATCTGATCGGGCTGCGCGCCGTCCACCCCGTACTGCGTCGGCGTCGCTTCTTCCGCGGGGAGACCGTGACCCACGCGGGCCAGCCGCTGCCCGACCTGGTGTGGCTGCTGCCGGACGCGCGCGAGATGACCGACGAGGACTGGCAGCGCTCCGACGCCCACTCGGTCGGGGTCTTCCTCAACGGCGACGCCATCGCCGAACCCGACCCGTGCGGGCGACCCGTCGTCGACGACTCCTTCCTGCTGCTGCTCAACGGCTACTGGGAGCCGGTGGAGTTCCGCCTGCCGGACGTCACCTACGGCGAACGCTGGACGACCCTGATCGACACCGCCGAGCCCCAGGGCACCGACGAGTCCGAACACAAGGCGGACACGACGACGACCGTCGAGGCCCGCAGCCTGGTACTCCTGTCAAGACCGTCACGCGCCCGCGGGTGACGCACGCCGGAGCGGCCCGCGGGCAGGGCGTTCCGACGCACCCGCGCGAGGTGCTCCGGCTCACCCGCGCACCCATGCCGCCCCGGGCACGCCCGCCGAGGCCGGTCGGTCCGGGCGGACTCGCGGGAAGGGCCATCGGGCCCAAAGGGGCGCGGGGCTGTGACATGTGCGGCTTCGCCACGTGGGCGCGACAGCCACGACGGACCCGCACCCGAGGCACGGCCTCACCGATACGGCGCCACATGACCCCGCTCCCTCAGCCGGAGGCGAGCCGGTCAGCGCTCGCGGCGCGAGGTGACCGTGAACTGCGCCCCGTCCGGGTCGCGCAGCACAGCCTCCTCGCTGCCCTTGGACAGCACGCTGCCGCCGTTCTTCTCCGCGGCCCGCGTGCAGGCCGACACGTCCGCGACCGCGAAGTGGACCTGCCAGTGCGGCCGGATCGTCGGGTCGGGAGCCGACCCCAACGCCCCCGAGTCGATCCGGGCCACGATGTCGCCGCGACTGCGCAGCACGACCTCGCCGCCCTCGTAGTGGACCTGGCAGCACCCGACACGCTCCGACGCCCAGTCGAGGACCTCGCCGTAGAAGATGGCCGCGTCGAAGGCGTCCCGGGTGTGGAGTCTGATGAAGGCCGGCTGGGCCTCGCGCCAGCTCTCCCAGTCGGCGACCAGTTCGCCCTCCCAGATGCCGAAGGTGGCGCCGTCCCGGTCGGCCAGCAGAGCCGCCCGTCCGGGCGGGAGGGACAGCGGCCCGACCGCCGTCGTGCCGCCGCGTTCCTGCGCCCGCGACGCGGCCTCGTCGGCGCTGCGCACGGCGAAGTACGGCGTCCAGGCGACCGCCATCTGCCACATGGTGGCGACCGCGGCGATCCCGGCCACCGGCGTCCCGTCCGCCAGTGCCATGCGGAAACGGTCGCCGAGCTTCGCCCGCCGCCACTGCCAGCCCAGCACGGCCGTGTAGAAGCCCTCGGTCGTCTCCAGGTCGCGGCTGGTCAGGCTCACCCAGCAGGGCGCGCCGAACACGGAGTGCGTGGACGTGACGTCCTTCGTCGCGCGGTGGGGGCCTGCGGGGTGGTTCATGACAGTCGCGTCCTGCTCTCCTCGGCCGGGGGCCACGGTCTCGTCCCAGTGTCCGACCGGAACCGCTCGGGGCGCCTGCCGAGTACCCCGGTGGCGCCACCGAAACGATGGCCCGTCTGCGTCCAGCGGGTGGCGCGGGGCCGGACGAGTGACCAGGATGTGACCGTGTCCCGCGTACCGCACGAGCCCGCCGACGAGTCGGACCGCGTCTTCGCCCTGCAGGAAGAGGTCGACCAGCTCAAGGAAGCAGTCGCCTCGCATGCCGTCGTGGACCAGGCGATCGGCATGGTCGTCGCGCTCGGCCGAGTGCCCCCGGACCAGGGGTGGGAGGTACTGAAGAGCGTTTCCCAGCACACCAACATCAAGCTCCGTGATGTCGCGGAGCTGATCCTCCTGTGGGCGCGGGCCGGAGACATGCCCCCGGAGATCCGCGCCCAGCTGGAAGACGCCCTCGACCGGTACGGCCCGACACAGATCCCGGGAACGCCGCCGAACGAGTGACGGCGGCGATCCCGGGACGGACGACGGCGATCCCGGGACGGACGACGGCGGCGCTGCTCAGCCCGCGTCGGCGAGGATCTCCTCGCGCAGTCGGTCGAAGCAGCCGCTGAGCAGCCGGGAGACATGCATCTGCGAGATGCCGAGCTGCTCGGCGATGGTGCTCTGCGTCATGCCCCGGAAGAAGCGCAGATACAAAATGGTGCGCTCGCGTTCCGGCAGTGCCTCCAGGCAGGGCCGGACGGCCACCCGGTCGACGACGGTCTCGAAGGCCGGGTCCGGAGCGCCGATCGCGTCACCCAGCGCGTACCCGTCGGTGCCGGGCATCTCGGCCTCCAGCGACAGCGCGGAGAAGCACTCCAGCGCCTCCATGCCGGTACGGGCCTCGTCCTCGGTCATGTGCGCGAACGCCGCGATCTCCGCCACGGACGGGGCTCGCCGCAAAGTCGTCTGCGACAGCTCCTTCGCGGCCCGGCGCACACGATTGCGCAGGTCCTGGACGCGGCGCGGGACGTGCAGCGTCCACATGTGGTCGCGGAAGTGGCGCTTGATCTCGCCGGTGATGGTCGGCACGGCGTAGGCCTCGAAGGCGCAGCCCCGCGCCGGGTCGTAGTGGTCGACGGCCTTGACCAGTCCGAGGGCCGCCACCTGGTAGAGGTCCTCCAAGGACTCGCCGCGCCCCCGGAACCGGACCGCGATGCGCTCCGCCATGGGCAGCCAGAGCTCGACTACGTCGTCCCGCAACGCCTTGCGCTCCGGACCGTCGGGCATCGCCACGAGCCGTTCGAAGTCGGCGGCGGTGTCGGGGGCGTCATCGTGCGGATGTGGCTTCGTTCTGCCAGTGACAGGCATGCTGCCCGCCTCCCTCAGCAGGTGCTGGATGGACAGACACCGTGGGGGTACGGCACGTACCTCGCGGAGTGCACTTGGGGCCCGGCCGAGCGGGCTTCCCACGGAAGTGCCTCCTGTCCGAAGCACATATGCCCATATTCCCGGCACTCGCAGCTCAAAACAACCCCACGGCCACCATGACGGCACGTGACCGCCCCACGCGAAGCTCTTGACCACCTCTTGGGTTCGTTACCTCTGCTACAGAGGTAACGTGTCCCGGGTGGAACCCGATCCCTTCCCGGAGGAGCTGGCCGACGCGCTCGTCGGAGTCCAGCGTCTGATCCGACGCCGACTGCGCCCACAGATGACCGCCCCACCGCTGCGCGGAGCCGAGGTGGAACTGTTGCGCCTGGTCGTGGTACGGCCCGGCATCGGCATCTCGGACGCCGCCAAGGACCTGTACCTCGCGAGCAACTCGGTGTCCACGCTGGTCAACCGGCTCGCCCGGCAGGGCTGTCTGACCCGTGAGACGGACCCGGCCGACCGGCGGGCCGCGCGGCTGCTGCCCACCCCCGCGGCCGAGGCCCGCCTCGGCGAGTGGCGCACACGGCGCGCCGAACTCGTACGAAGCCAGGTCTCCCGGCTCGACGAGACGGACCAGGAGACGCTGCGCGCGGCGCTCCCGGCCCTGCGCAGGCTGGCCGTCAACCTGCACGAGGAGACCGAGGAGTCTGAGGAGACCGAGGAGTCTGAGGAGACCGAGGAGTCATGACACAGGACGCCGACGAAGCCGTCACCTGCGCGAACCTCGTCTACACCTTCGGTGAGACGACCGCGGTGGACGGGCTCGACCTGACCGTGACGGAGGGCGAGGTGTTCGGGCTGCTCGGCCCCAACGGCGCCGGGAAGACCACCGCCATCCGCTGCGTCACCACCCTCCTGCCGGTGCCGGCGGGACAGGTCCGCGTCTTCGGCCGCGACGCCGCCAAGGACGCCATGGCCGTACGCCGGCTGCTGGGCTATGTGCCGCAGCAGTTGTCCGCCGACGCGAGCCTCACCGGCCGGGAGAACGTCGCCCTGTTCGCCCGTGTCTTCGACGTGCCCCGCCGGGAACGCGCCGAACGCGTCGGGCAGGCCCTGTCCGCGGTCGGTCTCACCGACGCCGCGGACCGGCTGGCCGGCACCTACTCCGGCGGTATGGTCCGCCGGCTCGAACTCGCCCAGGCCCTGGTCAGCGCGCCCCGTCTGCTGATCCTCGACGAACCCACCATCGGGCTCGACCCGATCGCCCGGACCGGCGTGTGGGAGCACATCAACGCCGTCCGGGCGGCCACCGGCATGACCGTCCTGGTGACGACCCACTACATGGACGAGGCCGACCAGCACTGCGACCGGGTCGGTCTGATGCACCACGGCCGCATCCGCGCGCTCGGCACCCCGGCCGAGCTCAGGGAGGGACTCGGTGAACGCCGGCGCGCGGCCGGCGCCCCGGCCACCGACCCGGTGCCCACGCTGGAGGACGTCTTCCGCGACATCGCCGGCAGCGGTCTCGACGACCAGTCAGGAGGTTTCCGCGATGTCCGAAGCACCCGCCGCACCGCGAACCGCGTCGGCTGACCGTGCCCGCGAGGACGGCATCGGCCTGCTGGTACAGCCGCCCCAGCCCCGCGCGGGCTGGCGGGTGGTGCCCGCCCGGGTCGTCGCGATGTGCGCCGTCGAACTGCAGAAACTGCGCCACGACCGCACCGAGTTGTACACCCGCGCGGTCCAGCCGGCCCTGTGGCTGCTGATTTTCGGCCAGACCTTCACCCGCATCAAGGCGATCCCCACCCAGGGCATCCCCTACATCGACTACCTCGCGCCCGGCATCATCGCCCAGTCCGCGATGTTCATCGCCATCTTCTACGGCATCCAGATCATCTGGGAACGTGACGCCGGCGTGCTGAACAAGCTGTTGGTCACGCCGACCCCACGCTCCGCGCTGATCACCGGCAAGGCGTTCGCGGCCGGGGTGAAGTCGCTGATCCAGGCCGTGGTCGTCATCGTCATCGCCGCGCTTCTCGGGGTCGCCCTGACCTGGAACCCGCTCAAGCTCCTCGGTGTCGCCGCGGCGGTGATCCTCGGATCCGTCTTCTTCTCCTGCCTGTCGATGACCATCGCCGGGATCGTGCTCAGCCGCGACCGGCTGATGGGAATCGGGCAGGCGATCACCATGCCGCTGTTCTTCGGCTCCAACGCCCTCTACCCGCTGTCCGTCATGCCGGGCTGGCTCCAGACGGTCAGCAAGGTCAACCCCCTCAGCTATCAGGTCGACGCGCTGCGGGGCCTGCTTCTGGGCACACCAGCGCATCTGGCGCTCGACTTCGCGGTGCTGCTCGTGGCCGCCGCGCTCGGCATCGCCGCGGCCTCCTCGCTGCTGGGCCGGCTGGCACGCTGAGCGACGGCCGGAAAGTGATGTGCGGCACGCGCCGGGAACAGGCCGTCCGCCCGGTCGGCGAATTCTTCCTGCGCACGGCTTGATCACCGATCAAGGGGACGAACTGGCTGGCCACAGCGCATTCTGCTCATTTGACAGTGTGCCGAGCACACAGATAGGAAGCAGCTCTCTGACGTCGAAGAGGTGCACTGTGTACGAGCCGAACGTGGTCGGGGACTGGCAGGAGTACGACGAGCATGCCGGTCTGCGTGTCCGCGTCCACCGCCTGGAAGCGGCCGAGCCGCCGCGCGGACGGGACGACGCAGCCGAGGGGCTGACGTACTTCCGGCTGCGCGTCACCGTGGAGAACCGGGGTGCCCACCACTTCGGCATCCACCTGGAGGACGGTCAGATCGACGTGCGGACTGGCCCCGACGGCGAGAGCGCGTTCATCGACTGGCGCAACTCGCAGTTCATCGAGGGCTTTGACGTCTACCCGCTGCGCCGGGCCACCGCCGTGCTCTACGCGGCCGGCCCGGAGGCCTCCCTGAGCCAGGTGGACGTCCAGGTCCAGCTGCGGGTCGACGAGGAGTGGGCGGACCGCCGGCTGTGGGCGGGCGGTACCGGACTGCAGGAGGGCGCCGTCGGCACCGGCCCGGTGCGCGAGGGCCTCGCCTGTCAGGTGAGCAACTTCCTGCGGGAGCAGGCCGAAGAGGGCACCGCCTGACGCGGACCCGCCCCTCGGGGCGGGCCGCTTCGGCGTATCCGCCTCAGTGCGGGATGCCGTCGATGATCTCGCGGGCGCCCTGCCGCAGCAGGGCCACGGCCACCGACGTGCCGAGCGTCGCCGGGTCGAGCGGGCCCGCCCATTCGTGGGCGTTCAGCCGGGTCTTGCCGTCCGGGGTGAACACACAGGCCCGCAGCGACAGTTCGGCGCCGCGGTCCACGCGGGCGTACCCGGCGATCGGGCTGTTGCAGTGCCCCTGCAGGACATGCAGGAACATACGCTCCGCGGTGGCCTCCCGGAACGTGTCCGGGTCGCCGAGCGCGCTGACCGTGTCGATGGTCCCGGTGTCGCCCTCGCGGCACTGGAGCGCGAGGATGCCCGCGCCGATCGGCGGCATCATCGTCTCGGGGGAGAGGACCTCGCTGATCACGTCCTGCCGGCCGATGCGCTCCAGGCCGGACACCGCGAGCAGCAGTGCGTCCGCCTCACCGGCCGCGAGCTTCTCCAGGCGGCGGTTGGCGTTGCCGCGGAACGGTACGCACTCCAGGTGCGGGTGGCTGGTGGCCAGTTGGGCGACCCGGCGCACCGAGGAGGTGCCGATCCGGGTGCCGGCCGGAAGCTCGTCCAGGGTGAGGCCACCTGGATGGATGAGGGCGTCGCGGATGTCGTCCCGCTTCAGGAACGCGGCGAACGTGGTGCCCGCGGGGAGCGGCCGGTCGGCGGGCACGTCCTTGACGCAGTGCACCGCGAGGTCGGCCTGGCCGGCCAGCAGCGCGGCGTCGACCTCCTTGGTGAAGGCTCCCTTGCCCTCGACCTGGGACAGATCGCCCATCCACTTGTCGCCGGTGGTCTTCACCGGTACGACCTCGGTGCGCACCTCCGGATACCGGGCGGCCAACTCGGCGCGGACCCGCTCCACTTGGGCGAGCGCCATGGGTGAGTCGCGGGAGACGATACGGATCAGTTCGGGCACGGACATGCGGACACGATAGACCCTTCGGGCAGTGCCCCCGTGCAGTACCGCTCGACTTCGGGACGAGGAGACGGATCCCGGCGCAGGCTGACCGTTTCAGGACAGCGGTGTACTGAGTTCGACCGCCCGTGCGCGGCGAGCGCCTCGACGACCATGGGGGCGTGGTTGGTGAGCCGGCCCAGCCGTTCCGGCCCCGAGGCGTGCAGGCGGCCCAGGGCTTCTTCGAACTGTCCGCTCGTGTCGCTGGTGTTCATGCGCGGGACGCTGTGGCGCGCACCGGACGGGGCGGATCGGGCGCGGGACGGAACCCTTGGGTGCATGGGTCCTACGTCTCGCGCCCGATGCCGTCGCCGGGGCGGGTGTTCGGGTCAGGCGTTGGGGTCGAAGGAGATGCCGGACGGCTTCGCCGCCGTGAGGTGGCTCGCGAAGCTGGCGTCCTTCAGGCCGAAGTTGGCGCTGCCGAAGTCGTACGCGCTCAACTTGTCGCGCAGGCCCGACGGGTAGCCGTTCCAGCCGACCAGCGGCGGGTACTGCCAGGTGCCCTTGTGGTTCTCCGGCGGCTCGTCATTGGAGTTCGCCAGCCGGAAGCAGTGCGTGCCGATGCCGTCCTTGTGGTAGACGACCTTCGCGTGGGTGCCGTCGAAGCGGACGCCGGACGCCGCGGTGACGGTGAACGAGCCGTGGTTGGACGTCGAGACGTACTGCACCTGGTTGTTCTGCACCCAGATCACGACATGCTCCCAGTCGTTCCGGTGCCCGCCGAGGCTGGTGCCGGCGAGGGCCTGGTCCTTCTCGAAGTACAGGCCGTACACGTAGGCGCACCAGCCGTTGTTGCACTTGTAGCGCGAGTAGCTGTTGGTGTTGTCGAGGTCCGAGGCGTCACGGCACTCGCCGTTGAGGGCGCCGGTCGGGTTGAGACCGCCGTTGACGGTGCCGTCGGGACCGATGGCGGGCGTGGCGTAGCACCCGTCCGTGTCGTAGTCGAAGGCCGGCTGGAAGGTGTTCTCGGCGGTCTCCGCGTTGGCGGGGAGAGCCTGCGGCGGGGCGGCGAAGGCGACGGTGGGGAAGGCGACGACGAGGGCGGCGGCGCCGGCCAGGCCGGTGAGCCATCTCCTGCGGTGTGCCTTGAACGACGGTGACGACACTGCGTCCTCCTCTTGGTTCGGGCGCAGCCCAACGGCTGTGGGGGGCAAGGGAGTTCAGCTTCCCGAGTTTTCATGTCCGCGCCAAGAGGGTGCGGGCGTCTCTCCGGTAACAACAGCCCCGACAGTTGGATCCTGGCGCCCTGTCAGGGAGGATTCAGGGCAGGTCGTCCGGAAGGTCCGCAGCGGATTCCTCGGGTGCGAGGTCGGGCCGCAACCGCAGCCAGGACGGCTGGCGCAGCATTCCGGCCCGGGTCCGGGTGCTGTAGCGGACCTCGCCGACCAGGCGGGGCAGCACCCAGTGCGCGCCGGCCACCGGCGGAACGGGATCGAAGGGGCATACGTCCGACTCGGCGGCCCTCAGCAGCGCGGCGAGTCGCTGCCGTTCGGTCTCGCTCCAGCCGGTACCCACCCCGCCGACGTAGCGCAGCCGCCCCCGGGTGCGCTGTCCCACCAGCACCGCGCCGGGCAGGCCGGTCAGCCGCCCCTTGCCGGGCAGCCAGCCGCCCACGACGACGTCCTCGCTGAGCATGTTCCGGATCTTGATCCAGGCCCGGGAACGCACTCCGGGCTCGTACGCCGAGTCCAGCCGTTTGCAGACCAGGCCCTCCAGCCCGTTCTCGCGGGTGGCCAGCAGGGCCTGCTCGCCGTGACCGACCAGGGCGGCCGGAGTCGACCAGTGCGACCCGTTCAGGTCCAGCTCCTCCAGGAGGGTGCGACGGCGGGTGTAGGGGAGGGCGACGAGGGAGCGCCCTGCCAGGTGCATCAGGTCGAACAGGACGAGATGGACGGGCACCTCCGCCGCTCTGCGCGCCGCCCTGCCGGGTGACCGCACCAGGCCCATACGGGACTGCAGCAGCTGGAAGTCCGCGCGTCCCCGTTCGTCCAGCGCCAGTACCTCCCCGTCCAGCACGGCGGGGGTGGGGCCGAGCGCACGGCCCAGCGGCAGCAGTTCGGGGTAGGCGACGGTGACGACCTCCCCGGACCGGGCGCGCAGGACCACGCCACCGTCCCCGGCGAGATAGATCACCACCCGCTGGCCGTCCTGCTTCGTCTCGTAGGCCCACCGCGCGTCCTGCGCGGTGGGCGGCAGGGCGCCGGGCGTGGCGAGCATGGGCGGGATCAGCGGGAGGCTCACGGGTCAGTTGTCGACGCTCGTGCCCCTCGCCACGCGCGTCGCCCACCGGGTTCGCCTGAACGGCGCCGTCGGCGGCGTCTACCTGGCCTGGCTGCTGCGCGGCGAACGCAGGGCGGGCCGGGTGTGAGCCATGGCCGGCCGACGCGCCGGCCGGGGCGGGGGAGGGGGCCGCGGTCAGGGCGCAGGGCGAAGGCGTTCTGCGGCGCCAGGATCTCACCGTCCGTACGATCCGGACCGTCTGGGCGGCCGGGCGGCCAGGCGGCCGAAGTGAGCCGCAGCCCGGGGCGGCGGGGTGGCGGGGTGGCGGAGCAGCGCCACCAAATTACTTGAGTTACGCAACAAGATGGTAAAGTGGCTCCCATGTCCACACCGCCGCTCCCTGATACCCCCGCCTCCCCGGAAGTCACCGAGATCGAGCGGGCGCTCACCCGCATCACCTACCTGAGCACGCGCGCCCGGCAGCACGAACGGCTCATGGCCCTGGCCGAGGTGCCGCTCGACCGTGCCGCCGTCGCGCTGCTGCGCCAGGTCGCCGACTCCGAGCCACTGCGACCGGGGGAACTGGCCAACCGGCTGGGCGTGGAGGCCTCCCACGTCACCCGCACCGTGCAGCAACTGCGGAAGTCGGGGTACGTCACCCGCGTCCCCGACCCCGACGACCGCCGCGCCCAGCGCATCCAGCTCACCGACACGGGCCGGCAGGCCATCGCCCGGATCCGGGACGCGGGCGCCCGCGGTATGCAACTCGCCCTCGCCGACTGGTCGCCCGAGGAACTGCGCCGGCTCGCCACGCTCTTCCACCGGATGGTCGACGACTTCCTGTCCCACGCCGTCGACGAGGACACCGAGCCGCGGACCGTGGCGTCCGCCGACACCGCCTGACCGCGCGGCCTGATCACCTCGACGCCGCACGAGGGCGGCGGCGAGGCGGCCGACCGGCCGATCCCGCCTTTCCGGGCGGCGCGGGTTCCCGCAGGCCGCACAGCAGAAGCCGCCCCAGTGCCGGCAGGGCCACCAGCGGCACGAGCGCCGTCCGCAGCGACGTGGCATCGGCCACCGTCCCCAGAACCGGCGCGGCCAGACCCCCCACGCTCACGGCCAGGCCCAGCGTCACACCACTCGCGGTGCCCACCCGCCGGGGCAGGTAGTCCTGCCCGAGCGTGACGTGCAGTGAGAACGGCACATACAGGCCGGCCGAGGTGAGCGCGACGAACGGATACACCGCCGTACCCGGGGCCAGCAGCACCCCAGCGACGGCGAGCACGGTCAGCGCGTACGACCACCGCACCACCGCCAGCCGGCCGTACCGGTCGGCGAGCCTGCCCCCGGCCAGCGTGCCCGTCGCGCCCCCGGCGTAGAGCACGCACAGCGCGACCGTACCGGCCAGGTCCCCGCCGCCGACGCGCTCACGGACGTACAGCGAGACGAAGGCGCTCAGGCCGACGAAGACGATCGACCGGCAGACGACCGCACCGGACAGCCGCAGGAACGACGGCCAGTCGTCGGTGCCGGTGCCCCCGGCGGCAGCGGCGACCGTGACGCGGGACCCGGTCTGCCGTACCGCGGCCGCGCACAGCGCCGCTCCCAGCACGGCGGGGACGACCAGCAGAGGAGAGGCGCGCAGGCCACCGACGGCGACCACGCCGGCGACGAGCAGCGGGGCCAGGGCGAAACCGACGTTGCCGCCGAGCGCGAACCAGCCCATCGCCGTGTTGCCGTCACCTGCGGCGGCGCGGGCCGCGCGGGCCGCCTCCGGATGGTAGGCGGCGACCCCGATCCCGGAGAGGGCGACCGCGGCCAGGGTGAGCGGGTAGGAGCCACCGATCCCGCTGACGGCGACCCCGACGCCGGCCGTCAGCGCGCTCAACGGCAGCAGCCACGGCATCGCCCACCGGTCGGTGAGCGCGCCGAACAGGGGCTGCACCACCGACGACAGCAGCGACGCGGCCAGGACGATGCCGGAGGCGGCGGCATAGGTGTAGGCGCGCTCGGCCACGAAGAAGGGGACGAGCGCGGCGACGGCCCCCTGATACACGTCCACGCAGGCGTGGCCCAGGGACATCAGCGTGATGGTTCGGTCACCGGATCGGCGACGGTTCTCGGACACCCGTCGATCGTCGCGGGACGACCGGTCGGCCCGCTTTCGATAATCTGCCGCATTGTGTCGAACATCCGCCACACGTCCACGGCGCCGACCCGCGCCCAGCCCCTTGCCGCCGGGGAACGCGTCGACGCGCACCGCCACGACGACCACCAGATCGTCTACGCGGGCTCCGGAGTCCTGGCCGTCACCACCGACGCCGGGACCTGGTTCGCGCCCGGCACCCGTGCCATCTGGGTCCCGGCCGGCACCGTGCACGCCCACCGCGCCCACGGCCGGCTCGACCTGCACCTGGTCGGACTGCCCGCCGAGGACAACCCGCTCGGCCTGGGCACGCCGACCGTCCTCGCCGTCGGGCCGCTCCTGCGCGAACTGATCCTGGCCTACACCCGCGACCCCGCCGACGGCGGTCCCGAACGCCGGCGCCTGCTCGCCGTCCTGCGCGACCAACTGCGCGCCTCACCGCACCAGCCGCTGCGGCTGCCCACCCCCACCGACCCACGCCTCGCCGCGGTCTGCCGGATCGTCCACGCCGACCCGGCCGACCCCCGCACCCTCGCGGCCCTCGGCACCGCGACCGGCGTCGGGGAGCGCACCCTCAGCCGCCTCTTCCACCAGGAGTTCGGCATGACCTTCCCGCAGTGGCGCACCCAGTCCCGCCTCTACCACGCCCTGCGCATGCTGGCCGACGACACACCGGTCACGACCGTCGCCCACCGCTGCGGCTGGTCCTCCGCGAGTGCGTTCATCGACGTCTTCCGCCGCGCGTTCGGCCACACGCCGGGCACGCACAACCGCCGTTCCCCGGCCGACGCGGACCCGGCCGGGCCCCGGAGCTCTACCGTCCAGTAATATCGCGCGGCAGGTCATCAGAGGAGGAACCGTGTCCCGGTCCGAACGCTCGCCCCTGCTGCTCGCCGGCCTGCTGGCCACCGCGGGTGTCACCCACTTCGCCGCTCCACGCTCGTACGACGAGACCATCCCGAGCGGCCTGCCGGGTTCGCGCAGGGCCTGGACATACGCGAGCGGTGTCGTCGAACTGGCGCTGGCCGCGGGTGTGGTCCTGCCGCGCACCCGGCGGACGGCCGCGCTGGCCACGGCCGCGTTCTTCGTCGGGGTGTTCCCCGCCAACGTCAAGATGGCCCTGGACTGGCGCCACCGGCCCGCACCACAGAAGGCCGCCGCCTTCGGGCGACTGCCCCTGCAGGTGCCTCTCATCCTGTGGGCGCGCGGCGTCGCCCGGAGCGGGGAGGGCCGGTCGTGACCACACGTATCGAGGTCGGAGGCAAGGTCGAGGACTTCGAGCTGCCGGACGAGACCGGCACGCTCCGCAGCCTCACCGGCCTGCTCGCCGACGGGCCCGTCGTGCTGTTCTTCTATCCCGCGGCCCTCACCGCCGGCTGTACCGCGGAGGCCTGTCACTTCCGCGACCTGGCCGCCGAGTTCGCCGCCGTCGGCGCCAACCCCGTGGGCGTCAGCGGCGATCCCGTCGAACGTCAGCAGGAGTTCGCCGGACAGCACAACCTGGGCATGCCCCTGCTGTCCGACCTTGACGGAACGGTCCGGGAACGGTTCGGCGTCAAGCGGGGCTTCTCGCTCGCGCCCACCAAGCGGACCACCTTCGTCATCGCCGAGGACCGGACGGTACTGGAGGTCGTACGCAGCGAACTGCGGATGAACACCCACGCCGACCGCGCCCTCGACGCGTTGCGAGCCCACCGGACGTGACCCGGGCGCCCCGGGCGCCGCATCGCGGTTGATGCGATGTGACAAAGAGACCGTTCTCGATCATATGGAGCGGGTCTCCGCTGCGGCGACCACGCGGTGGAGCGGAGGGCCCGGCGGCTGGGCTCTGCCGCCCACGAGGACGGTGGCGGTGACGACCACGCCGGTCAGGGCGGTGCGGAGCGGGACGCGCATGCGGAAGGCATCCTGGCTGGTGGGACGAGCAACCTCGTGGGGCAGGCAAGCACGTGGGCGACCTCGTGGCGAGCACATGGCCGACAACCTCGTTCCGCTGCGAACTTGGAGGCGCGGAGGGCCTGTTGGGGCCGAAATCCGGGGACCACCCGGCCTCGGAGGACCGCCGCCCGCTCCCGCGAGGACGCGGGACCTGCGCGACGGGCTCCGACTACCCACTCCCGCCCGGGCGAGAGACCCGCGCGAGGGCTCCGAGCACCCGCTCTCACCCCTCGGCCCGCCCGACCCCACGGGCCCACCGCGCTCAGAACTCCTCGTGCGTCTCCGGGTCCCCGCCGAGGCGCCGGCGGGGGAGGCCGGCGATCGTGTCCAGTTGGGCCGGGCTCAGCTCGAAACCGAAGACGTCGAGGTTCTGGCGCTGCCGTTCGGGGTGCGCCGACTTCGGGATGGGGAGCGCGCCGAGCTGGACGTGCCAGCGCAGGAGGACCTGGCCGGGCGTCACCCCGAGTTCCTCGGCGACGGAGACGACGGCGGGATCCTCCAGCAGTGCCGGGCCCTGGCCCAGCGGGCTCCAGCTCTCGGTCACGATGCCCTTGTCGGCGTGGAAGGCGCGCAGTTCGTCCTGAGGGAGGAAGGGATGCAGTTCGATCTGGTTGACGGCGGGCAGCACCCCCGTCTCCTTCTCCAGCCGCTCGATGTGCTCGGGCGTGAAGTTGGAGACGCCGATCGAGCGGACGAGTCCCTCCTCACGCAGCCTGATCATGGCCTTCCAGGAGTCCACGTACTTGTCGACGCGGGGGAGCGGCCAATGGATCAGGTACAGGTCCACATGGTCCAGGCCGAGGCGGGCGCGGGACTCCTCGAAGGACGCGAGGGTCTCCTCGTAGCCGTGGTGCCGGCCCGGGAGCTTCGTGGTCACCACGATCTCCTCCCGGGGCACCGAGCCGCCCGCCACGCCGCGGCCGACACCGGCCTCGTTGCGGTAGTTCGTCGCCGTGTCGACGAGGCGGTATCCCGCCTCCAGAGCACCGCGTACCGCCTGCTCCGCCTGCGTGTCGTCCAGCGGCCAGGTGCCGAGGCCGACTGCCGGGATCGTCGTACCGTCGTTGAGGGTGTGCGTCGGGATGCTGTTCACTGCGGGACCTTCCCTTGACTGTGCCTGTGCCTGTGCCGTGTACCCAGTACGCGCGTCTTCGACATGACCGTACGACGCCCTGTCGCCCCGCACGGCAAACGCTGTCACGATCTTCGGGGACCGGCACCGACGGAGCCGGTGCGGACGGACGGATCAACGGAGCGTGTATGACGACGGACAGGGCCACTGCGGACCGCTCGGACGAGGCCTCGGGGATCGAGGTGCGACCGGCCGCCGGACACATAGGCGCCGAGATCACCGGCGTCGACCTGGCCGGTGACCTCGACGACGCCGTGATCGCCGAGATCCGGGCGGCGGTGCTGCGCTGGAAGGTGGTGTTCTTCCGGGGACAGCGGCTCGACCACGCCGGGCAGGTGGCGTTCGCGCGCAGGTTCGGCGAGCCGGTCGCGCCGCGCAAACGCGGCAGCGCCTCCCCGCGGGACTTCCCCGAGATCGAGACGACCGCCGACCGGCTGGAGCTGGGCGGCAGGTTCGGCATGGAGCACGACGAATGGCTCCGGCGCCGGCGGCACACCCTGCTGCGCGGCTGGCACTGCGACCACGGCGCCCGCGTCGACCCGCCGATGGCGACGATCCTGCGCGCCGAGACCGTGCCGCCCTACGGAGGGGACACCACCTGGTCGAATCTGGCGGCCGCGTACGCCGGACTCTCCCTCCCGGTAAGGGAGTTCGTGGACGGGCTCAGGGGCGAGCACCGGCTGGGTGTCGGCTACCAGGCGCGGCCCGGCGACGACGCGTACGTCCGGCATCTGCTGGACCATCAGGTCGCCTCGCTGCACCCGCTGGTCCGGGTCCACCCGGAGACCGGGGAGCGGATCCTGTACGTCAACGGCTACTACGTCGAGCAGATCGCCGGCCTCTCCCGGGCGGAGAGCGGCGCGATCCTGGAGATGCTCCTCGGCCAGGCGACCCGGCCCGAGTACACGGTCCGCTTCCGCTGGGAGCCGGGCAGCGTCGCCTTCTGGGACAACCGGGCCACCATCCATCTGGCGCCCGGCGACAGCACGCACCTCGACTTCCCCCGGACCATGCACCGGGTGATGCTCGCCGGTGACGTACCGGTGGGCGTGGACGGCAAGCCCTCGGAGCCGATCGTCGGGACCGAGCCCGGGCGGTGGTGACGTACCTCAGACGCCGGGCCGCCACCCCAGCGCCGGGCCCAGCCTCGTCGCCATGTCGGTGAGGATCTGCGCATAGTCCTCGTGCCCGAACGTGAACGGCAGCGCGAACGCCACCTCGTCGACCTCGCGGAACGCGGCGTGCGCGTGCAGCCGTTCGGCGATCTCGTCCGAGGTGCCGACGATGTCCGGCGCGAACACCAGCCGCGCCGGTCCCTGCGGTGTCGCGGTACGAGGGGTGCGCCCGGCCGCGTACTCCTCGTATCTCGCGCGCTGCTCGGGCGAGGCGGAGTCGGTGGGGATGACGACAAGGCCCTGGGAGACACGGGCGTCCTCGCCGTCGGGGTGGGCGGCGCGGAAGGCGCGGATGTGGGCGAGCTGGGTCTCGGCGAAGTCCGGTGTCCCTTCGGCCTCTTCCGCCTTGATGACGCTGCTGACCAGGAAGTTCATACCCTGCTCACCGGCCCACTTCGCCGAGCCCAGGCTGCCGCCGCCGTACCAGAGGCGCCGGCCGAGCCCGGGGGAGTGCGGCTGCACCCGATCGGAGCTGTATTCCATGTGCGGCTGCCGCCGCGTGGCCTCGAACCCCTCCACCCCGCTGAAGTCGGTGGCAGGCTCCCCGCGCACGAAGTCCAGCAGCCGCCGCACCCGCTCGTAGCTGAAGTCCTCGGCGTCCGCCGTGTCCGGGTACAGCGCGCCCTTGACCTCGTCGAAACGCATCGGCGGGCCCACGCTCACACCGGGGTTGAGGCGACCGCCCGACAGGAGGTCGACGGTCGCCAGGTCCTCGGCCAGCCGCAGCGGGTTCTCCCAGCCCAGCGGGATCACCGCGGTACCGAGGTCGATACGGCTGGTGCGCTGCGAGGCCGCCGCCAGGACCGCGACGGGCGAGGAGATGCCGTACTGCAGGTGGCGGTGGCGCAGCCACGCGCTGTCGAAGCCCAGCCGCTCGCCCAGCTCGATGATCTCCAGCGTGGACTCGTGGCCCCGGCGCGGATCCGCCTCGTCGAACAGGCCGATGGTCAGGAAACCCAGCTTGCGCAACGGGCGAGAGGTGGGCGGCACGAGCTCCTCCGGCGTTCTTCGATCATGGCGTACGACAGTCCCAACCAGACCGTGCCGGGAAGTGTTCCCCTGCCCCATCAGGTCAGGTCAGGCCAGGCCAGGCCAGGGCGGCCAGGTCAGGCCAGCGGAATGGTGACCTCGTCCTCGACCGGCGGCTCGATCTCCTGGGCGCGGTTTCCCGTCGCCGCGTGACAACGCAGCCGGATCGCCTCCGGGGTGACGTCCAGACGCAGGAAGCACTTGAAGAAGGGCGGGCTGTACGTCGCCGAGCTCGGGGAGAACAGCCGCGTGTAGATCTTGCGCACCGGGAGCCGGAAGCGCGAGGTGCGGTCGGGGCGGCCCCCGGCGCCCAGGAGACTGGCCACGAGCCGGGTGCGCGCGGTGACCCGGGCGGGCCCGCCCGGGATGCGGGTCGGGGAGATGCCGAGCCGCTCGGCGACGACGGCCGTGGCCTCGGCCTCGGTGAGCGTGAAGAAGCGGCGCAGGCGCAGGCGGCGGCCGTAGAGGCGGCTGTAGAAGGCGAGGGAGTCGCCGCGCAGCGGGTAGCAGCGGAAGTCCTTCTCGGTGACGTCGCCGACCGAGATCCTGGGGATGGTGTGGGTGGCGTGCATGAACGCCCCGCCGCCGCCCGCGACGACGTACTGGAGGGTGCGGTCGCCCACCCGTACCGGATAGCGCTGGTAGTTGTGGATGTCGCCGCCTATCGCCGCCACGTAGTGGTGGTCCGGGTCGCGGACGATGTCGTCCACCGTGCCACCGCCGCCCTCGATCGGGCACGGGTGGTGCTCGCCGTCCACGTACAGGGGCGAGCCGGTGATCAGGACCTTCGGGCGAGGGCCCTGGGAGACCTCACGCAGCCAGGCCCCCTGTTCGGCGTCGAGCGTGCCCAGCAGCCCGGTGTCGATCCCTATGATCCGCACCGGTCCGGCGTCCACCGCCCAGTACGGGCCCGGCTGGACGGCCCGTTGGGCCTGAGAGGCCCGCAACTCCCGCTCCTGGTCGAGCCGTTCGCCGTCGTGCGGAGCTGCCCGGTGCCACAGGAGCGACCGCAGCCAGGCCCGGGTGAGGGGGCGGGGCGCGGGTTCGGGAGCGAGGGGCGGGGCGTCGTCGCAGAAGACCCGCATGAACGCGCCGAGGTCCTCGTACCAGTCGTGGTTGCCGGGTATCGCGTAGATCGGCGCCCGGTAGTCCTGGTACGGGCGGAAGAACTTGGGGCCGTAGTCGTCGGCGCTGCCCACCGGATAGATCACGTCACTGGCGATGACGGCGAACCGGGTGTCCTGACCTGTCTTCAGGAAGCCTGGCACGACGGCGTACTGGGGATCGTCGCCCTCGCCCGTGTCGCCGATGACCATGAACGAGAACTCGTCCGGGTCGTCGCGCCGGATCACCTTGTCGGCGGGTGCGCCGGCCGCCGCCCGCTGCGCCACCCACCGGCTGCGGGTCCGGCCCGTGGGATCCCCGAACCAGGAGGCCACGACGCCGTTGCGGGCGCCCCACAGCGTCTTCGGGTTCAGCCAGGAGATCTTCTCGACCTTGGACGGCATCAGCCGCTGGTACTCGCCGCGTTCTGCGGTGCCCCAGCCGGCGCCTTCGGCGGTATCGCGTGAGGAGTCAGACACCGGTGCACCGTAACAACGATCTAGAACCGGCCGAGAGGGGGAGCCCCTCCAAGGCGAGTCCGCCGGGCCTGACACCACCGCTGCGGGTGCCCCCACTCGTCACCGCCGGTACCTCCCGAAAGGCCCCGTGCCCGACTTCCTCGACCTGCCCACCGACGCCGAACTTCCCGGCGAACGGCCATTTCTGACTATCCGTCACTTCGACGAGTCGTTCCCGGATGCTGTTCGTCGCACGCAACCGCCTCGATCCGCTGCCCAGGGTGCCGCCGGGCGGGCCGAACCGACCGCTACCGCCGCCGGGAGCGCGGGGAGGCGCGGCGAGGATTCTGCGGGGACCTCGCGGGACCCTCGTGCCGTACGGAACCGGCGACCGAATCGAAGAGGGCATCGGGCCGGGCGGCGGGCGGCGGCCCGGCCGGGGTCTGCGCAGGGTTCTTCGTGGGCGGCGCGCCCCGGCTCCAGTCGCCGTCGCCCAGAACCAGCAGGGGATCGAACATCACCACCACCCCGGCCAGCACCAGGAAGATGACCGGTCCCGCGAGCATGGGCAGCAGCAGCGAGCTGGGCGAGTCGCCCGCCCAGGTCTCAGGGCTGCCGTCGTGCAGGTGGACGCTGACGGCGGCCATCCCCGTGTAGTGCATCCCCGACACCGCCACCCCCATGACCAGGCTGGCCCCGAGGCTGGTCAGGAAGCCGCGGATCGAGACCGCCGCCCACAGGGCCACCGTGGCGGCGACGATCGCGATCACCACGGAGAGCGCCACGACGGCCGGGGCGTAGCTGAATTCGCCGTTCAGATGCATCGCCGCCATGCCCAGATAGTGCATGGCGGCGACACCGAGACCGGTGATCGTGCCCGCGACGCCCAGCGTGGCGCGGCTGGCACCGCGACGGCCCACGATGAACACGCCGACGCCGACCATGACGATCGCCACGGCGAGACTGAGCACCGTCAGGCCGACGTCGTAACGGATCCGGGTCTCCTCGACCTGGAAACCGACCATGGCGATGAAGTGCATCGTCCAGATGCCGCTGCCGATCGAGGCGGCGCCCAGCGCCAGCCAGCCCGTCTTCCACGCCTGCGTGTCCAGCATGGTGCGGACGATGCAGCGCAGGCCCAGAGCCCCACCCAGGCATGCCATCAGATACGCCGCCACAGGGGTCACCGCTCCGTAGCGGAACCCGTCGACCGTGCCTTCCATACGCCAATTTCCCCCAGAATCACTGCTGTTCGTGAGGGGAAGGTTTACGTGTAGGAGAGGAACAAAAGCAAGGCTTACCGTTGGTACGCTGCGAACTCCCCAACGCTATGGATCAAGTTCGGTCATATAGCGGCGAGTTCAAGCCAGAAGGGCCCCTCGGTGCGTGCGACATGGCACGCGCCACGGGCGCACGCACAGAAGGTGCCCTTCAAGAAGACGCGCCTCAGAAGACGCGCTCCAGAAGGCCCAACAGGGCCGTCCAGTGCCGTTCGTCGCCCGCCGCGTCGTACGCGGCGGTGTCGGCCTGCGTGAAACCGTGGTGTGCTCCGCTGTAGACCTCGCAGGTGTGGCGGATGCCGGCGGCGGTGAACGCCTCCTCCAGGCGCGCGATCTCCTCGACGGGCAGCGACGCGTCCTGGTCGGCGTGTCCGAAGTACAGCTCGGCGGTGACGT
>Ga0307514_10001856_pt1 | contig 23362 bp, 22 predicted proteins | sample 16_EM_MG_FD_203088 | JGI IMG/M metagenome (GOLD analysis project Ga0307514, IMG submission 203088) | Populus trichocarpa ectomycorrhiza microbial communities from riparian zone in the Pacific Northwest, United States - 16_EM | ecosystem: Host-associated > Plants > Roots > Unclassified | place...
CAACTAGTCGTTGTAATTGATGCTCTTGATGAGTGTGACAGCAAAGATGATATCCAGCTGATCCTAAAGCTACTTGCGCAGGCCAAGTGCCTTGAGACAATCCGGCTTAGAGTCCTAGTCACCAGCAGGCCAGAGACCCCCATTTTGCTCGGATTCCGTAACTTACCTGGAGAGGCATATCAGGATTTTGTACTGCACAATATCCCACCCCCTACAATCAACCAGGACATATCCATCTTCTTCCGGAGAAAACTGTCATCTGTGAAATCAGAACTCGAACTGAGCACTACACCATGGCCAGACGAGCCGACTATTCAGCGATTGGTGGAAAAGGCAGCTGGGTTATTTATCTATGCTGCAACCATTTATCGATTTATCCGAGATAATAACCATGCTCCGGAAGACCAACTATCAGTAATCCTTGAAGATCATGATAATCTTTCACAGTCCCCGACGAAGCATCTCGATGACATGTATACAAAATTGCTGCAACATTCAGTGGTTGGAAATCAAATTCTTCATGTGGATGATTATTTAGCAGTACAGTTCAGAAAAATCGTTGGTTCTATCATAATAATGTTCGATGTTATGGCTTCTAAGGAGATAGCCAAGTTACTTCACCTACGAACCATATCAACAACCCTTGTGTTATTACGTTCAGTTTTGAATGTTCCAGAAAACGAAGGCCAACCTGTACGAATATTTCATCCTTCATTCCGAGACTTCCTTTTAGATCCCCAGAGGTGTCTTGATTCTAGATTTTCGATAGACTCGCAAGAGACACACATTACTCTATTCCGGAACTGCATAGCACTGTTGGCTGAGCTTCAGCAAGACTTGTGTAACCTCCGAGAGCCAGGTGTTGCTGTGGATGATATACCAGAGCAAATAATTCAGCAATATATTCCACCACACATCCGTTATGCATCCCGTTACTGGTTTCAGCACTTCCAACTAGGCAACCCCATTCAGGAAGACATGGACCGAATCCTGAAATTTCTGGAGCAAGACTTCTTGCACTGGCTAGAGGCGCTTAGTTTGATCAAGGAAGTATCAGACGGAGTTCTAATGATGAAGGGTTTAGAATTGGCACTGGAGGTAAGATGAGCTGCTATCTATGGGATGAAGGAAGTCATACTAAATAAACAGGGGAAATTGGGGGTTTGTCCAAGATTGTTAGAATTCGCGTATGATGCCAGGCGCTTTATTTTGCACAACAGGACAATTATTGAAATGGCACCACTTCAAGTCTACTCTGCTGCATTATTATTTACTCCAGAAACCAGCATAGTTCGGAAACAATACCTGAAAAGAATTCCTTGGATTCTTATGGAGCCTAAAGTTATACCAAAGTGGAGTCCATTAATACAAACCTTCGAGGGTCATTCAGGTTTGGTGGGGGCAGTTGTGTTCTCATCAGACGGAAAGTTACTTGCCTCTGCATCACATGATAAAACAGTCAGGCTATGGGATCCAGCAACAGGAGGTTTATGTGGGGTTCTCGAGGGTCATTCAGATCGAGTTATTGCAGTTGTGTTCTCGCCAGATGGAAAGTTAGTTGCCTCTGCATCCAATGATGATACAATCAGACTATGGGATCCAGCAACAGGGGGATCATGCGGGGTTCTCGAAGGTCATTTAGATTGGGTCAGCGCAGTTGTGTTCTCGCCAGATGGAAAGTTAGTTGCCTCTGCATCCAATGATGATACAATCAGATTATGGGATCCAGCAACAGGAGGGCCATGCGGGGTTCTCGAGGGTCATTCAGATTGGGTCACTGCAGTTGTGTTCTCGCCAGACGGACAGCTAGTTGCCTCTGCATCACGTGATAATACAGTCAGGCTATGGGATCCAGCAACAGGAGAGTCATGCAGGGTTCTCGAGGGTCATTCAGATTGGGTCATTGCAGTTGTGTTCTCGCCAGATGGAATGTTAGTTGCCTCTGCATCAGATGATAATACAGTCAGGCTATGGGATCCAGCAACAGGAGGATCATGCGGGGTTCTCGAAGGTCATTCAGATTGGGTCAGGGCAGTTGTGTTCTCGCCAGATGGGAAGTTAGTTGCCTCTGCATCCGATGATAAAACAGTCAGGCTATGGGATCCAGCAACAGGCGGGTTATGCGGGGTTCTCGAAGGTCATTCAAATTGGGTTAAGGCAGTTGTGTTCTCGCCAGATAGAAAGCTAATTGCCTCTGCATCATATGACGGAACAGTCAGGCTATGGGATCCAGCAATAGGAGCGTCATGCGGGGTTCTCGAGGGTCATTCGGATTGGGTCGGTGCAGTTGTGTTCTCACCAGATGGGAAGTTAGTTGCCTCTGCATCTTCTGATAAAACCGTCAGGCTATGGGATCCCGTAACAGGAGGGTCATGCGGGGTTCTCGAGGGTCATTCAGATAATGTCAGGGCAGTTGTGTTCTCGCCAGATGGAAAGTTAGTTGCCTCTGCATCAGATGATATGACAGTCAGGCTATGGGATCCAACAACAGGGGGGCCATGCGGGGTTCTCGAGGGTCATTTAGATTGCGTCTGGGCAGTTGTATTCTCGCCAGATGGAAAGTTAGTTGCCTCTGCATCCAATGATGATACAATCAGACTATGGGATCCAGCAACAGGAGGATCATGCGGGGTTCTCGAAGGTCATTCAGATTGGGTCAGGGCAGTTGTGTTCTCGCCAGATGGGAAGTTAATTGCCTCTGCATCAGATGACAAAACAGTCAGGCTTTGGGATCCAGCAACAGGAGGGTCATGCGGGGTTCTCGAGGGTCATGAAGATAGGGTCAGCGCAGTTGTGTTTTCGCCCGATGGAAAGTTAGTTGCCTCTGTATCAAGGGATAATACAGTTAGGCTATGGGATATTACCCAAAAGATGACAATTGAAGAAATACAGACAGGAGGATGGATTAAGCACCTAGCCTTCTCTGATGCAGCGGAGTTAGGCACAGGCCGGGGTATGCCAACTCTAACATCTCACGTCTACCCCAGCAGTACCACATGGGGGGTCCTCCCCCCACCACTCCATACTGATGGTGAATGGGTCATCTGGGATAGGAAGAAAGTACTATTCCTCCCTTGGGATTATTCACCATACTCTTCCGCGGTGAGCGACAACATTCTCGTAATGGGTCATCCATCTGGGCATATTACCTTTATGTCCTTCGATTTTACGGCTCTCGCCCTTGATTTTTCACATCTACTTTCACCTACACAATATCCAGCTGTTCGAGGTAAGAAACTATGCGAATTGCTGCTGGCCCATATGCAGCCTTTTTTTTTTTCTTTCTCAAAACCACTACATATTCAATTGAAAGTTTAGTTCGCATGAATGCTAAAAATGTATGCTAATTCATGAGGCCGACTCAATAGGAACGCATGGGATGCTCTCCCAGACAGGCCGATGAGAGTAGTGGGAGATACAATACATACATATGCAGTAGACCCCCCTTTACGAAGATGTATGGTACTCAACCTTCCTACGACCAATTGTGCAAAGCACGATGTTAGTCCTCTAAGATTACAAGGTTATGAGGGGAAGACGTGGTGACTGAAAGGCAAAGAAGATGTATATATAGCTACAGTATATTCGAAGCGTAGTATACTGGACAGCTAACTAGTTGTGCTTCTCGGAAAGTCTGAATGCTCTAAGGAAAAGACGAACTCTAGATACAGGAAACCAGCCCTTATATCCTTCTCCCGCTCCCGTTAACAAAACAACCACTTTGGGATACCCTATTCTTATTCGAACTGCCACTTTCGGGTCCCTGGTTCATATCACGGGATCCCTCATCACGTGGTCGAAGTATGATGTGAGGGTAACTTCCTACAAGCCCAATCGATTCACCTATCCATTGCAGCTGACACATAACTTTCTAATGGAATATTCTTTTGGAAGACACGAGCCATCCAACAGATTAGATTCTTTATATTCCAATTCCATCGGCTTAAACTGTTGGATACATAAACTGGACACTACCTATTCATCTTGATCAAAAGCCCACTAGCCAACAATAGCTGTTTTAGCCCATAATTACATTAATAGGGGTTGTGTAGAGTTGGTTGGTAGGTTTGTAGAATCACGATGAGTGCTGGGACTGTTCTGGCACAAAGGCCAATTCTACAAGAGTCAAGACAAGGGCGTTGCAACCAGCCAAGAGCTAACAACTTCGTGGACAACCTATGCACGGACGGCTAGGCCACAGAGGGGGGCAGAGCCGGAGTTGGCTGGGCCCAGGCCACCAGGGGCCGCGACGTCGAGGCTGGGAGGTCGCCTCCCACCACGAAGGGCGTCGCCCTACCCCGCCCACCTGGGTGTCTAGAGACCTTCACCGCCGCATGGGCCAAAGGCGAGGACAAGAAACGCTAGGGACTGGCCAAGAGCCAGACAGCGTGGGGCGAGGGTAGGGGTCCTCGACTGGAAGGGCCTGAGAAGCCTCATTAGGGTCCGGCACCACCGGACAGGCCCAGGGCCTCTGCGGCCTCTGCCCCGACGGGCATGCTCTCAGCGGCAACATTGCAGCCCACCTCATGGCCGAATGCCCTGCCCTAGAGGAAGCCAGGGAGAGAAGCAACCTCTATTCCACGACGCCACCGAGGCTCGGTCGGGCGTACGTGTGGGATGGGAGATGGTATGGCTCCACTGCTCCAGAAGGGCGAGGCGCATAAGTGGTGGCCCAACGGTGGGTAGAGGCAGGAGGAGCTTACCGTACGAGGGCAGCCTGCAAGTGCCGGCGGTCGAGGCCGAGGAGTAGGCCAGGGCTTCTTCTGGGGGCTTTGGGGGGTATCTTTCTTTTTTTCTTCTCCCCTTCTCCTTCTCTCTTCTGAGGGGGCCTAGGAGAGCTGCGGACAAAACTTGCATGTACATAGCTACATCATCAGGTTATCGCAGCAGGAATAAAAGCGAGAAGCACAAGCTATATTTTCTAGTGAACCACCAGCCAGGAGCCCTGGTAACTCTACCAGTCGTTAACGAGTAGAGTTACCTAAAAAAAACAACCGAGTGTAGCCACATCACCTAGTTACCGTAGCAGAAATAAACGCTCGTTAAGCAGAAGCCATATTTCTAGTTAACCATCAGCCAGAACTCTAACTAAAACCGCATGCGCAAATATAAACTAGGCTTTTTGGGGGGGGAGTCCCTACGTCTGTGGAGCGCTATGAGACGGCATATATATAAACAAGCGTCAATAGTTAACCATCAACTCCATAAATAAAACCAGTTAAGCCGTTAATATATCAATAATAAGAAAGCCCAGGTAATAAATATAATATTATGTACAAAGAAATATTAAGAACTTTCATCTCCAGTTATATACTACTCGTATACTCTTCACTATCAGAATTACTCTAAGTTCTGCTTGCTCTAAATTCAGCTCCGCCCAATTAAGATTACCAATAGGAGTAGGTATCTGATAAATGAATAGCCGTCCATGACTGAATAGCTTGACTCAAATTTTAATACTTTGATAGATCGCCATGATAGGTTTGAAGCTGATAATAAATTGTAAAGCCTTTAAGTATAGTTTTCTGTAATACCTATACATATGTATAAACTACATACTAATAAAATCCTTCCGCTGTTCCCAATCATAAGTCATGATACTTAGCTGGTCTTAGTCAAATAGATATACATATATTTCAGATTCAAATAGCAAGTACCTAGAAGCTATTAAAGTAATATATTATAGATTTGTAATAATTCTTATATTGGATTAAACTACTAAATTTGAAATGTTTTTTAAGCTATTAATAATATCTCCGAGACATTCCCCATATATAATACCATAGTTATTCGGTAGCATGCCAGGGGTTTCTGCTGGTCTTAACTAAGGAACTTTAGGTACTAGAAGGGGTGTGACTGAGGTTTAGATCTGGGGATCAAGGCCAGCAGCCACCAGAACTAGATGCAGGAGTATTACTTAAAGTTGCACACTGCCAATATACATTAAACTCTATTATCTGTGCAAATATATACATGCTATACCTACCAGACGAGGCCTTTTATGTCTGGTACTCCGTATAGCAAGGTAATAATACAGTACGTGGTATAAGACAAAAGTTAGTAAAAGAAGGAAAATCGTTCAACTTCCATATGTTTGGACACTAGGTAAGCTTAAGATTCATCATTGCGTGCAGGAAGACAAAAGCGTCGAGCTCTCACCATATTATGGAAGCACCAGGTCTGTAAAAAGAGACAAGATCCCACCCATACAAGGGAGAAATTGAAATTTGGAAACATTTCTTAGACTCCGAGAGGAGTAGGTAGTACCTATCCTTGATCCTTCGCCCCTCTGACTACTCCTGAGGCTCTCCGTGCACTTACGACCTTGACCAACACATTGAAGCAATGCCAGTGTCCTCCCTTCAGCATCCTACTACCGTGCACAACACATTTGGAGCCTCGGATATAGTTTCAACCCTTCAGACCATTGCGATTTCTCTCAAAGATTACTCCGTACTAACTGAACAACTGACTGTAACAGACTTTGCATGGATGGCCTCAATCAAGTTCCAGCTCGTAGTTGCTGTCTGGAGAGGAGGAAGGCCAGAGCGGATTTTCTTCCCGCATGTATCTACTTAAGGAATCTGTTATAGCAAGGGCAAATTATAGGTAGTTAGTAGTAACTTCTCTGTATTCCGCTGTCCGGTCCGGTATAAGCAAAAATCCGTTATAGGAAGGGTGATTTAGATGAAAAGTACGTATCTTGGTGGCGGGACTCGCGGTTAGACTGTATTTCTTCTGAGATACCTCATCTGAAGACTCTATTTTTTTCTTTTTATTAGTTACATATGTATCTACTATTTCTCATAGAACTGCTTACAAGCCGCTAGGCATACTATACTGTTGTTAAGGTTTTTCCTTTCCCTTTCCCCTTTCCTTTTCCTTTTCCTTTTTGTACTCTCTCAATCAGCTCTCCTTTTCCCGTATTGGTTCCTTTTTTCGCAGGTATTTCCCAATCGTCAGTATAGTCGTAGCTGCATTGTATAGGTAGTTGTTGTTCACAGGTGTGATTGCAACGCAACTAGGTACCACCTTCCCTTGGAGGAATCCAAACATGAACGGTTAATACTACGGGACCTTGGGAGGAAGAAGAATGTGGAGGTGGAGTGGATCAAAAAGGCCAGACAGATGCTGGGGCAGCTCGGAGGAATCAGCGCGACCAGCTGGTGCTCGATATACTGGTATGATCCGAGCAGTAGCGATCTCGGGGTCTGAGCGAGGATGGGGGGGATACCAGGCTCTGTCAAAATGCGTCAGCGCAACGCGAGGAGCTAGAAAGGAGCTGATAAGCCAGAGCGCGGGAGTTGAAAGTCCGCTGGACGCGGCACAGGCTAGACTAATGGGGAAAATGATGAGAGACCCCACAGCGCTAGGGGACCTGTGGGCGGAGAAGGGAGAGCCAGTGAGGGGAGGTGAGAAGGGAAGGAATGTGGAAGCAGGGAGGGCGTGGGGCGACAATAGTCAGAAATGGACCCTATGGACCAGACGGTTTTACCTCGGTAATGACCGCCATAGTAACTAGGGCTTCGGTCGCCAGAGATTTCGGGGACGGGGGGTTGAGCGTAGACGGGAGGATGGACAAGGTGGAGATTCCGGAGGTCAAGCTCCAATCCAATAAAGAGTCCGAAGTGGCGGATTGGGAATTAGCCATGAAGCCAGGGAGGATGCTGTTGAGGTCTTTACCGACGGTAGCATGAACGAGAAGGGGAATGTAGGAGCGGGGTGGTGTATCGAGGGGGCAAGAGTAAGAGAAGGGTATATGAGAGAGTTGGGGCCCGCAGCGACGGTGTGGGGTGGGGAGGTGTCGGGAGTGCATGGGGAGGTGTCGGGAGTGCACGGGGAGCTGATGGAGGTTCCAGCTGACCGAAAAGTCCTAATCCTTTCGGATTCCCAGGCAGCAATAGCAGCCGCACGAAAGGCAGGGCGGGCCAGGAGAGCCAGGACAGCGGAGCTGAAGGGGGTGGTGGAGAATATATGGGATAGGCAAGCCAGACTGGGATCGGACGCAGTGAGGTTCAGCTGGGTGAAGGTACATGTCGGCGGCACCCGGGGTAATGAATTCGCAGACCAGCTGGTGAAAGAGGGGGCAGCTTTGTCAGAGGAATGGAGTGGACCAGGGTGCGCAGGCAGGTGGCAGAGGGGGTTTTGAAGCAGAGATGAGGGAGGAGGAGGGGAGGGTGAAGGGGACTGGTATGGGGAGAGTGGTGGGGTGGAATAGGAGGGCGCGGGTCAACTATGTCCATTGTCGCACCAGTAAAGGCAATCCGCAGGCCTGGCGACATAAGCTGGATGATTCCGTGGACCCTGAATTTCGGAAGTGCGGACGATATGCGGAGGCAGGCAAGCACGCGCCCTGATCTGCACGCATGGGGAGGCAGTGGGGAGAAGGTGGGGGACCTGGGAGGATATGGACGAGAGGGGGAGGTGGTTGGAGAAGACGACTGTGGAGACGTTCTTTGCTAATCTCGACGAGGGGGCTGCGACTCAACGAATTTCACTTGCTTATTTCAAAGGGAGTGATATTGGTTTCATTTGTTTTTCCTACAGCTTGTTGTCCCGTGGGTATATACACCCAAACCTTCAAAGGTGAGGGAACTGGGCCGTCTTCTAGCATCGGGCTCTATAGACCTATAGACCCCAAAAAGGAAAAACAAGGTATTCATGTGCTTGCAGAATTGGGCTCTATGTACTCTACTAGAGGCCTGTGCCCGCCAGACTACAGAATTGGTCTTTTGTTCATATGCTTCGGGGAATGGTTATTCGAGTCGTACAGTAAATAGCTACAAAAAAGAGGAGTCTACAGTACCTACTTACTGTACATGCATTATCAATGTCATAGCATTGGCAACGTTCCCAACGTTCAGTGCTGACGTCTTGTGCATTTCCAAACGTCACCACCGAGCCAGGACGGATGTTCTCTTTTTTGCCTTTCCCCCGAAGATGAGAGGATCCACGGGACAACATGCTGCATGAACGCCCGCCTCCCGAACCAAAGAAACAAAACCCCAAGAAACGAAGTGTCCGGCTGCTTTCGCCTATCCGGCTCCCACCACTCGAGAGATGTGTACGCACCTCCACCGCCACGCCCATATGCATCCCGTGACACTCAGAATATACCGTATGGTGCTGGGGGGCGAAGCGCTTGGCGTGCCAATAGGTACCAGACGTCTGGTGCGAGACTGCAGAGCATCCCCACCTATGGTAGATAAAGGTATTTAGGTATATAGTCTGGTCGCATGAACGTGGATCGGTGACACGACTGGGTATGAGTAAGCAGATATACAGGTTCACATTCAATCACGTGGGGATACATAAGTAGCCGACCTCGAACATTGTCTTCATAATTATCTCAACCCCTCCCTCCTAAAGCTTTAGTATCTACTCCGACACCATGGACCCACTGAGTGGCGCAGCCAGTGTGATTGCAGTGGTACAAGTTGCTGGCAAGGTCTGGTCATTATGCTGGAAGTACTACTCAGATGCTCAGGATGCTAAACCCGACATCGACCGCATTATGGACTATATCCAAGATCTGCAACATCTATTTCAGCATGTTCAGGCTTTAGCGAAGGGCCCAGATGCGGCTAAGCTAGTTGCGTCTAAGGAGCTACTTGAAAGGACTGCATTGGAGTTCGAGCGGGAGTTCAAAACACTGCAAAAGATTTTGGAGCCAGGGAAAAGGCAAGGCATCCTGAAATCATTCGGAAGGCGCTTGAAGTGGCCATTGCAAAAGGAGGATGTGGAAAAAATTGTTCAGTTGCTTGAGCGGCACAAGACAACTCTGATTACAGCCATGAATTGTGACCAAATGTAGGAAGCCGATTACTCTCATATGTACAAGTTAATATGCTAATCTCACTAGGACGGCTGCGCTTCATCTTGGCAGTCACCTAGAGGAAAGTTATCTTCTTTGATATATATCTACAGCTGGTATCTGGTATCGAGCGTGCCCTGACTCTTCGTGCAGACCCAGGAACAACAAAAATGTCTTTCGAAGCTACCAGATGCGGAAGGTGCTGCATATAATCACAGACTCTGGGAACATGAAGACCGCTGTTTGCCAGATACCCGAGTAGAGCTCCGTCGGACAATTATGGACTGGTTCGAGGATCCTAATGGTGAATGTATCTTCTGGCTTAATGGGATGGCGGGTACTGGGAAATCGACAATCTCTCGCACAGTCGCTTGGGACCTTGCGGAAAAGAAAAGACTTGCAGCTAGCTTTTTCTTCTCCCGGGGCCGAGGAGATATCAGCCATGCTGGCCAGTTCTTCACTACTATTGCCGCGCAACTCACAAGGAGTCTACCAGTCCTTCGGCCATTGATCTCAAAAGCTATTGAAGAACACTTTGACATCCTGAAGCAAGGATTAAGTGAACAGTGGAAACATCTCATTCTTGATCCTTTGAAAAAAGCACCTGCTCAATTAATACAACTAGTCGTTGTAATTGATGCTCTTGATGAGTGTGACAGCAAAGATGATATCCAGCTGATCCTGAAGCTACTTGCACAGGCCAAGTGCCTTGAGACAATTCGGCTTAGAGTTCTAGTCACCAGCAGGCCAGAGACCCCCATTTTGCTTGGATTCCGTAACTTACCTGGAGAGGCATATCAGGATTTTGTACTGCACAACATCCCACCCCCTACAGTCAACCAGGACATATCCATCTTCTTCCGCAGAAAACTGTCATCTGTGAAATCAGAACTCGAACTAAGCACTACACCATGGCCAGACGAGCCGACTATTCAGCGATTGGTGGAAAAGGCAGCTGGGTTATTCATCTATGCTGCAACCATTTATCGGTTTATCCGAGATAATAACCATGATCCGGAAGACCAACTATCAGTGATTCTTGAAGATCATAATCTTTCACAGTCCCCGACGAAGCATCTCGATGACATGTATACAAAATTGCTGCAACACTCAGTAGTTGGAAATCAAATTGTTCATGTGGATGATTATTTAGCAGTACAGTTCAGAAAAATCGTTGGTTCTATCATAATAATGTTCGATGTCATGGCTTCTAAGGAGATAGCCAAGTTACTTCACCTACGAACTATATCAACAACCCTTGTGTCATTACGTTCTGTTTTGAATGTTCCAGATAACGAAGGCCAACCTGTACGAATATTTCATCCTTCATTCCGAGACTTCCTTTTGGACCCCCAGAGGTGTCTTGACTCTAGATTTTCAGTAGACTCGCAAGAGACACACATTACTCTATTCCGAAACTGCATAGCACTGTTGGCTGAGCTTCGACAAGACTTGTGTAACCTCCGAGAACCAAGTGTTTCTGTGGATGATATACCAGAGCATATAATTCAGCAATATATTCCACCACACATCCGTTATGCATCCCGTTACTGGTTTCAGCACTTCCAACAAGGCAATCCCATTCAGGAAGACATGGACCGAATCCTGAAATTTCTGGAGCAAGACTTTTTGCACTGGCTAGAGGCGCTTAGTTTGATTAGGGAAGTATCAAACGGAGTTCTAATGGTGAAGGGTTTAGAATTGGCACTGGAGGTAAGATGAGCTGCTATCTATTGGATCAAGGAAGTCATACTAAATAAACAGGGGAAATTGGGAGTTTGTCCGGGATTGTTAGAATTTGCGTATGATGCCAGGCGCTTTATTTTGCACAACAGGTCAATTATTGAAATGGCACCACTTCAAGTCTACTCTGCTGCCTCCAGAAACCAGCGTAGTTCGCAAACAATATCTGAAAGGAATTCCGTGGATTCTTAGGGAACCTAAAGTTATACCAAAGTGGAGTCCATTAATACAAATCTTCGAGGGTCATTTAGGTTTGGTGAGGGCAGTTGTGTTCTCACCAGACGGAAAGTTACTTGCCTCTGCATCAGATGATAATACAGTCAGGCTATGGGATCTAGCAACAGGAGTATCATGCGGGGTCCTCGAGGGTCATTCAGATCGGGTCAATGCAGTTGTATTCTCGCCAGATGGAAAGTTAGTTACCTCTGCATCAGTTGACAAAACAGTCAGGCTGTGGGATCCAGCAACAAGAGAGTCATGCGGGATTCTCGAGGGTCATGAAGATAGTGTCAGGGCAGTTGTATTCTCGCCAGATGGAAAGTTAGTTGCCTCTGCATCAGATGGTAATACAGTCAGGCTATGGGATCCAGCAACAGGAGGGTCATGCGGGGTTCTCAAGGGTCATTCGGATACGGTCTGTGCAGTTGTGTTCTCGCCAGATGGAAAGTTAGTTGCCTCCGCATCACATGATAAAACAGTCAGGCTATGGGATCCAGCAACAGGAGGATCATGCGGGGTCCTCGAGGGTCATTCAGATTGGGTCAATGCAGTTGTATTCTCGCCAGATGGAAAATTAGTTGCCTCTGCATCAGATGACAAAACAGTCAGGCTATGGGACCCAGCAACAGGAGGATCATGCGGGGTTCTCGAGGGTCATTCAAATTATGTCAGTGCAGTTGTGTTCTCGCCAGACGGAAAGTTAGTTGCTTCTGCATCACATGACAAAACAGTCAGGCTATGGGATCCAGCAACAGGAGGGTCATGCGGGGTTCTCGAGGGTCATGCAGATACTGTCAGCGCAGTTATGTCCTCACCAAATGGAAAGTTAGTTGCCTCTACATCAGGTGGTGAAACAGTCAGGCTATGGGATCCAGCAATAGGAGCGTCATGCGGGGTTCTCGAGGGTCATTCAGGTTCGGCCATTGCTGTTGTGTTCTCGCCAGATGGAAAGTTAGTTGCTTCTGCATCAAATGATAAAACAGTCAGGCTATGGGACCCAGCAACAGGAGAATCATGCGGGGTTCTCGAGGGTCATTCAGATTGGGTCAGGGCAGTTGTATTCTCGCCAGATGGAAAGTTAGTTGCCTCTGCATCAGATGACCAAACAGTCAGGCTATGGGATCCCGTAACAGGAGGATCATGGGGTTCTCGAGGATCATTCAAATTGGGTCAGGGCAGTTGTATTCTCGCCAGATGGAAAGTTAGTTGCCTCTGCATCAGATGACAAAACAGTCAGGCTATGGGACCCAGCAACAGGAGAATCATGCGGGGTTCTCGAGGGTCATTCAGATTGGGTCAGTGCAGTTATGTTCTCGCCAGACGGAAAGCTAGTTGCCTCCGCATCACATGATAAAACAGTCAGGCTATGGGATCCAGCAACAGGAGGATCATGCGGGGTCCTCGAGGGTCATTCAGATTTTGTCAGGGCAGTTGTGTTCTCGCCAGATGGAAAGTTAGTTGCTTCTGCATCGGATGACAAAACAGTCAGGCTATGGGATCCAGCAACAGGAGGATCATGCGGGGTTCTTGAGGGTCATTCAGATGGGGTCAGAGAAATTGTGTTCTCGCCAGACGGAAAGTTAGTTGCCTCTGCATATGGTAAGACTCTGGGACTATGGGATGTTACCCAAAAGACCATAATTGCAGAAATACATACAGGAAGGCAGATTAAAGGCCTAGCCTTCCCTGATGCGACAAAGCTGGATACAAGCCGCGCTATGCTAACCCTAGCATCCCACCCCATACGGGAGACCCTCTATGTTATTGGTGAATGGGTGACCTGGGGTAGGAAGAAAGTACTATTCCTCCCTTGGGATTATCGACCATGCTGCTCCGCGATTCACAACAACATTCTTGTAATGGGTCATCAATCTGGTCGCATTACCTTTATGTGCTTCGATTCTACGGCTCTCTCCCTTGATTTTTCACATCTGTTTTCACCTACATAAGGTTCAGCTGTTGTTCAAGGTAATAAACGAATTGCTGCTAGCCCATTTCCAGTTCTCTCTTTTTTTTTTAACTCATTACTCCCATCCCATATTCAATTGCTAAAGATGTATGCTAATTCATGAGACCGACTCAATAGGAAAGCAAGGGGTGCTCTCCCAGGCAGGTCGATGACAGAGGACGAGGTCGTGGGTGATACAGTATGGGACATAGTGTAGATACAATACATATGTTCTGGGTCACTCGCGGGCAGCACATGCCCCCTGCAGGCAATTTATATAATTCCTTCATTATTATAGACAACGCAGTTGAATTGATTGCTAATGTATACCTATAACGCAAAAATAACTATACATGCGGCTTCAAAAAAAAATCTATGACTGATTCTGGTGCTGGCGGCCTAGCGACTCCATCAAGCAACTCCTCTAACAGCCCAATTTGTGTTTACTCAGCCAAAACTGAGAGGTTACCGCAGTCATCATCGACTCACACTTTCGTGTAGCAAGCAATAGATAGTGAATTTGTGGTCATTTTTAAAGCATTGGCAGCGACGATTTGAACAGGACTTTTTGCAAGTACATGAGACAGAAACCCGAGTGGTGGTAGATTCCTATGTAAGTGTAGTTTGTCTAGCTTCCGGAGTTTCTGGAATATCATCCTCCAAATCCATAAGGTGGGGGCGCTCCGGCTGTGGTTTTGCAGTAACTTTTGCATATAGCCGTTTGTTTTTGGTTTTGGCTGTCATATGTATGTACCTATGTTAATCATATCACCCACTGCAAAAATATGAACAGCATGGCGTTTACGAGGTTATGAACGGAGGAATTGTCGCTCATTTGCGGGGGTGGAATATAAATATATTTGAGCTTCGTAGTTACGTCTTTCCCCAAAGTATAATTATTTTAGTGTAGGTAGATAAGAGTCTGGGGCCGAGAACAGGTAAAACTATAGCGCTCTTCAAATTGAACAGAACTCTACGGAGTAAATACATGCAAAAAATCACTTTCCCTCTTGGGATCCTTGCTCTTTCCATTACGGTACGCATTAAGTATATGGATTCCCTGGACCTGTAGCGCTGTGCCATTTGTTCTCGAACTACATACCTAGCCTCTGCTGTACTTACCTGTTATCTTAGCTTAGAGCTAACTTTGATCTGATCCAGAACTGTTGAATTAAATGTAGCTATACACTCTGCGTCTTCTACCTATCATCAGTAATAGTAGTAGTAGATGTAGAAGAGGTATTTTTGATGTTATGAGGCTGGTCCTCATTCAACTTCCCTAGAATCTACCTCTTGTATCTTATTGTTTAATAGGGGGATGAATTAACTGTACAACGCCGGATCTCAACTCGGCCTTTATACCATGAATACAGAGCGTATTTTATGTTTATGTCTATACCTTACATCCTGCCTATAACTTACGTTAAATAAATCGGTCTGGGCACGATACCATCTAATTCAATCATGTGATGATGCACTCACCTCATACAACACAACCGATAGTTGTCTCAACTCCTCCCACCTAAAGCTTTACTCTCTATCTACTCTCGACACCGTGGACCCACTGAGTGGTGCAGCTAGTGTGATTGCAGTAGTGCAAGTTTCTGGTGAGGTCTGGTCATTATGCTGGAAGTACCACTCAGATGCTCAGGATGCTAAACCCGACATCGACCGCCTGATGGGCTATGTCCTTACTCTGCGACATCTATTTCAGCATGTTCAGGCTTTAGCGAAAGGCCCAGGTGCGGCTAAGCTAGTTGCGTCCAAGGGGCTACTTGAAGGGACAGCATTGAAGCTCGAGTGGGAGTTCAAAACACTGCAAAAGATTTTGGAGCCAGGGAAAAAGCAAGGCATCCTGAGATTTTTCGGGAGGCGTTTGAAATGGCCATTGCAAAAGGAGGACGTGGAAAACACTGTTCAGTTACTTGAGCGGCATAAGACAACTCTGGTTACAGCCATGAATTCCGATAAAGTGTAGGGTCTCTCCAAAACGATATGTACAAGACTAATATGCTAATCTCCTTAGGACGGCTGTTCGATTTAAGCTACCGTGCCAACCAGACTATGAGCTGCCGCACAAAAATATATCGGCCTGGGCACGAGAACAGGCTGTTCTACATCTTGACAGTCACCTAGAGGAAAGTTATCTTTGATATATATCTACGGCTGGTATCGAGCGTGCCCTGACCCTCCGTGCAGACCGAGGAACAACAAAAATGTCCTTACCATTACTACTACCACGACTATGACTACTACAACCGCTACTATTACTACTACTACTACTACTACTACTACTACTACTATTACTACTACTACCAACTATCACCACTACCACCACTACTCGCCTCATAGCCTAAGGCTCCTTCAGGGGAAAGGCGTATAGACTCAAAAAAAAAAAAAAAACACTACTACTACTACTACTACTACTAATGTGGAATGACGAAGAATATGCAGAGTTTATAGCTACATTTGATTCAGCAGTTCTGGCTTAGATCAAAGTTTGCAGATAACAGGTAGATGCTGCATTACAGTGTCGTGGACAGGTAGTTTGGAGTGCTACAACAAACGTCATGCTGTTCATATTTTTGCAGTGGGCGATAGATATGGTTAGTAATATAGGTATTCCAACAGAAGACAGAGTCAAACCGATAAGAAGTGGCTATATGTAAAAGTTATACAGCCGGAGCATCAACTATTAACCAAGTAAATATGGTATACTTACCCAACTAATAGACCTTATGGGTTTAGAGGATGATATTCCAGATACTCTAGAACCACACTTAGATTAGGTAGCGAACGCTGCTCTACCACCACTCCGGTTTCTGTCTCTTGTGCCTGCAAAAAGTCCTGCTCAAATCGCCGCTGCCAATGATTTAAAAATTAATCAAATGCTCTAGACTATGTATTGCCACACAAAGTGTCAACTGGTCATGACTGTGGTAATCATCAACTCATTGGCCAATGGGACGCCATTTACAGTTCGGCTCACCAATTGTGCACAGAACGATGTTAGTCCAACCCATCCACCAATCCATTGCGGAATTGTACGTACAACTGAAGCATATCTTTCTGATGGAATATTCTTATGAATGACACGAGCCACCTTACTACCCAACAGATTGGATTCTTTATATTCCAGGCTTAAAGTGTTGAATAAACTGGATACTATTCATCCCACTAGCCAGCAATAATTGTTTTAGCCCATAATTGCATTAAAATGGATGTGTACGTGGAGTGTGGTTGATAGGTTTGTAGAATCACAATGAGCCTGAGTGCTGGGACCCATACAGCAATCACGTTGATTTGTCAATCAGTCGCCAATCCGGCGAACCATCCACTCAGACCGACCCATTCCGCTAGGTACTGTAAGTCAATGCTATATGCTTGTTGTGACACAGCAAATGAACTGACGGTATATAGGCATTGTGCAGTTTCCTTTACGGCCTTTTTTTTTTTTTTTTTGAGTCTATACCTACGCCTTTCTCCCGAAGGGAGTCTTAGGCTATGAGGCGTACGGCTTTGGTTATTAATTGAGGGCTCTAGTTTGATTCCAGGTAGTTAGAGGCAAAAAGTGAATTATTGTCTCAAATATTACTTGGTAGGCTAGAGAGCAGGGCTGTCAAGTATCCATCCCTTAATGCTCTGGTTCAAAGTGAGAGCTCCAGTATTGATGATTCGCTCTCAAGGTAGAAAGAAGCCTGGGCCTCTCTCCGTTGAAACCGGGGTAAATCGTTTTGATTGAGGTGGGCATTTTGGGACGTCAAGGGCGAGTTCCAAAATACTAGAGGGGAGGAAGAGTTGAAGAAGAGTGAGGAGGGGAGGCAGTGGATACCTTGGGTCCGGCGCTTCTTTAGGGCCAGGGAATTCCAGTTGGAGTGGGGTGGCAGAGTAAGGGAAGAGGGGAGGATGAATACTGGGGCCGCTCAAGGATCGCCATTATCACCAGTCATTTTCTTGATATGGATGGCACCAATAATTACCAGGATGGGGGAGGCCCTGAACGAGCAGTTCTTGCATGTGGAGATCGAGATTCCCTCATATGTAGATGACCTGCACGGAGGCATTTGCATATGGGATAAGAATTTCACGAAGGGTTGCGACATGGAGGCGATGCTGCAGCGTGTAGACGAGACGGTGAACAGGGTAGCCGCTGAGAATCATTTACCACTCGAAGATTCAAAACACGAAAGGCTAGTACTACGCGACCGTCGGCGGGGGTGAAGTGGATAAACTGGCTCGGAATAGTAATGAACGAAAGCTTATCATTTCGAGAGCACCGGATAGCCCGGATAACGAAGGCCAGACAGATGTTGAGCCAGTTCAATGAAATCAGCAATTCCCGATGGGGAATGAGTGTGACCAGCTGGCGGACTATATACAACAGGCATGACTCGGGCGGTGGCAATGTGGGGAGCAGAGCTGGGGTGGAGGGGGCAGCGAGATTGGGAGAGTGAGATGGTTGACTTCCAGTACCAGGCTCTATCAAAATGCATTAGCGCAAGGAGGGGGGGCAAGAAAAGAGCTGGTAAGCCAGACCGCGGGAGTTGAAAGCCCGCGTATGGTACTGGACGCAGCGCAGGCTAGGCTGATGGTGAAAATGGTGAGAGACCCCACAGCGCTAGGTGGCCTGTGGCTAGAGGAGGGAGAGCTGGTGAAGGATGGTGAGGAAGGCAGGAACGTGGAGGCAGGGAGAGATGATAATAGCCAGAACGACTCCTATGGACTGGACGACTTTACTTTGGTAATGACGGCCATTGTGAATAAGGCTTCAATTGTCCGAGATTTCGGGGACGAGGGTTGAGCATTGGAGGGCGGGTGGAAAGGGTGGATATCCCGGAGGTGAAACTTCAGCCCATAAGGAGTCCAAGGCAGAGGATTGGCAGTTAGCAATCCATGAAGCCAGAGAGGGTGCGATAGGAGTTTTCACCGATGCAAGCATGGATAAGAAGGGGGGCGTAGGGGGGGTAGTAAATTGAGGGGGGAGAGGGGAGAGAGGGATAAATGAGAGGGTTAGGGACGGCAGGGACGGCAGGGACGGTGTGGGACGGAGAGGTGCACAGGGAGGTACCAGACGACCGGGAGGTCCTAATCCTTTCGAATTCCCAGGCAGCGATAGCAGCCGTACGAAAGGCGAGGCGGGCCGGGAAAGCTAGAACAGCGGAGTTAAAGGACGTGGTGGAGGAAGTGAGAGAAAGGCAAACCAGACTGGGACCGGACGCAGTAAGATTCAGTTGGGTGAAGGCGCATGTCGGCACCCGAGGCAACGAAGTCGCGGACCGGATGGCGAAAGAGGGGACGGCATTGTCTGAAGCATGGGGAAGACCAGGACTCAGGTGACGGAGGGGGAGTTGAAGCAGAGGTGGCGGAAGATGCTGGAGGAGACGAAGGTGAAGGGGACTGGAATGGGAGGGGTGATGGGGTGGAATAGAAGGGCGCGGGTCAACTACGTCTACTGTTGAACTGGCAAAGGCAGCCTTCAATTACTGGAGTGCCGAAGTGTGGAAGATATGCGGAGGCATAACCCCGGTTTGATATTTTATATTTTTATTAGGAAAAGTGGCGACCTAGTAGTGTTCTCAGTCCCAGTCTCTTACCCCGAAACATAACTATTTTAGCGCAGGTAGATAAGAAACTGGGGCCGAGAACAGCGGCCTCGCTGTAAAATTTCACTATATGGAGGCCTTGCTGGCTGTAAATTTCATTTAGGCCTCCTAAACGCATTCGGCAACCCAGTGAGCCTTCCAGACGAGGGGTTGTGCCAACCAGACTATGCATATGTGGTGAAATTTACAGCCAGCGAGGCCGCCATATACCAACCCATTCGGCAATCATGCGGATTGCTGGATCGGTTACTCAAAATATGTAGATAATTTCCGTAACAGTTCCGTAATAGTTCCTGATTGTAATACCAGATGTAACACTTTGAACATCGGACTATTACGGATAGTAGCTATAGAGAATCAAAGACGCTAAAGCAAGGTATAAATATCAAAATATGCAACCTCTAAGCGCCGTATGCAACTATGTCTATTCCACAAACTATTCCTGACGCTGTACGAAGTGCTTTTACTGGCTAGTTAACAGTCTGCCGAAAACCACAACCGCACACGATAAAATATTTAGACTATAAACTAGTTCTAACTTTTCCAAACTCAAAGCTCCAGAAAAGTCATACCGACCTAGGTGGAAAGATGCCCTTTGAAGTATTTTTGGGTCGAAAACAATGTTGGGAAGAATGCATTGCAATACCTGACAGACAACAGCTACCTATTGATCTAGTTGAGGACGAAATTTTGGATAGGATGTATAGCTTCACTGTGGTACTGATTCTACTGAATAAGTAATGAACCCACAACCTAAAACTCCCGAGTGGGTTATTCCCTTGTGAAAGAATTACATATACTCTATATCCAAAAACACCCGCGAGAGTATTTTTTTTTGTTGCCAATCAGACTACTCGCCTTCATAGTGTCACCGAACACATTTAGATCTAAATTGCGCCTTCAGTGTTTGATTTTTTTTACCTAATTTTAACGAGTTTTTGGTGGTTACCCTGAACCCATGCTGTTATTTGGATGAGCAGAAGCAGTTGAGAATGCAGAAGATTTTTTTCCAGATATTTCTGCTATTAATCTCTTCAGTGAATCTACTTCAGATTCGGTAATGATAGGTATTTCATATATATATAATATTTAGATTCTAGCTTTGGTTTTTAAAATTCTATGTACTGTATATTATAGTTAACTAACACTTCATAATAGCTAATACTTTAGATATGAGAAATAATACCTCACCGAGTAGAGTACCCTCATGTCACTATAAAGGAGGATATAAGTGTACAAACTACTGTCATCATTCAAGTACACAAGCATTAGAATGCGGGAATCTAGCTGGCTCAAAATGAAGGCAATACTCGAATTTTAGTTCCCCGCACTCCATCTATATTATTCTCACCTGGAAGCTTTTCAACAACCACCGCTATTCCAAGTATCAATTCAGATCCTGACACTACTAAACAAGGTTGTAATCACGTCTTTCAACTTCGACTGCATCATTACCCCCTAATCGATCAACTCGATCTCGCCACACTTCAGAAGTCATGCTGGATACCATTATAGTTCAAAATTCGTAGGTCCTCAGCTTTGTTGCCCTTGGTCTCTGTCCACTTTCTTATTCCCATAGTCTGGCGGGCACCGGCCTCTATTATCATGCACGATACCATGGGCTACAGTAGATCTGTTGGTTTTTCTATTAGCTTGTGGATTATCCTGTATTATGTTTGCTCCCTCCTCTATCCAACGTCTTGGTATTTTTTTTGAGAACCATTACTCGTATTCAGTCTACAACGTCTTCTCTATCTATCTACTTGTGTTTCTGTTCTGGCCCGGTCATCAACGGGAACTTTTGATCACGGGCCTGGTTCAGTCATTACACTCATACTAATTTGACTAGACTGCACTAGACTGGGCGAGCGAGGTTCCGGAGTGGAGTCAAACAACTCCACTCGGTGGGCTCAATACCTCCGAATACAAGAAACTCAATGTAAGTATTTTTACTGTGAAGTATTTATGCAGCGGAATATTAGTACAGTGTTAGAGAATGGCAAGTAACGGGATACAATATGCTGTGGAGCCATTTACAGCTGACGTGCGTGCAAATTTCGATCGATTTATGAACATACAAATCGAGACCGAACGTCTACAGAAAAATGTCGACTTATCCAACTATTCCTACGTATGCCTGCATTAAAGCCATCGAACAATTTGTGGACACAATTCATGGTTATCGACTTGACACAGATCCAATGTGCAATGCTTTATGGACAGTGGCCATACCAAAGTGAATGGATGCGGATGGAGGTGAGGGAGCAACTCGGACAGCAGAACATCAAGAGGAGGACATCCAGGAGCAAAGTGGAGTAGATATGGGTCATGATGTATATTTGGTTTTTATTTTTTATTTTTAACCGGCAGTCATCCTGAGAATATGACCGGGAGTGTATATTTAGGTCACTCATCAAGGGACTGGTCTAGGTAGTGATGAATAGGCTACTGACGACGAAAAGTACATGTGTCATTGTAAGAATTACAGGCTATAGGTAGGCTGAATTGTTGCGGTTGCACTTGGAGACGTGAGGATTGTTGTTGAGAGGGTAATTGTTCGCTATGGCTAAGAATTCTCTTTAAAGACTTGACTTGCTATGGAATAAAAGCTCTGGATAAACTAAATACATTTCGCAGGATCCCGCTGCTTATATGCTCATTTTTTCACCAAAGACTTTCCTATTACAGATATTCACCGCTTGGTTTCCCTATGTGGTTACCCTCCTAATATCACCGCTCATATTCCAGTTCGAGCTCCCTGTGTCAACGCTAGCTTATTCACCGACCGAGAGGAAATCCAACAGTCATGACTGGGCCGAATTAACACTTCTCTCACCACAGTGCCGTACAACACATCCGTAATTAACAGTGCTCAGATCGGTGTGTCAATGGCGCATGATTGGCCAATGGGTCGACCGATTGACGTGATTGCTGGATGGGCCAGAAGGCTTAATTCAAGCACGTGATGATGCATGGTAGCTGGGATAACCTCATACATACTACGTAGTCTTGATAATTATCTCAACCCTTCCTTCCTAAAGCTTTAGTATCTACTCCGACACCATGGACCCACTGAGTGGTGCAGCTAGTGTGATTGCAGTAGTACAAGTTGCTGGCAAGGTCTGGTCATTATGCTGGAAGTACTACTCAGATGCTCAGGATGCCAAACCCGACATCGACCGCATTATGGACTATATCCAAGATCTGCAACATCTATTTCAGCATGTTCAGGCTTTAGCGAAGGGCCCAGATGCGGCTAAGCTAGTTGCGTCTAAGGAGCTACTTGAAATGACAGCATTGGAGTTCGAGCGGGAGTTCAAAACACTGCAAAAGATTTTGGAGCCAGGGAGGGGGCGGGGCATCCTGAAATCATTCGGAAGGCGTTTGAAGTGGCCATTGCAAAAGGAGGATGTGGAAAAAATTGTTCAGTTACTTGAGCGGCACAAGACAACTCTGATTACAGCCATGAGTTGCGACCAAATGTAGGGTCTCTCCAAAACGATATGTACAAGACTAATATGCTAATCTCACTAGGACGGCTGTTCTTCATCTTGGCAGTCACCTAGAGGAAAGTTATCTTTGATATATATCTACGGAGCGTGCCCTGACTCTCCGTGCAGATCCAGGAACAACAAAAATGTCTTTCGAAGCTACCAGATGCAGAAGGTGCGGCATATAACCACAGACTCTGGGAACATGAAGACCGCTGTTTGCCAGATACCCGAGTAGAGCTCCGCCAAAAAATTATGGACTGGTTCGAGGATCCGAATGGTGAATGTATCTTCTGGCTTAATGGGATGGCGGGTACTGGGAAATCGACAATCTCTCGTACCGTTGCTTGGGATCTTGTGGAAAAGAAACGACTTGCAGCTAGTTTTTTCTTCTCCCGGGGCCGAGGAGATATCAGTCATGCTGGCCAGTTCTTCACTACTATTGCCGCGCAACTCACAAGGAGTCTACCAGTCCTTCGGCCATTGATCTCAAAAGCTATCGAAGAACACTTTGACATCCTGAAGCAAGGATTAAGTGAACAGT
>Ga0307514_10001857_pt1 | contig 23340 bp, 20 predicted proteins | sample 16_EM_MG_FD_203088 | JGI IMG/M metagenome (GOLD analysis project Ga0307514, IMG submission 203088) | Populus trichocarpa ectomycorrhiza microbial communities from riparian zone in the Pacific Northwest, United States - 16_EM | ecosystem: Host-associated > Plants > Roots > Unclassified | place...
GTCTAGCAGGTTCTAGTCGCCTTACTAAGTATAGCTGGGTTTGATAACTATATACATAACCACCATGATTTTATTATTAGATACCCTGTTTGTTTTTACGTTTTAAAAATACTTTTAAAAAAAAAATAAAATTTTTTTATTTTTTTTACTTTAAATTAATATATTTTTTTTACTTTTAAATTATTTTAATATGTTAGTGTTAAAAATTATTTTTTAAAAATAAAAAATATTATTTTAATATATTTCCAAACAAAAAACAATTTAAAAAACAACAATTAAAACACTTCAAAACAGCCGCTTAGACTTGCAAAAGAAAAGCAATGCCTTCCCTACATTGCTCTATGACCTTGCTAGTCGACAACCAGGCTGATTGCATAACTTACCCTAATCTGTAGTGGTTGAGCGGATATAGGTTCAAACCGAATCAAACCAACTTAATTCAGTACAGACATTTCGGTTTATTCAGTTCAGCTAAACTGTTCATGGGAATCCAAGGTATTAGTTACTTCTTCACAATAAAGGTGATCCATGGCGTCGCGGCTAGGCTTTGCTTTATATGTTCTTGTAACTGAACCGCCATCTGCTTCCAGTGATCTTCGCAACAAAATTCCATACATATATTTTTTTCCTTAAAGAGACAGTGACACTGGTAAGACTACTGATTCAATGTCCATAGTTTAAGTGCGACCAGTGTGATAGCTATATGCAGATTAATGTGACAACTGTTTTCTACATTTCCCCTGTGGAGATTAAATTATAATCTTCGTCGAGTATATGATCATGAATCTGGTCATTTTCTAGCATGGCTCAAAAACTTGCCTCCTCGGTCGATGGTCGCCTCAAGAAATATCGCAAACTGTTAGCAAGAACCTGCCAAAGTTGATAAAGCAACACGTTCATAACGAGAACACGAGGGTAGCGTCAACGACAGACTAGTTGGTAGGTTTTAAGCTTCGATATTTCTTACCAGTTGAAGAGGCTTGCTGATGGCTTTACCCTTGTAGCTGACATGAAATTTTGCCTTGGCCAACAACCCCTAGATGCCAAAGTAAGCAATATCAGTGTGGTTGTAATGCCAAGGCTTATTTGTGTTGCGAAATACGAGAAAGATACAGAGGAAAGGAAAGGAAATCCAGAGGTGCAGATGTATGCAGATAAATAATCACCTCAGTGTCAAATTCTCCTGATTCAACAGCAATATTAATGTCAGTGATAGCCTTTACAAGATCCACCAACAATCCTGGGCGATCAGCTGCCTCCACAAAAAGCAAGCTGCCACAGAAATACAGTCGACCCTTTAGCAATTGCTGTTTCACATGCTGAACACTAAAAACAGAAAGTATTGTTCTTTAAGGAGACAAGTGTTTTTCAACTTGTACAAAGCAATCCATAATAAAAACTTGAAAGGATTTTCAGGAGCATAGTTGTGAGAAAAATGTGTATTTACATAGTTATTGTTGCAGTAATAGGAGTTTTCAGGATGGAAAAAGCCCCGTCATATCTCAATAAGAAATCAAAGCAGAAGTTACCTTCGGTCAGGACTATCTTCTTTGACTTTTACACGCGTTGCTATATCCACATCAACCTGAGGAATTGCAGAATAACAGAAATTTTGAGCTATGATTTATAGTTTAGGGCTTAAATCTTCTCTAAATAACTCATAGACGAATCGTTTAATGTTCATCCCTAATGGCATCAGTTTCTTCATGAGGAAACAGAAAGTTGAGGACAAGGGTAAATACAATTACAAATAGCATCTGTGCCACGAAGCTATGACACCCTTTCCCCAACTCTTGGAGTTTGCCGGACAATATTTTACTATAGATTAAAGCCAACAACTTCAGAAGTTAAGAACATATTAAGATGGAATGAACAAAGTGAAACCTGTTTCGGTGGCTCTACTCCAAAGGCAATCCCCATTGCTAACTGAGAACTTGATTCCTGTTTGACAGTCATTAAGTTAAGCATATAAGGAGATGCGCATCTCACAAGAGTAATTCTTTAAAGATACTTAAAGAGAAGAAATGGACATCAAAAAATGATTACCGGGTGATACTGAAGCAAATTGTTTATGATTGTCAAACGAATGGCCTCAAGCAGTTCTGGGTCATCAACTTTTCGACCAGTACTACTGAAGAAAAGCTCATAGCAAGGGGCAGTCAGATTTGCTGTTAAAAAGCTATTGCAATAACAGAATCATATGGCTCATTGAACAAAAACAATACAAAGTCAGAAACTCGTTTGCACGATCCATGGATTTGATCCTGACAAATATCAAGTTAAGCATATAAAAGAGAACATATTGATAAAAAAAAAAAAATTCTTCTTTTGTAAGCAAGTGAACATAACATATAGGATGTAACTTACGCTTTAGTGATGGAAAATGTGTTGTGCTTCCCAGAAGAATCCAAAAAGACATTAGCCTTAACAACATTCAGCCCTAGGTTTTTAAGCGCGTTCATCTGTAAGGCATTTAATCATAATTTGCTCACAATAGTCTGTGTATGCTAACCAGAAGGCAATGATGAGTAATTCAGAACTAAAAGTTTCATAATCAGAAAAATCTGAAGATCCTAAACAAATATGTCAACAGCAAAAGAAAGACAAATCTCATGACTATCTCAGCAAGTATATGACTCCATACCGTATCCAGAAGAGCACCAAGGCGATCTCCGAAGGTTACCTCCACCACGGTTGCATCTGGATCGGCGTCTTGGTCAATTATAACTTTGGGAGTTGGAATTGCATCAGTGTCATTTTGACTTCCATCCTGTTTAAAACACCATTTCATCAATTCAGGAAACAAAGTAATTCACTAGTTCTTATGCTCTAAAATCCCATAAAACAGCAAGAACTGCTCCACACCTCAATGGTTGGAGCCGATGAAGCTCCTGGAATGATTATTGTCCTGGAAGATGGCAATCTGGCAACAATCATGTATATAATTAGGAGAAAGTACCGTGACAACAAAGGATGATGAAGTAAAGATGTATTTTTATACAAAATCATGACAACGTTTAGCAGCTATCTTTGTAGCTGATGAGTTCTTATTCAGCTATTCCTTTTACCATTCTATTGATAGCAAAAGGTTTAGCAACTAATCCAAGTTAATGAGCCATTAGGAGATTGATACAAGAAGTGAAATTGTGTAATGAGTAGTAATTTTCAAGTGTGGAGGTTTTGTTAGAAACATGAAAAGGGCAAATCTAGCTGCCATTGTTATTAGTAACAGGGGATTCAGGAGATGGCTCTGGCCATTCCTTAAACCACTAGAAAAATTAAAGAGCTTGACATGGAGAGAAAATTATCCAACAAAAATGAGGGAAATCAGTCACATTTAAATGGGTTGTTGCTGTTTTCAACACTCAAGTTCTTAATCAAATCCAACAGAACCATAGAGATAACCTAAGATCTTTGTTCACAAAAGATTGAAACTTGAGCGTTCAAGCTGAAGCAGTCAAATTCAGAGTCACAGACTATAAACAAGTAATATATATATATATATATATATATATATTACCCAAAACTTTATTACAAGAAAACTTAAAAAGAGGAAACAATGTCTGAAAGTAGGCATACCTTCTTCTTTCCTTGCATAAATAAGGAAGTTGTGTAGGAGCCAAGCCAAAACACAAGGGATTTTCACCAACTTTGACATTATTAAACTGAAATGCAAGATTGGCAAAAGCCATGGACACAGCCATTTCGATCCTTCTATATCTCTCGTTCTTTCAAGAACAAAAAAAAATGTCTTCCCAGCAACAACTATAGACGAGAAACCAAAGAAAAACAAGAGCCCAAATTAAAGAACATCGCTAATTCCAAGAAAGACAGAGAGGATTTGAGAAGGAAGGAGGAGTTTAGAAGTTTTGTAATATCAGCCATGAGAAGGAAAATGGGCATATAATTTAAATCCTATCTCTTTATCTTTCTCTCTGTGTTTTTTTCTTGCAATTTATCTCTAACGTCCATTCCTCATCTGATCTTCATTTGTTTATTTTTATTTTATTTTTTATTTTTTTTACTTGTACTGTATTATTTCTTTTTATTCATGGATAAATGAACTTTATATTCAGTTCAAGAAAAAAAGAATAAAGGTACGTGGTACTTTCTTTTTATCCTCTACTGGGGGCCATGGGGACAGTCTAACAATAGAGACATTCTTGGTTAACATAGCTATCTGAGTCTCCATCAAAGAACTCTTTCTTACCCAGAAAAGCAAACAAAAAGATAATTTAAGAGTACTTTTTTCTTATCTGTGTTAACCAAGCAACTGGTAGTTTAGAATTTCTTGCAAGATATCTTCACTTGGACGCCCTTCTTTTGGGGGTTTCTTGAAGTTAGAGGAGCTGAAATCTGCACCATTTATGTGTTGCCAAGTGTGAAATAAATATATGGATGTAATTGAAAATGGAAGATAGCACTCTATAGTTCCTTAAATTATTGAAATTCTTTGGGATTTTACCTTAATGGATATTGGCAGCAAGCATGACTTTACGTAGTATTGACTACTTATCCAACTTTAGCTGGTTTGGAATCTAACTATAGTAGAATCCAATGCTTATTATGTGCTGTCAACTCTAGCATGGGCCATGGCTAATGTCATCCTAAATCACTGGAATATCAGGCCAAAATGCTGTGAAATGATTGGATTGGTAACATAAAATGGGTTCTGACAAAGGATTCCACTAAGCTAAATTCTTTATAACGCAGATCAAAATCGGTCATCAAACTTGCTCATTTCTAGTATTTTAGAAGAGCATGAGCATAGTTCAAAATGACATAAACAGGGCACAATCCAAGCAACTAACGTGTCGTTCTAATCAATCTTTCTCAAAAAAAAAAAAAAAATGATATTCTCATCATACATGTCTCAGTAGTCAGTAAGAACTTGGAAAAGCAAACCCAAAAACAAAAAGAAAAGGGATCTACATGATCATTATTCAGCAATCACCTAAGCAACAAAATCCCTTGAGTACAAGGTAGGGTGTGATTCTACTGCTATGGGAAAGGTAAAGCTAAGAAGGCAATCATCTTCTATATCCAGGTTCCATCCTGCAGGAAGGGTCATTCAAGCAGTCCCATGCACTTAATAACCTTTGTTTCCTCGAATTCTAGCTCTCATGTCCACCTGAAAAAAACATGAGATATGACATGTCAATAAAGGGGAATGTTTGTCTACATTTAACGGATACAAAAAAATTTCCATTCATGATAATTTTATGGGATATTCTTCTTAATGCTTTTATCCATCTAAAAGATATCTTAGAATTAGTAATTGATAATAATCACAGAAGCTTTATTCTTCTTCATTAAATCATTTGGTAATACAATAATCCACACACAGCATATAGGCACATAAATGAATGCACAAGTGTTGAGGCATGGTCATGTACATATTGACATAGAAGTTAGAATTGCAGTTGGAAACTCAATTCAAGTTAGAAGTTGAAATTGCCCTTTAACACTTAATAAAGACGGAAAAAGAATGTAACTTTCAGATTTAACCCACCAACTGGCAAATGAAGAAATTAATGAGAACTAATTGGTTTTTACAATCTTGTCTAGCAATCTCTCACTATAAACCAAGGATGGAAATTAGTAATAATTCATAATGTGTATAATTTTACTTCACTTGGTTGATGAACAAACAAGAGAAGTGTTATCGAAAATTCATATAAACTCTCGTATGATATAGTTATATACAATCAATTATCTTCCCAATTAACCAAAATAAACCATCACCATTTGAACTCAACACCTGCTGTTTACTTTACTCAGATCTTCTATACTCTAATCAACAAAATCTTCTACTGATACTTTAATTGTACTGTAATGCTAGAACTTTTGAGTTAAGGAATATGTGAAAACAGAACCCATAACTCAATGCAACATTGCTCAGAATCAAATTAAAACTCATTGCAATCAGAGCACAAAGAAAACTTAAAAATCATCTCGAAAAAAGTAAGGAATAATTGAAAAGCCCACAAACAAGAAAACAGAAAGAATTCAAATGGAATTAAAGAGAAGACAAAAACAAGAACATGCCTGGCCTCTCTTGCAATTGAAATAAGTTTCTCTAAGTCCCACACACTCACTTGGTATGGAAGGGCTCTTCTCTCCTGCACATTCTTTATATGGTCGATCCTCCATCTACATGTATAAAGCACAAACATAAATCTCAACAAGACTGAATTTCACCAATGAGAGACATTTAAAAATAAAAACATCATTTTGGTAAAGAATGCAGAACCTTAATGCAATCCGATTCACTGAGACACTTGACCAGTTCCAGTGCAAGCCCCTTGCAAGACTTTGACATTTCCTCTCCTCCTAAGAACATCCAAAGATAAGTGCTTAAAAAATAACAAGATTTTTTAGAACCCTTTTGTGCGTTTGTGTTTTAGGTTAAAAGTACCAATTCTTAACAAACATTATTAACAATAGTTTCATTGGGGCATTTTTTCAAACAGGTTAACTAAGAAACTTTAAGCGAAGCACAAATTCATAATTTTTGGAGCTTTCTCTACCTCAAGTGATGCTTGAGGTTTACGATCGTAGAAACCCAGGTAGAAAAGGGAGGGAGGGAGAGACTTTTCTAAGCTAAACCTTGGCGATTTCCACCGGTGATTAACGACAGGAAAATGATCGGATAGAAGGAGAAAAGTTCTCCGGTTCTGGGAAATATTTAGTGCTTCGCTTCTTGTTGTGAAGTTGAATCACGTTTATGTCCTCCATAGTTTAGTGAATTATGATTTAGTCCCTATTTTTCTATAGGTTTTAATTTAGTCCTTTGATCAGAGTTGACAAATCCCTTTGTAATTATCCAAATTCCCCTTTTTAAATGCTTCTTTTTTCTCTGTCTTGATTGGTGAGAGTAGAAAATTGATGGCTAATGCATATAAACGATTCAAATGGAAGGGTTTGTGGTTTTGGATTAGTTTGACAAGTATTTCAATTAGTTTTTGCGAGACATAACAACTGAAGAATTTGAGATATGCTTTGATCATACTGCGCGGCGAGTCTGAGTTGGAACTTGGAACTCAACCGACCATCATAGTTCTTGATCAGTGCGGTGAGTAGACTTGAAACTCAACCAATATAGTGTCTGTAACAGGAAGAACAAATAGAAAGAAAAATTTACGGGCAGTCAAAAATCCAAGTTAGTTCACCCATTAATATGATCAAAACCCAATACTTAACCTGTTTATTTTTTTCAAAACAATACTTTTTCTAAATACAATATTGTTTTGATTTTTTTAAAAAGAAAAATAAAGATAAACCCTACTGAAAACCCATTTAACTCATTTCTGTCCAACAACACGTCCTAGATTGCAAGGAAAGACTTGAAATAGTTACAGCTAGATGGGTCAGTAAGGGATTACATGAAGAAATTTAGTTTACTACTATTGGTTTTTATAAAACTCCCAAACCTACCCAGTGCGTCTCGATTGCTCATTTCAAACCTTTTTTTTGCACATTTCATGAATTTTTTATTTTAAAAAAAATTATATATTATTTTAATATATTTCCAAATAAAAAATAACTATTATTCTCGTGTAAATAAAAGGGAGAAACATGAGTCAAAAAGCAAAGCTATTTATTGTCGAGATTGGGCGATGGCTTGCACACCACAGAAACAAGGTTTTCTGATGAATACAAATACAATGTTGGCACTAGGTAGTGATTGGTTACAACTTTAAAAATCTAAAAAATAACCCCAAAACATTAACAAGATTCTTTATCAAATAAGCATTTAGCAATATTTAGATGTATTGGAAGTATAATTCCAAGTTCGGCATTGATAGGGAATCACATTCTCTTCCTCGTCACCTTGTTACCCTATAACCCTGCAGCATATTGGAACACCAAAACATCAGAGTTTCACATAGGGAAAAAACGACCACGTGGCATGCACAATTTACTTTCTTCCTTCTTTTTTTCCCTTCACTGGGTTGTGACTGTTTTGCTGAAAAACAACAATGAAGAACAGGTACACAAACCTTGACTCGTTTCAACAGATCCTTTGCCTTGGGATCTTTGCTAAAATGATCACGTACAGGCTGCAAATAAATGTGGCGGTATTGAATTAGCTTGCTGACTAGTTAGGATAGAGTAATTTCTAGTAATAATACAGCATCAACTAACTGGTTATGTTTCAGATTGTCTCCTCTAGTTTGAGGAAAATAATACTAAGAGTCCCAAATGACATGATAGAGAGGAAGACAAGACATAAATCTGACTTGAAAGTTCTGGTCAAGAACAATATATAAAAGAGTTGTCTTCCATGTGAATCCACTTTTTTTCCCATGCAAGTTCCCGCAAAGAGAGCTTACCTGAAGTATCATATTTAATGCTTTTGCAAGAGCTGGTTTCAGGTCACCCGGATGTAATCCGCCACTTTCATAGTCAGAGACAAGTTCTTCAAAGCTTTCGTAGATCCTTCATTGATAAGATAAACCGATGATGGAAAATTATTGTCATATTCATTGAAATAAAAGAGTGAACTGTTAAGAAAGAATGAAGCAACAATAATGAAGTTCCCAACACTCAAAAAACAGAAGAGCACAGACAACAAATTCAAGAAAACAAAAACAAGCAGGAAAGAAGCAATAAGAAGATAATAGAACTTACTTCTCTCCACCATTTTCTGGATTCCGTTCCACCTTGAACTTATTGAACCACGGGAAAACAATGTGTTTAATGTATTCCAGACAAGGATTTCCTTCAACAATTTGTGGGGGGCAGTATGCCTTCTTTATCTTAGTTTTTACCTCTACCTATGAAACAGATGATAAAAAGAATAAAAAACCAAGGCATTGAAAGTAAAGTTAAATATGCACTGCTGCAGCATGCTGGGTATCTATATATTTTCAGGCATGTAAATTCCCCAACATAGCAACCTTTTTAAAATTCTCCATGTATAAAACCACAACACACCTCTTCATCCTCCATGAAGATGGAAGAAGATGGATCACTTTTAGACATCTTTTCTTGCCCTTGCTGTAAACCAGGTAGCATGTCTGCATTCATGAAAAGCAGGGTCGAAAAGTACTTCATTTAAGAAACTAAACAATAGCATCATACAATTTTTGAATAAAGGAATCAGGAGCATACGATGAGATAAAATGATAGGCTTATTTTTCCTCTTGATATCATCACAGTATTCTCTTGCAAGGACATTTACTTTCCGTTGATCCATGCCCAATTGACAAATGTCAGCCTGTTGGTACAAAACCATTGTAGATAACAGCTAAAGAATGTGATGCAGTAATTCAAAGAGAAAGGTAACCTAAAAACAGTATTCATAATAAATCATCCTTCTAGTCACATTTCTAGTGAGTTTTTTATAGTGTTGGATGCTGCCACAGAATTATATAAGCATGATGCTTAATAGAAAAACATTCATGAGAGTATATTTTATTTGTTTTACATGCATAAATGTCATTTGAAAGTGGTTTTTGGAGAATTTTGTACATAAAGAACAGAAGAAGTTGGTTGAAAAATTACAACTATAAGCACAAGTACCTGAAGAAAAAAATGTCAGCACACATGCACAGATCTGATGAATTTGTTCAAAAATTCAAATTCAGATTTACAACTACAAGTATAAGCACCTTGAGGAAAAATATGTCTGCACATTGCATGCATGGATAGAAAATCTGGGCTGCTGTTAACTCATCCTGCTCACTACGTCCCATGATTTGAACACATCTAAGGACCAAAATGCAATCTTTTATTAGTTGCCTATAGAATCACATAATATGCAAGCATCCAGTTTTCAAGCTCTAACACATTACCTCATTATCCTAGGAAGCTTGTTCCTGCGGGCTATATCCATAACTAGAGGCCAGTACTCATGAGCTCTGGAGTTAATTTCATCCGAAGACCACAGGAATTCAACCTTATCTCCATCAATATCCATCCCAACTGCCTTCCATATCTCGATAAGATATTCCCCCACAGTTTTAATTTTCTTCAAGTCTCCTCCCATTTTGTTATTAAGCTGTGCAAACCAATCAGCAATCCAAATTTTCATTTTGCAACCAGCTTTAGTCAGTTTGTTGACATTTATTGTCTTCATGACTCCCTGTTCAACAACAGCAAAAGTATAAATAATAAAACCAGACTTAACAAAAGCTCTAAACATAAGCTGCCCAACTACGATATCAAACCTTAACGAAAAAATCTATGCCAAGTTAAGGTACCGAGGCACAATTAATAGCAAATGCCTCCAGGCTTACAAAGTAAAACTAAAAATTGAAATCAATACTACTTCACAGGTTATTAATCACATCTAAATTTGATAACTCTTCCAAAAAGATGTAACCTTAAAGCTTCAGAATCATCAATAAAGACTAACCAAGTAGACTAAATTTTCATCACTAACAACAAAATACACGAGGAACAAAATAAAAACTGGACTGAAACAACAAGAAAGAATATACCTGAGCAATGTGCATTCTCCCAGAAGGTTCAAAACCATCATAGCAAATGGGTAGTGGTTTTTTCTCGAGAAGATTACGTAGTTCATCTTCTTGGATACATTCTTCACCAACGCTTCTCACAAGTTGAAACCTTTCCTCTAAACTTAACAACCTGGAAATCAAAACCCATCAACAAAATCCAAAAAAGATCAGAACTTTACACAAACCAATTAAAATTTTCATCAGAAGAAAAGATATAGAGAGAAAATAATTACTGCGGTGTAGTGGGATTTGATGAGGATGAAGCTGAAGGGGTGACAGTGAGGGATTGCATCTCTTCAGATGGAGGGGTTTGGTCATTCTCTTCCATTGTTGCTGCTGATGTGAAGAAATGGAAAGGTCTTGTCTTTTTTAGTTAACAGAGAAAATAAAAGGGGGCGGCTTGAGATTGAGAATCTTGCTGGTTTCAGATGAAAAAGCCCTAGACCTACTCCTTGTCTAAATCCAGCTAGGAGATAGAAGACCATTTATTTAGTTCTATTTTCCTTTTCTTTTCTTCTTCAAAATAAAAAATAAATAAAAATTGATTCTATAAATCATGAGCCAAAGCCCAAGCTTATCCATCACATTAGCCGGGCCTAAATTGGGTTGGAGCTAAGCTGGTCAAAGTTCAAGCTTCATCCTCTTCATTAGAATCCAACATTACTAAGAGCTTTATTGTTTAGGTAGCTTATAATTTGAAGAAAATAAATTTAAAAAAAAAAAGTTAGTTAAATTTAGATATATATTTGATAAAAATTATAGTTGAATTTTATGTGTAGCAAAAAAACATGTATAAAATATTTGGTAATTGTGTTTGGAAGTGTGATTGCGGTTGCTTTTTAAAGTGTTTTTTACTTAAAAATGCATCAAAATAATTTTTTTATTTTTAAAAAATTATTTTTGATATCAGCACATGAAAATGATATGAAAACACTAGAAAAATATTAATTTGAAGCAAATAAAAAAATAAAAAAATTTTAAATTTTTTTAAAAGCGCTTTTGAAACATAAAAACAAACAGGGTTTAAGGAAATTTTACGAAACTCGGTTAAAAAAATATGTAAAAAATACTGCACAAAAACTGTGTTTCAAACTCAATTTTTTAGTGGATCCCGCAACATAAAACACAATTTCCTTTATTATCAAACATGTTGCTGCGTTTGTTTCACCGTTAATACAAAAGCTAGTGGAAAACAAACACAGCCTAAAACAAAAAAAACATCGTGCATGGTTGGTATTATGTTTTAAAAATATTAAATTGATGTTTTTTTGTGTTTTTTTTATAATTTTAATATGTTGATTTTATAAATAAAACAAAATCTTAAAAAAAATATTATAATATATTTCTAAATAAAAAAACATTCTCCATCACAATATCACACATCCACTAAGTCAAAATCATTTAAGGTAATAATTTGTTGTACAAAAAAAAATAATGATCATAGTTTTATACCATTTTCATATAATGTGAATCAGGTTCTCCAAAAAAAAATTGATTAAATGAATGCCATTTGTGAATTTCTACTCAAAGATTGGCAGTTGGGTTTAAAAAAATGACAACGTTGTGTGGGGAGGAGAGGGAAAAACAAAGGGATTGAAACGGAAAGACAATGGATTTGTTTTTGCTTTTTCAAAAAAAAAAAAACTCTAGAATAGTCTTTAATTGCTATCTTGGAATAGAAGAAATGGTGATAATTAAGATAAATGAGACATGTATTTCAACCCTTTTTTTCTAAGGGTATATATAGAAGTTTACTTCAAATATGTCTTCAAAATTATTTTATGTCGACTTCTTTATTTTTCCAATCAAACAAGTTTCTGTCTTTTTTTTTATATATCCTTTATACTAGATTAATACTGACCTAATGAAAATAATCATGTAGAATTTTATAGCTTTGAAGATCTTAAATCTTATTAAGGAAAGAAAAAGACTAGGATCATTTGTTGTTATCTAAAAAACCATTGTTTTGTTAGAATAGATAAGAGTTCTTGTAGGATGAGAAAATTTATTATTTAAAAAAAAAAACAAATCTTGAGTTAGTCCACTTTCCATAATATAAACATGGTAAGAAGCTAGGACCTACGAAAACAAATTAATGAATTAACGGGGCAATAAATTTCCTACCTCTATTCTATATGAGTGTTTTTTACGTTTCTCACACGCTTATATGGGTGACAAATTCATCTTAAGAGATTCATGGAAGAGATGGAAGATGAATGGTTTTTTGAAGGGTTTGACATACTACCTTTTACTACTACAAAACCCATCAAATCTCTTCACAAAATCTTTTCGAGTAACAAATTTTGAGAAGGGAATCCTTCATCATTATGGAGGAAATGAGTGCTCTGTATAGTTATGAGGTGAGTCTCTTCAATGATTTGTTTGTTTTGTGATCTCTACTAGTTGTTATATTTTGCATTGAATTGGTGTCATCTTTCTTTGGAGAAACAATACTTGTAATCAATGCAAGGGAGTTTTAACGTTCATATAATATTAGGCTCATCCATTTATGTGTTGAACCTGTCTTTGATTGATGTTTTGTCCCTTCGGATTTCATGTGTAAATCATATACCAAACCAGTCCTGTATAGATAGATAGATATCTATTGCTGTTTTTGGACTGTTTAGCCATGTTTTTCTAAGGCATCACATTAGGGGTTTTAATCTTTTTAAGTGTTCATTTCTTGACATTGTCTTTGTTTAAAATATGTTTAGTGATTAAAGCTATGTTTTTCTACGCTGTTCAAATTGTTTTTAGCTTGAAAAAATATTTAATGTTGTTTGAAACGCGTCATTACTAAGTGGACAAACAAGAATTAAAGCTATAAAATTGAAACTAATCTAAACCAAATCTCGTGTTAAGTGATGGATTGAATTTCTGACATGGCCACATATCATAGATTCCTACTACTTGTACTGTTTTTGTTTGCCTAGAAATAGTTGCTCATCATAAGGATTCATTACAGGCTACTGTTTATGATAATGGGATTCTAGGGTTTTTCTAAAAGCAGGTCAGGTATTGGCATGCCCACCCTGAAACTACGAGGCTGGTTTTTGTTTATCTGGATCTTGATAGGGATCGAGTTATCATTTTGAAAAACTGCTTAAAACTTTTGTTCTTCATTCATGCTAAAGTGCCTGCTATGATTATTTGGCAGAGCATGGACGACCTGAAACATAAGCTATTCTACACAAATCTTGAATTGCAAAAAATGAAAGTGAAGGCAGATGTGACTATGAGAAAGCATAAGGATATTGTGCAGCATTTGCTCAATCTTTTAGCAAATGCTTACAAAGAAAGAGATGAAGCAAGAGATCAGTTGCAGAAATTGATTTACAAGTCAATGTCTTAGATCACCCGATCAGATTCTTGCTCAAGTCCAACCTGAAAGCCCCATCTTAAACATGCATCCAAAAGCAAACCTTGGCGAATCGAAATCCAATTGTGAAGCATACAATCACCTGTCACATTGTTCATCTTCTGTGGACTCCTTTGATGCCGCGGCAACTCCTGATTTCCCAAACAAGAACATGGTAGGATCGAGCAATATGGGGTTATTGAATCAGCCTTTTGTTCAAGAACAACACAATGGGCCAAAATTCACTGGTTTAGTCTCTTCATGAGTGAACAATATTGAGAATGTCAGGGGCAATGCAGCTGTTGATTATCTTGCTCAGGGAAAGGTTCCGCCTTAGAAAGGGAAACTCTTGCAAGCTGGGATGGATGCCACTTCAATCCCTTCCTGTAACAGGACCACTTCCTCAGTGGTGAAATCCACCTCCCCATCAGAGACCTAGCAATATTTTACCAGATTCTACCATAGGAGACATGACGGCATATGTTAATCATCAGAAGCCAGATGCAAATCCAATTTCTGCTGTTTTTTGGACATCAAATCCATCATCATCATCAAACAAAATGAATCATCATCCACTACAGTTCATGTAAAATTCTATAAGAGCTTCTTCGGGTTCAGGATTGATCAATGCGCGGATGCTAACTTAATCAACTTGCACAAACTCTCAAAGCCTACTTCACAAGCGACAAAGGTTGATGTGAAATTATGAAATTTTGCCTAGTTCTTATTACTATCTAATTTTAACTGTCCAGGATACGATTTCCATTCCTAGTTTCAGAAATCAAAATGACATGCCTATTTAATTTGTGTTTGCTTCACTTTCTGCTTGCACGACTATGAATGATAGGTACGAAACCCCTCCTGCCCATTGCCCTCAAGCCAGCCAAAACCTCCCTATCCTACTGAGAACCGACACAAAATGAATTTTTGTTCGTGTTTCTAAGGCTATACCAGAACAAAATTATTTCAAACCTGCATAAATGAATCTCTAATATGCTCACATGCACAGTTATTTTTTTCTTATTAACAAACAACGAGGAAATTAATATATTATGAACATAAAGGATAAAAACCTGCAGGCTCGGACAAACATGAAATCATAGTTGACATGCTTTGTCCAAAATGGCTGGTACTTGGCAATGGCAGTGGCGAGCCATGCTTTTGAATCTCCATTAGTGAGAACAACTGCAGCATTATGAATCTTCTCCTCGCTAATTTTAGTGTTATAGCCTAGCCTCATAAATGGCATGACTTGTCCAGTGCCTGTGGAATAAAATGTGATAAACAGTCCCCAAGTCAATGTATATATCAGCAAAAAACTACAACACAAATGTTTTTTTTAACCTTATCACTTCATCTTTCAACGCAAATTGTTTCCTGCTGATTTATATAATTTTTTTTTCTAATATAGCTATCACACCTACAAGCAGGGAGAATACTTTATAGTTACAGAGAGTGGAAGAACCAACATGTAAACTGAAGAGGAAAGAGCAAGGGAAGAAACCTTGAAGGAGGAAATGAAACTTAATGCCACTCGTCTTATGTTCCTTGCCATTTTGCACGAAAATATTCGAAGAGGTGCCAGGGCTGCCTGTTGTTTTTTTTTTAGAATAGTTCGAGCATACGTAAATCTGTTAACATCCAATTAGAAATTTTATTTTACAAATATAAATGGATATCGGTGAGCAGGAATAGGCATTTGGCGGCTAATATCAACTGGCATCAAGCAAGAGTTAACAAAGCTTCTACAGCTCAGTTATTTTTATCCAAAATCTGAGGAAAAAAGAAGGATAATGAATGCAGAAGCGCTTATCAGATTAATGATTAGCCAGAAATGAATCTCAGAATATCCATTAACAAGGATCAAAACCACTATATTACAGTTTTTGTCATATAGGTGAAGGCAGAAAAAGGTTACAACGGTTCCACCATCTATATATTGCTCTCTGCTGTGGAGAAAGCATAGCCCAACTAAGAGAAAAATAACATCAAAACAAAATAAATTAACTCAAGATTGGCTAACAGGATTCCCAAATTCTGTGCAGAAATGTGGGATGTAGTTGAAAAGAATGGGAATGGCAAAAACAAAAACTAAAGCCCAGTTCTCCTTGATTGCTAACTGGATATGTGAAAGCCTAGGAACTTTCCAGCTTCACGCAGGAGGTATTTGTATTGAGCAGCCGCAAGCTTTCTGGGCAATATTTTGCTCAAAACCAATGCCATCCGGATCAATGGATCTCTAGTTCTCGTCTGTACCAAGAACCAAACCAGCAAATTATAAATTATGCTGTTTTGAAAAGAAAAAAATCCCTTCATATAATATCAGGAAAAACTACCAATTTCAAGCACAATTTCTCAAAATCTTCTGAACAATATCCAAAGTTTAAGCAACTTACCTTTATCAACATGTACAAAGAAACTTGCTGCGACTATGAGGTAGCATAGAATAAGCATGAAACCCTTGAAATAGTTTGAAGTTCCATCCTGGATATAAGCAAAAAATAATGGGCTCGAAATAAGCATCTAGAAGCAACCACACAAAGATAAGGAAAAAGATCAATCCAATTAGCATATGAAGTTGTTCGCACAAAAGGATGGTTTGGTGTATCAAAGGAAATTTGCTTCAGAGAAACAGGTGGTTTAATGTAAATAGCATCAGCAATTTGGCACTATGGATATTGGAAAACCTAAGAAAATGTGACACAGAAGTATCCAAGTCAGCTAAAAAGATAAGTCATGAACCTGCAACATAAATGCCACCACTAGCACAGAGATGAAGAGCGTAGCAGTTTCAAAGAGTTGAAAATTCAAGTCCATTGGTTGTCCCATACACCATCCAACAACAACGCAGAAGGGAATCTACAGGTATCAACAAAACAAAAGTCATTAGCCAGCTTATGTCAACCTATAAATATTACCTATAGCCATCTGACTATTGAATGTGACCAGATAGAAAATTTCCAGAGAAAGAAATCAAGGTTTGTCATGATTAGACAAAGGATATCCAGTACAACTTTCACAACCTACCACAAACATTGAAATCTGTGTAGACGATCCAATTGCAACTCCAATTGTGATGTCCTAAACAAAATTCAAGTCAATCAAGCACATAAAGGAGATTACGTTATGTGTAGGAGTACAACATGTTTGAAAACAGAAGATGGTATTGTCAGAATAAATATCTTTTGAACAGGAAATATAACACTAGCAGCATAAGAATCATCATTTGAACTAACAAGCTTATCCTTCATGGCGAACATGATTGCACTTGCATGCTCAGCAGCATTTCCAACAATTGGAAGCAGAATGACACTGATAAAAGCCACAGGCATGTTCAATGAGTCAGATGCTCCCTGAAAAGAAAGCACCAATGCCATTAACCAAGAATAAGCAATAGATACAGCATTAGTTTCTACCCTGGATCCACTACTCTTAAGAAAAGTGAAAACTTCAATTTGGAGCATTTGCTTGAATGAAGAATATATGTTTCCTAAGATTCCCACAATACTAGAAAAGAAAACAGCACTTTGGTTTGATCATGTGCAAGGAAAGCTTAAGAAAAAGCAACACAGGATTCGAGTAGGGCCAGCTAGAGAACAATAGAAGAGTACAGATAAAAACAATAGAACAAAATACTCCTCCAGATAGAGCAGATTGGCAAAAAAAAAACAATTCATGTGTAAGTTGAGTGCATTGTAACTATTGCATCTAGTAATGAGGAAATAGAAAACGCACACACATATATATAGCAAGACCAACATATAGCCCTGTTAATTTGAATTCATATAGACATCCTCTATCAGAGTAGATTTAACTTGTTTCCTTTATTAATTAGAGTTTTGGAAGGTTAATGGGATTTGAAAGGTATAGCTGTCAAAGAAACACAAGTAAAAAGGTAAAAATTTCATTGAAATGAATGTTTTACCTGTATGGCATCGACAAGGTACCCCGACAATATAGAAATCCACAGAGTCAAAATTGCAAGCCAGCCAATTGTTTCCCATTGAGTTATTTCAGGTGCCTCTTCATCATCAGAATCTTCTTGATCATTTACTCCTCCCTGTAACAATAAAGCGTACTGATGAATTCAATTACTAGATGCATTGCAGGTTTAAGCTTAATTATGTCTGAAAGAAAGGGAATTTTATTCTTTATGCTATGACATTCTTTGTTCATCATACATCAACAGACATTTTATGGGGAAAAGACCTTAACCATTAAAGAACAAAACACCCTTAAAGGAAAACTACTGAAGTAGAATGAGCTGACAGTTATGCATCTATCACAACCCACAAAGACACTACTCAATAGCATGATTGTAAAATTTCAACTTTGTTCATAAACAAAAAATGACAGCACAATGAAATTGGAAAAAGTTATGGACTGCTACAGCATTTATATGCATGCGCGGGCGTGCTTTTTCTATGTACCATTGAAATCTTATGAAATTGCTTCTTTGGAATATGGATGTAAATAGATGATATACACACAGTTAACATGCAAAGAAATGATAGCAATCTATGCATACCTGTTCATACTTTTAACAAGAAACATAAAAAATTTAGAAAGCTAACCCATTAAGAAACTTGTAAAGCATATAGTGTGAAATAATGAAAAAGCCAACCTCGTCAACAAGGCTGTAGAGATTAGGCTGACTTTTAAGTTGAAAGAAAAGGTAGCTTCCATAAGCTATAAGCATTATACAGCTGCTAAATCTTGAAAGGGCCAACTCTGACTTGCCAAAATGAACCTCTGTGCGTGTGAAGTGAAGTACAGCGGGAAACATTATCCCCATCACAGCCATCAATAACAATCCAGAATTCACCAGAGCAGCTGCCTGTTTCAACAGTAATTCCACTGTGACTCACCAGGTGGCATGGACAAAAAAAAAAAAAAGAGTCCACACTTTGTCCAACGTCCGAAACAATAATTCTATAAGATTATGGTAGTCTACCTTGTTGAAAACCTGAACCTTCTGGTGATTGGCAATCCCACCAGAGAAGAAAGCACATCCAAGAACCAAGAGCATATTCGACAAGATGGAGCCCAACAAAGATTGTTGAACAACCCTTATCATCCCACTTTTCAATGCATAGATTGATATTATCATCTCTGTTGCATTCCCGAATGTTGCATTTAAAAGCCCACCAACTGCATATCCCACATAGGAAATAGCAATAAGAGGTCAAATGAAACGGATATGAAACATTATTTAGAATTTTCTCAGTGAATATTCAACTCTCACTGAAAACCAAACAATACATCCAGTATTAGATTTACCTGTTGGTCCCGTGTAGAAAGCAAGCTGCCTGCAACACAATGATTGGGGAAATGATGTCATGTATTGGCGTTAAACCAAGCGATAAAAGAAGCAGAAAATTAATCCAACACTACAGTTCATCTCACATGGGATACTTACTCGGTTACATAACCCAAACGCTCAGCCAAAGGCGTGATACCCAGCATGCTGAGCAAGAAGACCAATCCCTATAAATCAGAATACATTAACCATCAAACATATTTGCAAAATCTCAGGCAAAATTCAATGTAAAACATGGTAGTGCAATTGTTTCAAGCATTTCACAATTCTCCAATAATCAATGATAAAACACTACACTGCTTTGGAACCAAGCACGGTAACACTCACATGCTTTCCAGTAAGATAGTGAAGCAGTATTGCTAAGGGACCAAAAGGAAGCAGCATATTAATCTTGGCTTTAATTAGAACAATGTATATACTTCTAAGAGGACCCATTTGTATTCTCTTTGAAATCCATGACTTGGACATATCAACATGTGAGGCAATACTATTTCCCTCAGAATCAAAAGGGTGCACTTTCTTTCCTGTTGCTGATGCACTAAAAGGGATCTCCTCATCAGATTCAACTTCTACTTTCTCCTCCATGGGCATCATCTGCAGTAAACAAACAACTAATGATCAAAGGCTTACAAGATCAAACTCAAGTCCATCAAAACCTATTAAGTAAGGATTGAAATGAAACAAAAAGGGATTGGTTTCTAACTTTCTATTGGCATGCAAAAACCCAGAAAGATACTTGCTCATTCACAGCAATATATATGAGACAACATCCCAAAGTTTCAATCTTTTTGTTTAAAGTTGCAACTTTTCAAACTTTGTACTAGTAAAGGCTCCTTTAAAAAAAAGTCAATTCAGAAAATGAGAAATTAGATCGTCAAGTCTACAAGCAGTCCAAACAAACACGAAATGAAAGACTAACTGTAATCAAACAAGAGAGGGGGAGAGGGAGGAAGTTAATTACCATTGAGCGATGGATATATTTTATTTTTTTATGAAATCTATCAAGAGGGCCTGTAGATCTCCACTTGTTGTTGCAATGGGAAGTTAGATAGAAACAAGACAAGACTGAAGACTCTTTGGTGGGACCCGGATACTTACATGGGATAAGTTTAGTTTAGTTAAGTTTTATGTTGTTTCTTCTTCTGCTGCTGCTGCTTCCTTGCTGTTGTTGCTGTTGTTTGATATTAAAAACCTGTCTTTGAATCTCTTTCTTGCTTCTAGTTTGGCTTGAATCTTGATTAGAACTATTATGACTTTTGGTGCCTGTAAAGATGGGAACTTGAAGATGATTTGATGATTGGGTTCTTAGTGGCCGGCATGAGGAAGTTTCCTAGAAGTAGCGCCTGTCACTTCTTGTTTTAAAAATTTTCTTGGGAATATCAAGAATTGGTCCCAAAATTTATAACCTTTTCCTCAATTGGGTGCCCAATGTATCCATAAATCCCTAACTTGATCCTTAGTTCCGTCAACCAAAATGCCTAAAGTTTTCTATAGATTGGGTCTCAATTGATAAAAATATAAGTCCAGTATCTAATTGAGAAAGTATTTATAAATTGGGAACTGATATGAGGTTACCCAAACTTGTTTCTTTGCTTTGAATTTATAGCAGCAGTGAAATGGTAACACGTTTGGGTAATGTGGATTGGACGGGCCAGACATTGACCCTAGTACCTGTCTAGATTTTTTGGGATTTATGTCCGAAAAGATCTTTGGTAAATGGCTGGCAAGTGATAGCATGACACTGCACAACAATAACAATAACAATAATTAAAGAAGAGCAAAATCATTGAATTATTACAACCTATGACTATAACAAAATTAATTGAAAAAAAACATAAAAAATTTAAATTATCTTGAAAAAAATTATTTTTTCAAAGAAAAATCTCCTGCAAAAACGTATCAAAACCTATGACTCACACTGTTCTTCAAAACAAGAACTCAATGGAGCAAGAGGAATGATCAGGTATTGCAGAGGTAAAAGGTTAGAAATTGACTGAACAATTGGAACCAGCTGGAACCTATGTTTGATCCATTCTTCCCACGGAAAATGCAGGCTGTTTTGGTTTGTGCAGTGTCATGCTATCACTTGCTCTCGTAGCAGCTACAATGGATATGATTGGCCTGTCATTTCATCTTCGTGGACACATAATAAAGCAATGTGTACGCACTTGAGAACTTAACTAACCACACACGTTTTTTCCAAGATTGAATCCATAAACTCCATGCCTGCACGCGAGGAATTCAAAGATGAGTGGAGATTGGTCCAGATTTTTCTGCTGGCAATGTGTTCCTACGCTGGTAGCTTTTCATTCTCTTCAATGCAACAACCCAATAGCCTCGCAAGATTTCTATGTCGCAGTTTGGCAATTATTAAGATAACTTCATTCTTGAGTTCCTTTAGCAATCTCTTGATAGCCACTTGCTTTCTATCTGCTAATTCACCCTGAAAATAAATGTAAAATGCTTAAAGTTTAAGACTTTAAGGTTTAGCCAGGCTGAATTGTTTACCTTTCTTCTTTCCATTTACTTGCCCTTTGCCGTCGATGAAGCCACGTGATAGTCTTAAAAATATACATAAACCTCAAGTTAGGGCAAGGTACATGTTACAAATCAGGCCGGTTAACTCTAAAAAAAGAATTATTAAAAAATATCAAAACAACATTAACCGAATCAACTATCCTTTATTTATTATAAAATCTCGCCCAGATGAAATTTTAGCTCGTCCTGGATCAGGTTGAATAACCATAACTACTGTTACTAGTATAACTAGTAATGGAAAGGTGGTCCTGGCCCTTCAATCGAATCCAATAGCTCCAGCGTAATGGTTCCTGCTTCCTAGGCCTACTGACTTCTCAAATGTTGTAGCTACTCTTCAGCCCATGAGCCTTTAGATGTGAATTTCTTGTTTTGAACTGGCTTTTATTGGATTCTTAGATGATTTGGAGAATGGAGAGAGCATTCCCACTTCCAATGCTAATCATACTAATCTAAATGCATTGGGCACTTGTAAGATAAAAGAAAAATCCCAATAAAGCAACCTTACTAAACCTTACAATTTGTAAACAGGGATCCGAAAAGCCTAGAGAATATATGCAATTTACCCCTTTTCATTGAAAAGTGTCCATCGGAACACGCTCTGATACACAGATTCATACACCAAAAACTACCCGTGTATGCACATGTCGGATCGACAGATTTATACTCGCACAAGTGACCCCGAAGTTGTGATAATTTTGATGCTTCTCTATGTGCAAGTTCCTTTAGATATCACTGACATTTTGTAGAGTGGATTAATAAGAACCCATGTCAAATCCAAATGACATGCAAAAAGACTACGCAGTAACCAGCAGGCCGCCGCCACACACCCCCTCTCTGTGTGTGACTGTGGCCTGCAGTGGTCCTCCGGGATGATGTTGAAAAGGTAACCATAATAACTCCAACCCCTGTATGCATGCAAACATTTGCATTCATTTCTTTTAGATTTACTTCGGACGCCGCCCGCTGCCATGTGAACCATTAGTAAATCCGACATGATGAATTCTTGATGAGTTATGATTTGCAGCAACATAATACTTAACAGCTCATCATAGCATTTGCAAACCCTTAGCCCCACATCCAAAAACACAGGCAGCTATTTTAACCATGTTTAGGAGACCAAATACAAGCCAACACAGCAAAACTGTCCGGTCATCTCCAAAGAAAGCAAATTTTCAAACACAACAAATATTACGAGATGGATGGAACCATTTGGGTAACCGGGGAAACGAAATGGTGTCTTTTGACCATTTACAGAAAGCTAGATCATGAATCAATTAGATTGGATTAGTTACTAAATAAACACTGCCAACTAATTATAAAACACCCCCCTACAACTTCATTATAGGAAATAATGAAATTTTGAATGCTGGTTTCCAAAATAATGACACTAATCTAACAAAATTACCCATTATTAAATGCATCATAGAATGAGTGATCATGTAAACTTTCATACCTGAACAAGATTTTGGAGAGTTGTATTAGCAGAAAGGGGAAAGAAGGGTAAAATCACAAGATTGATACTCCCAAGGGGAATCGAAAAGGACCAAACACACGGTACCCTAGTATGGCCATAACAAACATGTTCTGCTTTACTTCTTTCATTATTAGCTTAAAGCTTCTTCCACATTCAGATCATGCTCCAGTAGTTTCATTTA
>Ga0307514_10001858_pt1 | contig 23329 bp, 22 predicted proteins | sample 16_EM_MG_FD_203088 | JGI IMG/M metagenome (GOLD analysis project Ga0307514, IMG submission 203088) | Populus trichocarpa ectomycorrhiza microbial communities from riparian zone in the Pacific Northwest, United States - 16_EM | ecosystem: Host-associated > Plants > Roots > Unclassified | place...
TACCCCCTCGTAGCCAAAAAGGACGATGGTGTGAAGAGCGGACGGCAAAACTGCGAGCTGGCAAACAAACCCCGCGAAATACTTCCACCTCAAATAATACATCCCTATCTCCAACGCTCCCTTCAAATGAGGCAACTCCGAACGGTCCAGAGACTTGAGTTTCGAAATAGACGGGGTCCTGATATCCGAAAGATACAAATCCTCGAGGTTCGTAAACCGTTTAAGAAACTGAACGAACCGATTTATCGTCGTCGAGCAATTTCGTAACCGCAATTTGCGAACGACCCGTCCCAAATGTCCCACGTCCTCGGGTAGCGAGATTAGGTGGAGATCAAGCGTTCGGAGGTTCGTAAAGGAGGAGGTGTGGGATGAACTGGTGAACATCAGGTTCACCGTGAAGCGGGAGCACAGTCCGATGAAAGTGACGTGTCGAGACGGTCCGTCTTCCCCAGGTCGAACGTTTTCGCACCACTCCAGGAAGCTGCGATTCGAGAACCAGATCCTTTGGAAGGGGTGCTTTCGGCTACGGTGGTGTCACGTGGATGAGACCATCGAGCACGCTCGTAAGGCCGAAATTTGAAAAGAAGATAGGAATCCGACCCCCGCGATTTCGTCGATTATCTTGTCTAGTATTTCTTGGGGAAGCTCGATGACCATGCCCGAACTCGGTGGTGTGGTCTAGTCCGAGGTATTTGGATCAGATTTACGAGTAACGGGATGCGGGAAGAGGGACGTTACTATGAGTAGGCCTCTTCGAGGGTCGCTGATATCGATAATCGATCGGGTCGCCCTACGTTGACCTGTCAACGTCGCGATATGCCGGGCGAGGGCGTCGATTTCACGCTCATCCTTTGTTTTGCTTTATAGACGCAATCAAGTGTTGCCTCTTCGTGGTTCTGTCTCGCGCGACGCGCCGATATGATCACGGTGACAGCCTAAGCCGGATCCATATCAGTTGCTTGATACTTGTAGGACGTGCAGAATCCCCGTTCGTGTCGTGGTTAGAGGTAAAAGGATACGTGTATTTTCCCCAATCGACTGAATGAGTAAAGGGCCGTACTCATGTCAACTAAAACAAGGAAGAAAATCGTATTCTCTCTCCCACCGCTCCGTTACCCATTTCATCCGTGAAAATAAAAAAACCTGAGAAACGAGTGCAGCTCTCGCGGTCAGGGACAGCGATAAAATCCGTCCTATCCCTGAACCACAGCTGCATCGGTGGTGAGAAAGAGAGAAGAGGGCGGCAGGACCCGACGTGGGGGCGAATAGATAGTGCTTTCCAAATCGAGTAAGTACACACGATCAACCCGCCACCCACTCCCCCGCCTCGACATCCTCAACAAGATCTCTCAAGAAAAATGGGCTCTACAAGGTGAGATATCAACTCCTCATCGCTGTCGGAGTCTACTTTGGCCGGGTTGGGACCGATGGGAGGAGGGGAATGGGATGGATGAGAGGTTGCTTTGCCGGATGGGCTTTTCTCGATCTCGCCCGCCGTTCCCACCAACCTTCCCTTCGACTGCGCCCCGCTTTGAATATGGAACGCCTGGATCTGGTTTACTGATGAGAAGGATAGACTTTACAGCAAGGGCCGTGTCCTCGGACACAAGCGGGCCAAACGAAACAGCAGACCCAACACTTCCCTCCTTCAAATCGAGGGAGTCGGCTCAAAAGAAGAGGCTCAATTCTACTTGGGAAAGGTTTGCCGTTCCCCCGTTAACATTTCTCGACCTACGTATATTAAATTCCTCTTGGCGTTATCAGCGTGTGGCGTACGTTTACAAGGCAAAGAAGGCGCGTCAGGGATCAAAGGTTCGAGTTATCTGGGGGTACGTATTTCCCACTTGTTTTCTAACCCTCTCGCATTTATGGATACATAAACCTTAGTCGCGTCACCCGTCCTCACGGGAATTCTGGTCTTGTGAAGGGAAAATTCGGGAGCAACATCCCACCACATGCTTTTGGTGCCAGTGTTCGCGTGGTACGTCAGCTTGTCGCCTTTTCTCCCAGAAACCACCCTTTAACGTGAATCGCAGATGTTGTACCCTTCTACCATTTGATTGTATTGCACAATCGCCATTTCCATTGTTTTCTTTCGTACGTGCATCGAGCAGGAAATAAGATATGTATGACATCAATTGCCGGATCTTTAAATGAACAATTGCGGTACTACGTCAAAGTACATCCGACTCAGAGGATAAAGTACATACAAGAGTCCATAAGGATTTACGGAAGATTTGGTCGTGAGTTTAGACGGTCAGCTGGCTACGTTTACATTTCTTTCAAGGACGTCTATGCATCCTTCAACACCTTCTGGATCTCGTTGAGGCCTTCGTCTTGCTTCCAGAACTCATCCGTATCTTCGTCTTTGGACAAGTCGGAGGCTTGCACCTGATCGCGCTTGAGGGACTTCAAGCAGATGTCCTTAACCTGCCGTTCGACCTTCTCGCTCTCGATCTGTTCCCCGCTCCCCCTCCAGAATACCCTCTCAACAATAAACCTCACGACCCACCTCGCAAAGAGGAATTCGTGACTGGCCAAAAGGGCGACGAGGGCGGCCCACTCCATAATTGATTGAGCGTCTGGGATCTCTCCACGGTAACGGGGGTTGAACATGTAAACCAGGGCGGGGTTCATGAGGGCAGCGATCCATGTGAGGTTCTTGAGGCACTCGAGCCACGGACCGATAGAATCAGTTCGGGCGGGGACGGACCTGCGAAGATGTTTGGAGATTTTGAATGCGTCGGAGCGGAGTTCGACGTAGTTGTTGACCAACGCCATGACTGCGAAGAGTGTGTGGTGTCAGGAGGTTTATGTACTTGGAGCTACTTGGAGAAGTGACGCACCAGGAGCCAAGGGCCAAATAGTCGACCAAATGGCGACGTAACCGAACTGGGTCACCATCTCGAGGTAATCCTCGAAAACGTCGTACTCCCTCCCCAAAGCAACCTCCTTCCTGATCCTGACCAGCAACTCTCGCTCCTCCTTTCTCTCTTCTCCGCTGGTCGTGCTCGATTCCGCCACACTTGACTTCTCATCTTGGAAATCCACACGCTTACCCTTTGCCTTCCCATTCCCACTCGCAGTTCCTCCTCCTTGTACACGTCCAAGGAATCGCATGATATACGGAAGGCCGACCTCGAGGAAGGTTCCAATGATCTGGTTCGTGACCGTATAAGCGTACATCTGATTCTGCAACCTCGTGGTGTTGATGCTCGTCGTGACGTTTCCAAGATCGTGTTCCCAGATCCCCGCAGACGCGGCGTCCTTCACAGCTTCGGCCGTCTCGTTCATTCCGGGTCGAGTGTTGAGTTGAGAGTGGACGTAAGTCATGATCTGCTGCCCGAACGGGACGTAGACGAAAGCGGAAAGCGCCAGGCCGAGATAGGCTACGATAGCCGAAAGGGCGAATCGCTTGATCGTGAGGGAGTAGTCGTAGGTCGACTGATGTTTATGGTTTTCGAAGTTTGTCAAGCGGGTGGCGTATTTTTGATACACCCCGAGGAAGTTTGGGACGGCGGCCATGAAGAGAATTGTGTTGAAGAGACCCTTGGAATGAAACAGAACGAATTGTAAATCTGTGAGAATGGATGTACGTTACAGCACTTACGACGTGCTGGTGGAGTGGTCCGGTGTACAACCTGGTAATGAATGCCTCGATGGCAAAAAGTGTGGTCAAGATACCAGCGAGCACACCAACAAATCCAAGGATGACAGGGATACTGGCCGCCACGCGAGTCGCCCTGTGAAGGTCCTTCTGCAACGGTGAGCCATCATCGCTGGTGTGGTCGTGTCGAAGTTTCTCGACCCGGAAGGCACCGTATGTTCCCCACTGGACAGAGAGCTTGCGCTCGACTATCTTCCAGTACTCCACGAAAGTAGTAGCCCATAGGACGAGCGCGGTGGAGTAATAAGGGGAGTAGGATGCTCCGAACAGCCAGAATCCACAGCCAATTGCGGAGATTACGGTGAGGGCTTTGGCGTAGGTTGCGAGGAAGTAGAAGTATAACCCTACTTCTTCACCGAACTGGGGTCCGCAGGGTTAGGAATAGAGACGAACCAGAGTTATCGAGGTGACTAACGTGATCTTTAATCTTATCCAAGTCGACAGACCCAACGCCGTGCGTAGACCACGCCTTAAGCCACCTCTCATTAAACTCTTGGTCATGAATCGTCATAATGTCCGTAACTCGGCTCCACTGTTTGGTCCTGGGAACGACGGCAAGTCCGCCATCTGCGACCGTCCAAGTGATGTAGTCGTGAACGAGCCGGATGCGATCAGCGTCCGTAAGGCTAATGTTCCTCGTCGCGATCGAGTCGAGGTTGTTCACTGGGAGTCCGTAGATGAAATTCGAATCCCTTTGTATCCGGAAAGAATCCAAAGAGAGTTCAAAGCTCGTCAGCCCCACGTGAATCCGGTAAAGCCACCACCAGATGTAAAGCGAACCTTTCGGCTGTGGCCAGCGCATCGAGCTTCTGGTGAGGACATTGAACGAGGATCATAAGATCCCCGAGTTTCTCCCCTCTCTTTCCCACGGCGTGCAACCCAGAAGTCCTCAGCAGATTCAAGAGGCGCGTGTACTGCTCTTCTGCTTCCTGGGCGTTCTCCCTGACTTGGGCCTTGTTGACCGACGGGACCCCAGCGGAGAAAAGTATAACGAGGTCTACATGAGGCGACATGGTGGTGGTAGTTGATTGAACGCTGGAAGGCGTGGTGGATTCACCGTGCACCTCTTAGTCTCTGTGACGTCTTTGGTGTTGAAAGCGATCGGAACCCTAACCCCACCTCTTGTGATGCGCTTAGACTGCCCTTCGTCTTCACCCTCACCCTCGCTCGGACAGCCTCGCAAACAACAAGGCAACAATAGAATACGTCCATCTACCTGCTTCGAGAGTGGGGGAGATTAAGTCAGTCCGCGCCCGTGACGAATCCGGGTACAAACATGCACACTCGTAATATTATGTTACATAGTGCTCTCACACGTCAACCCAGTGGCTCAGTGCTCAGGCCTGTGAGGATGCTCACCAGTTCTCGTTCTTCTCCTTGCCACCTCTTCCCTCCACACTGTGAAATAAACCGATGTAGCCCAATATGTCAGGTTTAGATGAGATCACAGTTGAGTGGTGAGTTCTCCGATCCCTCATTTTGTGGCTTCAATGACGCGAGTTCCAACTTATAGTCGAGACGATGGAGACGAGGAAAGAGTCGACGCGGTCAAGGGAGACACTCCTACACGTACACACAACGCTGACATTCGTGGGTAATATGCGTTTCCTAGGGTACGCGTGCTGATTTGAGGTTCAGGCTGGTCTGTTCTCCACTGTGACCTCCGCCTTCATCATCGACGTCCACCCCAAGCTCGGGCCAAACCCCACCGAAGAAACCGCTGCTCTCCTTTGAGTCCAGGTTCGAAGACTGAACGGTGTTCTCTCCGTTCTGGAGGCTTCGTTGAGATGTGCGCGAGGACTTCAATGGGATCGGTATGGGTCGTCACCGGACAGGTCTTATCCTATTGCATCCTCGAAGGGGAAGGGTTGTATCTGAGGATGAGGAAACAATACCGCCAGCTCAGGAGGCTGGTACTGGAAGGAGCGACTACTGAGACCTTGAATCGTATGCCTCCCAGGTTGATACGTTTCGGTGTACTAACCGCCGCTGTACTTTGCAGAATCTCGCTCGACCTTCGTGTTTTTCCTCCCTCTTCCACTTCCGTAATCTCGCATTCGGTACGCTTTTTTGGACGGACCAACCAAAAGTTCGTTCCTGTTCCACATCATCGTTGTGTTTCCTTGTTTAATGCTCTCCCCGTCGATGCGAAGTAGTCGCAGTTTCGTTTACCATTCGAGTTTCTCTTGAATCCATTCTTCCGTGTCCGTGTTTCACATATGGATTGACCCAGACGTCAGAAATTTCGTCGCGAGTCCACCTTGGCATCGAACCCAACCTCCCCCCCTGTCGATCGAACGATTCTTGCACCTAGGAATAGCGACGTTGACGATGTGAACTGCGATCCCCTCAGCATAATGTCCGGTGAGGAACAAGTCTTTAATGGCACTGGCAAATTGACCTCAGAAGGCAGGTGCAAACACGTTTCCCACTGAGGTTCTTCGTTCCATCGCTGTGTCTGATCCCCCCTCCCCTGTTCGAGGCTGTCGGACCGGAGGCGCTGCAGAGATGTATGAAATCCATCGGTGAACGACGACCACTGCGCAGGAAACTGGTAAAGCAATCCGAGGGGGTTTACCGAAGTGGAGGACGGTGAGACGGGACCGTTTGACACCAAGCTGCCACCTTCTGCTGACAACCTTGGACAACCTTGACCCTGCTACAGTTGCCACCTGGAAAAACCTGCCGGCAGGCCGAAAGCGATAGCACTAGAACTCACGCGCTTAAGTTATATGAATGAATTTCGATAACGGAGTCCCAGCCTCACGCATCCCACTCGCACGATCAGCGTTCTGTCCACGAGCAAAACCCGTTGCTGAGGGGGGGTGTGCTGCTATAATAACCGAACCGCAGCCTCCCCTTCCAGGGCAGCGTTTCCTCTCTGCTCTATCCGCAGTGTCCTACACACACTACTCGATGGAAACCCCTGGAAACTTGCAGAAACTGTCGAAGAAAGTCTCTCCCGCGGCTTCCAGCTCTCCAAGGTCCCTCGTGTTCAGAGTATGTTCCTCGATGGACGTCGTCTTCCCTGGTGTATCCTGACGTTGTTCTACAGCCGAGACCATCACCGACGCCGACGCACTCCTCAACTTGGAATGTAACAGGATACCGGATAGTGGCATTTTGCTTCTTTTTCTCTTATCTTCTTGGTGCAGTGGATGCTACTTCACAATGGGCTTTAGGTTCGGCAACGCTGATTGTAATGTTTCATCTTATATTTGTACAGGAAGGGAAATGATACTCATATGTCCTCTGTAGGGCGATGTGGACGTCCCAGAAGTGGTCATCGCGTAGGTCCCCCGTTGCGTTCCTCCGCCTGCTTCGTTTTCTTACGTCTCGCATGCCTCTAACTGAATCCTCGCTCCTCAATCTGCTTGGTCTGACAGCATCATGGGTGCGACGGGGTGCGGCAAGTCTACTGTACGTTTTCTCCCAAGCTGTGGCTTTTTTTTTGTGTTGGCAGTGGACTCCCAAGGAAGCTCATTACTCGTTTCCACCTGGCCTGGCCTTGAATCGCACAGTTCGCTAATCTCGCCAGTGGGTCCAACCTTGCCGTTGGCCAAGGGCTACGATCTTGCACAAACACCGTACAACTCGCGGGTGCTTTCGAGCTGGACGGTCGTCGTATCATTTTGATCGATACACCCGGCTTCGACGACAGCACGCGGAGTGACACTGACGTGCTTAGGATGATTGCAGCCTTTCTTGCAACCTCGTAAGTAAAGCTTCAGCACGGCTCCCAAAACATCAGATTACGCCATTCTTTCACGTAAAGTGCCATGTTGTACTTACCTCACGCGCAGATATGAACGAGGTGCCACGCTTGCCGGCATCCTTTACTTCCACCGGATCTCCGATTACAGGATGGGTGGGATATCAACGAGGAACCTCAACATGTTCAGAAAGCTCTGTGGCGATAGCACCCTCCGGAATGTCGTCATCGTCACAAACATGTGGGGAGATGTCGACCCTCATGTCGGTGACGCGCGCGAGGCCGAGTTGATGAGGGAGGATAACTTCTTCAAGCCCGTCCTCGACAAGGGTGCTCGTATGGCTCGTCACAGTAACACCATTGCCTCGGCTAGGGATATCATCCGTCTGGTCCTCGATAATCGCCCCCTACCCCTGCGCATCCAGGTGGAACTCGTCAACGAACGCAAGGATATCTCCAAGACGGGTGCTTGCGAAGAGCTGAACCGAGAGTTGAACGATGAAACCAGGAAACACCAGGAGGAGATGCGTATACTCAAGGGGGAGATAGAACGGGCGATGAGGGACAAGGATGAGGAAACAAGGAGAGAGCTTGAGCGTCAGAACAGGAGGATACAGAAGGAGGTCGAGAAGGTCAAGAAAGGCGTCGGGAGCTTTGCAGCCGACTACAGGAGAGATAAGGAGAGGATCGAAACACACCTTGCAGAGGTGGAATCTAAGGCGAGGGAAGAAGCGGAACGCGTTGCGGCCCAGTACCAGCAACAGATCGACGGGCTCAGAAACACCATCGAAACCAACGCCGCTGTTTCGGAGATGGATAAAATCCGAGTGCTCGATAAGATCCAGGAGCTCTCCAACCAGAGAGATCAAGTTCGCGAAAACCCACTTAAATCGACAGTTTTGACAGTGGTTGGAGCCATACTGGATGTGCTTATCCGTCGCTAAGGCGTATTTTTCTTCGTTTCCTCGATGACCATGTACTGTTTTGAGCTTGTTACACATGTCCAACGATCCGAAATTTTTATGAAAGGCCCGAGTACCCTATACCGAAGCTGTGACTTCGCATAAGTGAAATGACGAGGGGTGTCCCTTCGCCCTTGAGGGTTTCGACAGCCTCCTACAGCAAACAGGAGCGGTTCCGTCACGTACAGGAACGAATCACATCGAGGCGACTTACTTCTCTCTGTAGCTGGGCAGGTGGGGTGAGGTTGGAGATCTTGATAATTGATGTCGCAGCTGGTGCGTCTCGCCCAAGCCACCCTGCAACCTCCCGTTGTCCTACTATGGGCTGCCTCGTGTGGCCGGACATGAAATCATCGAGCAACCCTTCCCCTATCCTTCAACTCATTGTCCTATCTCTCTATTCCTCGTAGCCGAGAAGACGAGTTACTTCATTTCAGCCTGGCACCAGGACAATGCATTCCGGCGCAAATTAAAACTCTGATTGTAGAAGTTGCCATTCGAACTATCCGACGTCTACCCAACTTCCGTTGCGTCATCATAACGACAAGTCTCAGCCTCGCCGATCCTGTGCGTACAATCCACGAATAAAATCAGTGTGTTACTACGATAACAAAACCGTAGCCTCACATTCCACAACAGCATCTATCCTCTGCTCTATACACAGGAAACGTCCGACAACTCATCCTACTGGGAGGAAAACTTTGAATAACCGGTAAGTTGTCGAAGAAACATAGTTTCAGCGCTCCAAGGACCCTCGTGGCAAACAGTGCACCGACGTCGAATACGGCTCGTCTCGATCCGAAAGGCCCTACACCCTCCCATTATCCGCTTATCATGAACGACCTCATGTAATCTGGCCGTAGAAGTTGCCATTCGAAACTACTGTCCGATGTCTGCGCACCAGAAGACTTAGGTGCACTGCCCCGATCGATATCGATGACCTCTAGCCTCACCCGTCCAATGCGTACGATCAGCGATTTGTCCACGAGCAAAAACCGTTGCTGGACAGGTGTGGTATTATAATAGCCAAGTCGTAGCCCCGCCCCCCGCAACAGCCTTCTCCTCTGCTCCTCCGCGCTCCGACATGTCTTACACGTTCTACCCGAAGGAAAATGTAGTGCGTTCCTTGACGCTCGTCTCCCCCGGCGTATTCGGATTCTAACGTCATTTCACAGCCAAAGCCGGCACGGGCGTCGGCCTGTTTCTCGAATAAGGTCGAACTGGCAGGATACCAGATCCTAGTACTTTGCTTCATTTTTCCCTTTTATCTTTTGGGTTCAGCAGAAGCGATGCCGCAGCCGATCGTAATATTCCACCCAATACTCGCGCAGGATGGGACATGATACTCATATATACTCTGTAGGATTATTGGGGCGTTCCGGATGTGGCCATCGCGTACGTAGTTTCTCCGTTGCGCTCCGTCCGCTCACTTACCTCACGTTTCCAACCGAATCCTCGCTCCTTGGTGCACTTGACTCGATAGTGTCATGGGTGCAACGGGGAGTGGCAAGTCTACCGTACGTTTTCTTCCTGAACCGCTGTCTTTTTCCGGCTGGGCAGTGAAAATCGAGAAAGCTTATTATGCGTCTCCACCCGGCAATGAACCACAAAGTTCGTTAATCTCGTCAGCGGATCCAACTCCAGCGTTTGTAGTGGGCTACGATCTTGTACAAACACCGTGCAATTCGCGCCTTTCGATCTAGATGGTCGTCTTGTCAGTCTGATTGACACACCCGGGTTCGACAGTACTGTGCAGAGCGACACAGACGTTCTTAACACGATCGCAGCCTTCCTTGCAACCTCGTAAGTAAAGCTCGAACTCGGCTTCAAAACAATGAAGCGCACCATTCTTAATCAAAATCACCTCCCACGATCAGATATGAACGAGGTAACACGCTTGCCGGTGTCCTTTACTTCCATAGGATCTCCGATTACAGGATGGGTGGAACATCGACGAGGAACCTCAACACGTTCCGAAAACTGTGTGGTGATGGCGCCCTCCAGAATGTCGTCATGGTCACCAATATGTGGGGAGAGGTCGACCCTCATGTCGGAGATGCACGCGAGGCCGAGCTGGTGAAGGAGGATAACTTCTTTAAGTCCTTTCTCGACAATGGTGCCCAGATTGCTCGTCATAACAACACCATTGCCTCGGCTAAGGATATCATCCGTCTGGTCCTCGATAATCACCCTCTACCACTGCGCATCCAGGTGGAACTCGTCATCGAGCGCAGGGATATCTCCGAGACGAGCGCCGGCAAAGAGCTAAATCAAGAATTGGACTCTCAAATTAGGAAAAACCAGGAGGAGATACGCACGCTCAAGAGGGAAATAGAATGGGCGGTGAGGGACAAGGATGAGGAGACAATGGGAGAACTTGAGCGTGAGAACAAGAGGATACAGGAGGAGGTCGAGAGAGTCAAGAAGGACGCCGGGAGCTTCGCAGCAGACTACAGGAGAGAAAAGGAGAGGATCAAAACTCGCTTTGCGGAGGTGGAAGACAAGGGAAGACGAGAAGTGGATCCTGTTGCAACCCAGCTCATTTCGGAGGAGGAAGCACCATTGCTCGAGAAGGCTGAGGATCCCCCTAGGAAGGGGGACCATGCTCAATTGGACATGTTGTCAGTGATCGGAGCCATGTTAGGCAGGATCTTCCCTCTGCCAGGACTCTAGAATTGTTTTCCTTGTTTTCCGTGTATTACTTGACGCTGTCATTACGCACGTACAGCAATCCGGAAGTGTCCGAGTATCCTACCGAAACCGAGGTTTTGCACGCGAAAAGTGACAAGAGGGACCACCTTTGTCTCCAAGGTTTCGAAAGCCTCCTGCGGCGTTTGCCACCGAACCACGTGACATATCCGAGGACCGCGAAAAGAGTGCCCAAGGGTGAGTAACCTACACCGGTACCCCCACTTTCTGATCACGAAAGGTTTTGGCTGTGGAAGTTGTCGATCAACTCGTGGATCGGTGGGACTTGGCAGGTTTGCCCTTGCGAAAGGGCTCATCAGAGGGTAGTGGCGCAGGCGCCGGTCCCCGACTCCTTCCATAGCACCCACTGCCCCGGGCGGAGGCAAGATTGTTTATTGATGAACATATGACGTACACGGATTCCATAATAACGGAGTCCCAGCCTCGCCCATCCCACTCGTACGATCAGCGTTTTGTCCACGAGCAAAACCCGTTGCTGAGGGGGGGTGCTGCTATAATAACCGAACTGCAGCCTCCCCTTCCAGGGTAGCGTTTCCTCTCTGCTCTATCTAGAATGCCCTATACACTCGACTGGAAGGAAAACACTGGAACACCGCAGAAATTGTCGAACAAAGACCCATCCACGGCTTCCAGCGCTCCAAGGTTCATCGTATACGGAGCCTCGGTGGATGTCGACGGCTCATCTCCCCTTGTGTGTCCTGGCGTTACTCCACAGCCGAGACCGACACGGAAGTCAACCAGGGATGCAATAGGATACCGGATCGTGGTGTTCTGCTTCTTCTTGCTTCATCTTCTTGTTGCAACAGAAGCTACGACACAGTGGGCTATGAACTCGGTGAAGTTGATTGTAATATTTCGTCTTATGGTCGCACAAGACGGGGAATGATGCTTATATGTCCCCTGTAGGACGATTTGGATGTCCCGGAAGTGGTCATCGCGTAGGTCGCTTGCTACGATCCTCAGCTCGCTTCCGCTCGCTTACCTGTAACCTGGCTCCTCAATCTGCTTGGTCCGATAGCATCATGGGTGCGACGGGATGCGGTAAATCTACTGTACGTTCTCTCCCCGAACTGTGGCTTTTTTTCGGGTTGGCAGTGGATTATCGAGGAAGCTCATTATCTGCCTCCACCTGGCCTGGCCGTGAATTGCACAGTTCGCCAATCTCGTCAGTGGATCCAATCTTGTCGTTGGCGGAGGGCTACGATCTTGCACAAGAACCATACAACTTGCGGGGTCTTTCGAGTTAGACGGTCACCGTGTCATTTTGATTGATACGCCCGGATTCGACGATACCACGCGGAGTGACACAGACGTCCTGAGAACGATCACAGCCTTCCTTGCAACCTCGTAAGAAAAAACATCAAAATCACGCCATTCATTCACGCAGAATCTCACGTTTTACTCACCTCGCACACGCAGATACGAACGGGGTAGCACGCTTGCCGGTGTCCTTTACTTCCACCGGATCTCCGATTACAGGATGGGTGGGGTATCGACGAGGAACTTCAACATGTTCAAAAAGCTCTGTGGCGAAAGCACCCTCCGGAATGTTGTCGTCGTCACAAACATGTGGGGAGAAGTTGACCCTTGGGTCGGTGATGCACGCGAGGCCGAACTGATGAACGATGAACTCTTCTTTAAGCCCGTCCTCGACAAGGGTGCCCGTATGGCCCGTCACAACAACACCATTGCCTCGGCTGAAAATATCATCCGCTTGGTCCTCGACAATCACCCCCTACCACTACGCATCCAGGTGGAACTCGTCAACGAGCGCAAGGATATCTCCGAGACGGGCGCTGGCGAAGAGCTAAATGTAGAATTGAATGCTCAACTCAGGAAATACCAGGAGGAGATACGCATACTCAAAGAGGAACTGGAGTGGGCGATGGGGGACAAGGATGAGGAGACGAGGAGGGAACTTGAGTATGAGAGCAGGAGGATACAGGAAGAGGTCGAGAGGGTCAAGAAAGACGCCGAGAGGTTTGCGACCGACTACAGGAGAGAAAAGGAGAGGCTCGAAACTCGTCTTGTGGAGGTGGAATCCATGGCAAGGGAAGAAGCGGATCGCGTTGCGGCCCAGTACCAGCAACAGATCGACGGGCTCAGAAACTCCCTCAAGACCGATGCCGCTGCTTCGGAGAAGGATAAAGCGCTATCGCTCGATAAAATCGGGGACCTCTCCAAGAAGAGAGATCACGTTCGCACCAACCCATATAAATTGGGAGTTTTGTCAATGATTGAAGCCATGTTGGACGGGTATATCCCTCTCTAAGAGGACTTTTTTTCTTTCCTTCTTCGATGTCCATGCACTGTTTGAACTCGTTACACGTGTACAACGATCTGAAATTTTCTTGAAAGGTCCGAATACCCTACCGAAATTGAGATTTCGTAAAACTACAAGAGAGGTGTCCCTTCGCCCTTACGTGTGGTGACTTGGACTTCTCTCTGTACTCGGAGTATGTGGGGGGACTTGCCAAGAATCGATATCCCGGCGTCTCGCACATGGATCTGCCGATCCGCCGAGTGAGCCTACACCCTCCCACTCCCTAATTATGAAAAGCTCGGATTTTGAACCGCCGAGGAAGCTTATTACCCGTGAACTGCGCAGTTCGTCAATCTCGTCAGCGGATCCAACTTCAACGTTTGCAGCGGGCTACGATCTTGCGCAAACACCGTGCAATTTGCGGCTTTCGATCTAGATGGTCACAGTGTCAGTCTGATTGATACACCTGGGTTCGATGGCACCATGCGGAGCGATACAGACGTTCTTAACACGATCGCAGCCTTCTTGGCAACTTCGTAAGCAAAGCTCAAACTCTGCTTCAAAACAATGAAGAACGACGTTCTCACTCGAAAGTACTTCCCACGATCAGATATGAACGGGGTAGCACGCTTGCCGGTGTCCTTTACTTCCAGAATGTTGTCATCGTCACCAACATGTGGGGAGAAGTCGACATGAGGGAGAAAATCTTCTTCGAGCCCTTTCTCGACAAAGGCGCCCAGGTGGCTCGTCACAAAAATACCGTTGCCTCGGCCGAAAAAATCCTCCGCCTCTTTCTCGATAACTACCCCCTCCCACTTCATATCCAGGCGGAACTCGTCATCGAGCACAGGGATATCTCCGAGACGAGCGCCGGCAAAGAGTTAAACCAAGAATTGAATGCTCAAATTAGGAAACAACAGGAGGAGATGTGTATGCTCAGGCAGGAAATGGAACGGGCGATAAAGGACAAGGATGAGGAGACAAGGAGGGAACTTGAACACGAAAACAAGAGAGTACAGGAGGAGATCGAGAGGGTCAAGAAAGACGCCGAAAGGTTTGCAATTGACTACAGGAAGGAAAAGGAGAGGCTTGAAGTCCTTGCTGCGAAGGCGGAATTCGAGGGGAGGCAAGAAGTGGATCGTGCTGCGGCCGTGCTCGCTTCGGAGGAAGCGCTATTCCTCGAGGAGGTTGAGGACCTCCCTAACAAGGGAGATCATGCTCACGAAGACCAAAAATTAGGTATTTTGTCGGTGGTCGAAGTCATGTGGGGCAGGGTCTTCCGTATGGGGCTCTAGGGTAGTTCTCCTCATTTTCTTCGATGATCATGTATCGCTTGACCTTGTGTATCATTACGCACATACAGCAGTTCGGAAGGTTCGCGAATTGCCGGAGTATCCAACAGAGGTCGCCGTCTTGCACCCGAAAGCAACCGCAGCCCCTGCGTGAATCCGAACACAAGGAGCTAGTGCGTCAGCTGGGGCCATAAAGGACGAAGCACGGAAATTATTGCCGTGCTATTTGCCGAAGGCGATCGACATATCGATGGGCCGGCCAGGGCTAGAGCCTGGGGTCCGACGACCTCGGCTGGGACAAGTTCCTCTGGAGGTTCGAGAAGCCGACCAAGCCGGAGTTGACGACCGTCGCCCTTGGTGTTCACGTTTTTTCGGCTCACTATCCAATTGATTAGTACATTGCGAACGAGTCTGCATCCTGTCTTGCGTGTTTCAGGCCCCAACGCTGGGCGTTCGGGGGAGTATGCCAGTGGGGAAAAAATCGCACCTTCTGCTCATGATCATGACCGCACCGGCAATTTCTGGGTGACATTCCATGACAATGGATTAAACATATAAAGGGAGGTCAGCAGGTTGAGATAAATTTATGCAACAAACTACGAACCAATGTGTACATGCTCGCAACCAAGTTGGGATAAGTATGCCTTCAGCTGACCGCAATATAATGAAAAAATCGTCACTAGGCCCGTAAGGGCTGTGCGGTCAGTCACCTGGTCATCCTAGATCCTCTGGCCCCCGCCCCACTAAGCACTTGGCATGTGGGGAGATTCCACATCGTCAGGGCACGTCACGCACGTTTGAAATGATCGCGTTTGGGACTATTAGCAGAAAAGGCGCAAATACGCGACCTGGAGTTGGATCAGAAGGCGATGGACGGGACGAGGTCGCAAGCACGGTTGTCCCCCCGTCCTCCAAACTTTACGCACCTGCTGAGCGGTCTCTCGACTGGGGCAAGCGCGTAGCGATGCAGGCAGAAACGGGAAAACACCGTCGGTAGTAATAGTGGAAGTCGATCAACGGTGACCATCTGCGGATCCCTAGTACGCGGAAGAAAGTAGCAGCGCTTGGGATCCAATACGACCTGGAATAAAACCCTGGACTTGTTCGCCGACCGTGCAAGACGAGGAAGAGGGTCAGTCGAGAATAAGGAGGGGGTAGTGATCGGTGCTTATCAATTCGCCATCCTGACGAGGAATTCGAATGTTTCTCCATTTCCCAATCACCTACCGAATTCGCTCACTCTCCAATTGGTCCCGGATCCTTATTTCTACCATCATGACTGAAGTCCAACCCCCATCCGCATCCTCCACCGTCCCCTTTACTTGTGCCTCCACGTCCTTCCTACGAGAACCAGAGGAAATGAACCCCCTCAGGAGATCCCAGCTCTCCAGCAATCCCTCTTACGGCTCAATAGGATCCGCAAGCCGCACTTCTGGAAGCACCAGCCCGAAACTCGACAGAGTTCCAGAGGAACAACCCCCGGCGTTCATTTCTATCGAGGATGCTGAGGAAGAGGTCGAGTTGGATCTCGAGGATCAAGGATACTTCATCGGTAAGCAAACCCCGTCCCACTCGTCTGATTGTGAACGTTTCTTGCTCACAAGCGTCTCTTACAGGCTCGTATCCACGTTTGATTCGCTTGTACACGTTCGTTCCCTTGACTTCCCTAGTCACCTGGCTCCTCTTCGCCGTCTTCGTCGCCGCCGCTTTCATCCCGAAGAAGCAACCGCACCATCCTCACCCAAAATTTTTCCCATCCCCCCTCCCAGAATTCATCACCTCTGCAGCTATTTGGTCGTTTTCATATCAACTCCGCCTTCCCCTCTTCTACCTAATCTCCTCAGTTATAAACAGCTCGAACGTTGCCGTGATCCTGCACGCCTCGTTGCACGTGATCGTCTACAATTTCCTTCGGCTTGCTGTCCTCCCGATCCTCGGAATTCGAAATGATATGGAACACAATCTTCCCACCCGCTCAGACTATGCGTTCTTCCGCGTCTGCTGGGTCTCTTTGGGCTGGTCGTTTGTCGAAGTTATCGTGGCGATCTGGCAGGGATACGAACAACTGGCGCTCTACAGAGACGTAATGATCCCGTCTGCAAGGATTAAGGAGTTCATCAGAGCTGCCGTCCCCCCGGAGGAACGAGACTTTGACGAGATCCCGGTCGCCGATCTTGTTTCCTGTAAGCCTAATCCCAACCCATAACGCTTGCTCCATGAGCTGATGGCCGATCATCAGCCACCGACTTGTTGTTACCAGTACAGCGTGCCGATAACGAGGATGACGAATTGGAACAGAACATGGAAAAACTCGTTCGGATAAAATCGAGGGAAGAGCTGGAACAGGTATATGGCGTACCCGTCGTCGTGAGTCGTTCTCCCTCAATCACTGCTCGCTTTTTTTGACGATCAACTCCCATCGCAGAATATTCCAGTCTTCATCACCTGTTTGCAGCGGATCGACTCGATAATCCTCTCCCTTGGAACGACTCTCCTCGTAGGATGGGCCTACCTCCGGTCACCGATATCCCTCCCATCGTCCGACACCCAAGATTCCATGCGCCCCTCACTAACCAATGCCGCCTTTTGGGTCACCTTCCCATTAGTTTGCCTGATACACATGGGACTTGCTGTGTTGTTCACCTCGCCGGTGCTTACAAGAATTGGTGTTCACACGGCCGCGTATTCGAGCCTCCTTGTCGCCCTTGCCCTGTTTTTCGGAGGGCTCGCTGTGTGGGATGTGCTCGCGTAGCGGTTCATTCCGTGCTCCCAAAAAACTCTTTCAACGCTGCTTGATGAACCCACGAATATGACCACACACGATTTCCCATCCCAGATCGCATCCTTCACGACCAGATTACGCCGCACTCTTGTTGTTACTCTCCACCCGTTGACATTTCTTTGTTTGAACATATCTTTATTTCTCGTTTTCCCATTGGAATGAACACGTCCATGTTTGTCACCGTAACTTGAAAAAATGTAGTTGTCGTATGAATGTACTGTAGTTACCCAGGTGCAAAGTCAAGGCGGTTTTCATGCGGTTGAGGTAAAGATGCCAACGGAGATTTTCATCCTGGCCATGATCATGACTCGTGCTAGAACACCCTCACCACCGCTCGTCGTGAGTCAGCCACAACCTCTCGAACACGTCCCTCCCAACCGTTTGCCGCTACCGGTTTACGGCTTGAACTAAAAAAATGGCTCGTCTTCCCGCACTTCCAGCTATCTGGAAGCGGATGTCTTCCACCTCATCAAGCGGTATGCTCACATACCACTCCAAACCCATCCCTTCGAAAACCCACCTCCACGGCCCACTGTCGGACGATGTCTTCCCGAAAGGCTACGTGTTGACTGGCGTGCACTGCGGAGTCAAAAAGACCTCAGCGTTGGATCTGGCCGTCATACTGTCGACTTCGGATCGACCGACTTCCGCCGCGGCCTCGTTCACACGGAACGCATTCAAGGCTGCCCCCGTTCTCGTTTCTCAACAAGTGCTCGATAGGAATGAGGGCAGGGCAAGAGGGTTGGTCGTGAACAGCGGTTGCGCGAACGCCGTGACGGGTAAACAGGGTTTGGAAGACGCTTGGGCGATGGTGAAAACCACAGACGGGTTACTCAACCCTCCCCCTGCCAATGAACAACCTTCTACGCTCGTGATGTCTACGGGTGTAATCGGACAGACCCTTCCCATCAAGAAAATAACGTCTGCTCTCGAGGGGTTAAAGGGACGATCGCTCGGAAGTGGGTTCGGGGACTGGGAGAAGGCGGCTAAAGCGTTTATGACGACCGATACGTTCCCAAAACTTCGTGCGAGGACGTTCAAGATTCGGGATAAGGAGTACGCTATCGCGGGTATGGACAAAGGCGCTGGGATGATTCACCCCGATATGGGCCCTCCGACACCTTCTCCTCCGTCTACTGCAGGTCTGCACGCGACGTTGCTAGGGTGCATCGTGACAGACGCGGCGGTCTCACCAACGAGTCTCCAATCCGCTTTGGACTATGCAATCGATAGGAGCTTCAATTCGATCAGCGTGGACGGAGACATGTCGACGAACGATACCGTTCTGGTTCTCGCGAACGGGGCTGCGCAACCGGAAGAAAAGGAGATCGATAAGGAGACGGATTGGGAAGCTTACGAGATTTTCCGGGACGAGTTGACGAGTTTCGCTCAGGAGTTGGCTCAGTTGGTCGTTTGGGACGGTGAGGGTGCGACCAAGTTTGTTACAGTGAATGTTGAGGTGGGTTCATGCTCATCGCCTGCATCCTACGGCTCGAACTTGACCGACGATCCAAGGGTGCCGCGACGTTTGAAGATGCTCACAAAATCGCGTCCAGAGTGTCAACTTCGGCATTACTCAAGACAGCTCTTTATGGGGAGGATGCAAAGTAAAACATCCGCCTCCCACTTCTGATACCATACCTTTATCTAACGCAGTCTTACGCAGCTGGGGTAGGGTCCTTGCCGCGGTCGGTTCGATCCAGGGTCTCACAAAACCTCTCGAGCCGACACGAGTGAACGTTTTGTTCGTTCCTGACGATGGCTCACCGGATTTGCCCGTCTTGGTTGGAGGTGAACCTGAGAATGTGGATGAGGTTCGCGCGAAGGAGATCCTCAGCGAGGGCGTGTTCGAGATCAAAATTCAACTGGGGATCGGAGAGGAAAGCGCGAAGTATTGGACGTGTGATTTCAGCTATGTGAGTCTCCTTTCTTTTCGAAACTTTCTTAGGGGGCTATTCAAGAGAGCGATCTGTGACGATATCTCGACCGTCGGCATGTGATCCCTCTTCTTGGTTCTTCGTTTTCAATCGCTTGTACGTGATGTTTACGCTTGCGGGTACTGAATTGTTCTACTTTTTTTCCAGGAATACGTGAAGATCAACGGTGAATATCGCACCTAAACCCGTATCCCCCTCTTGCTTTCTCCCCCCACTGCCCACAACTGTGAGATGGGAGGACGACGAAAACGAGAATCGAACACATGTATCGAGTGCAACCCTGCGCTGATGAAAGTGATACTAATAGACTCGTTCTGGGCCCGAATCGTTTGAATGGTTTAGACGGTTCGTAGCTTTTCGTGTATGAGTGTTGATTCCATCTCCACCCCCCGCATGCGCAGTTCTGCCCTCTCCTGACGACTGAATTGCTTTACGCCATTTCAACTCGCTGCTTTAAGCAAGACTCAGATAACGACCTTCATCTATATGGGGGAGCATGAGCCTTGAGGCCTTGAGGCTTCGGTTTTCTATCTTTTCAGCCTCATCTAATCGGGGTCTCTGGGACGATGTGTAGCGTTCCGCCGGTCACCGGTCATACCCGATATTTTCATGCATATGTATACAACTTCAAGGCGTTCTCCGTTGACGCACCATGAGGTGGAGGAAAGCCCCTGCTTTGATCATGAGGTCTGCGCTTTTTTTCTCTTCTATAACGAGCTGCTCCTCGACTATCGCGAAAGCAGGTGCATCCCCTTTCATCCTTTCCTAGGTTTTGCGGGATCTCCTCGATCACTGGTGCCTTGCGGTGGTGCACTTTTTTTTTCTTTTCTTTGGTGGAGCAGCAGAGTGCATGATCCCTCTGCGAGACACCAGGTGGTGCGTTTTTTTCATATGAGCAAATCCGGGGGTAGAGTTGAGTCGCATCATGCTGAACTGACTTTGACGCGATGGAGTTTAGTCTTGAGAGGGCTCCATCAGTAACTTCAGATCCCTTTTGTGATGGGCTTTGATATGCGATGGAACGCTCCCGTGAAGTAAAAGACTCCACAGGACTTTCAGGCTACTTACCGCCGGGGAGCGCGTTGCTACCCATGCGGTCTGATACTCGATACAGATATCTCATAACCTACGAAAGTTTTTTTGGAAGTCCTGTGAACTGTGGCGTAATGCTGTCCGAACCGCATCTCGATGTGCATCCGCTGTCGGGCACAGTTCGCACGCGCTTCAACTTCCGCTGCTGTAACGTTGTTGAGTTTTACTCCTCGGTGTTGGACAGATCCCATGCCGGATCTGTGATACGCTTCAATTGTGAGACTCGAGATCGTGAGATGGACCGCGAGAACGCTATCTGAACGTTCCGAAAAATACAGGTTTCTTGTTTCTTGTTCTTTGTCTTTCTGAAACAGACCGATTCCCAAAGATCCTCGTTATCACCTTGTGTGTCTTTTGTTGAATGGCTGCGGGGGTGGCGTGTGGGAATCAGCCCCTGACATGGACATCTGGTTCTGTTCGAAATGTTTCAGGATCGTACGATCATGGCGCGAAGAGGGCCAAAGAAAACCTATGTGTATGCGTTGTATCTCTTATCTTCTCCACAACCAGAACAAAGTTACGATTTAGAATGAATGAAAGGGGAGGGAGGGAAACGACGGTAGTTTCCTGTCGCACACAACGCAACTCTTTCTACTCGGTTTGAATTTGAACGGTTGAACAATGGGAGACAAACGCAGGGAGCCATCTCACCTGTCTCTCTCTCTCTCCACCGCTTATCACCCCGTCGAATTCTGATCCGAAAAAACAGTTCTAAACGCGCGTCTGCCGCCCGTTCCACGTCCGTTCCACCCCACCCCTCTCTTTGTAGTTAAGCATGATGGTCCAACGTTCATCTCCGCTGACGGGATTTCCATGCCGCGGGTCGGGGAACGTGGTACCGGGTAAGACGGATGGGGGACGTCGAACGGGATCTTTCCGCGACGTTCTCAGGGCGCCTCACCGAAATCTAACCGCGTTCCGCTTCATAATTTCGTCAACCGGGCGGCGCGCGCGCGCGCCGCGTTGTCTCCCCCCCATCGTCAGATAATTACACCCCGCGCGTGAGTATTATCCAGGCCAAGCCCGACTCGCTCATTCCGCTTGCCTACGGTGAAGGAGACGCCCTCTGAGGAGGGAGCGTTTCCTTTTTCACTCTTGACTACGCTGCCGATAGAGGGTAACGTTGGCAATGTGGCACTCCGAGAGAGAAACTTACGCTTGTATCTGATCGTCCACGGTTTTTGATCCCTGGCTGTTGCACGGTTGCGACAGTGCTTGACAGTGTCAGCCTTCCAAGAAATCTAATCGTGGACGGAGCTAGAGCTCCGGCACCTTTAATCACCCCCCCTCCCGTAATCATGGAGGATGGGAAGACAGCCTCAAGTAATCTAATCATAAAAAGCACGCACCCTTGTCTTGTGTCCTATCTCCGCTACGCAAGGGTCTGTTTCCGAGAACTCATCTCTCCCCCTTGTCATCTTCGAACGGAGGGAAGCGCAAACTACGGAGAACGGAAGTTCGAAAAATAAGGCAAGATCGTCGTCAAATTCCTTCCCAGGGCCAGATGTTCCGTTTTCGGATTTGCCTCCGTCCTCGTGTTTTTCGATGAAAAAAAAAATAGATCCATGGAAACGGGATCAGGTACGCGGAAAACCGAACTCTGCGTGTCGCGTCGTCGCTTGCGACCTTTCTGAAATCGCTTGTAGCGGATGCTGATAAGGAGGGAGGGTCTGCACCTCCGATCCACCCCCCCCCCAGACGCCTCGTGTACACCTGGGCCACGTACGATATCACCTATCTCCTTGGAACGTGGAATGCACGAGTTCGCCTGATATCCTTTTGAGTTATGTTTGCATCGCCAGAAGGGCGGCAATGTGTTAGCACGCAACCTCGTGGGGTGGCGTCTACCGGTAGCGTGTGCACAGAGTCGTGTTTTTCGTCAGCTGAAATCGTTGAAAGGTCCCCCACTCCCTCACACTTTGTAAGTTCCTTGATTCCTCGTTGCAGGAACGGGCGCCATGGCTCGTGAGATACCCGTAGCGCGGATCAGCGATTCGGAAGAAAAGATGAATAAGGGGCGTACAGTAAGTACCTGGAACTGAAGGGTCTGATAAGTATCCCGGAAGGAATCCAAATATCCACGAGGCAAAAAACCAAACACATTTGAGTGGTTATCGGATAAGTAGGTCACGTATGGCCTAACTCCCTTCGTCGGATAGATAAAGTGGGTTCAGGGGAATCTAGATTGAGGTGTTAATGGTTATCCTTATCTCATTTCATACCTCCAAAACTCGCATACTCCACGCCATCCCCCCCCCAATTTTGTCGAGAGATTGGAAAAAAGGGGTTTCCCGCGACTGCGGCGACTGCGGCAGATATCAACACGTAACTCCGTGCTGTGAGGGTTCTGTACGGACACGCGGTTAGCAGCAGGCCTTAGGCTGGTTCTTGGAGTCCATTAACAGGGTGTGGTCATCTGCTTTGCGTTATGCATGGAATCGATATGATACGATTATGACCACGATGCATGTACGATACCTGCGTGACGTTGGGCGTTACGATCCTCTCCGATATGATATCGACCCCAGCTCATTTCGTGGGTGAGCGCTCTTTCGTTGATGACGACTCGCATGATTGCTCGCTGAGTTGCCCGCGGAAGAAAACGAAGTGCCATGATCGCACCACGGATCCGGGTCATCTCCCAACACCGACCGCTATATCCCATCGCGCTGGCGGGTGTGCGTCCTTTCGCAAGGTCTGGTCTTACTTGAAATACAAATAACTGATAGACGAATAAGGGGGACAAATTTTTTTCACTTTACGTGTCGAGTTATCGTTATCGCGTACTCACCTGAGGGGTATACAGCGGGTTGCAAAACGATAGACCGCTTTTTGGAAAAATAGGATAGATTTTTTTTGTTTACACCGTGACATGTAAACAAAGATTTACGCAACCTACTGGCAGAGATCGTG